>OLYC01000928.1_pt1 | contig 22010 bp, 15 predicted proteins | sample 1674271 | NCBI WGS metagenome assembly OLYC01 (sample SAMEA103958154, study PRJEB25191) | human gut metagenome
AAGCGTATAAATTTTATTAACAGAATTTATTGATGCAAAAACGAAACATGTTGCAAAAATGGAACGGCTGGTTTTGGGCATATTACTTGGATTTAGCGGGCGGCTTTTTCATCCTTGCCCAGCAGGCGGGCTATGACGGTCAGCAGTTTTCCTTCCTCTATGGGCTTGGAGAGGTGCTCATTCATGCCGGCGGCCAGGCTTTGGCAAATATCATCGCTGAAGGCATTGGCGCTCATGGCCAGGATGGGGATGGCTTTAGCATCGGGGCGGGGCAGTGCGCGGATGGCCCGGGCCGCCGCTGTGCCATCCATTACCGGCATCATAATGTCCATCAGGATGAGATCATAGTAGCCGGGCGCACTGGCCGAAAAGAGCTCCAGGGCTTCCCGGCCGTTCCAGGCGCGGGACACGGTGGCGCCATGTTCCTGCAGCAGGAATTCCGCGATCTCCATATTGAGGTTATTATCCTCCGCCAGCAGGATATGAATACCGGTGAAATCGGCTGTGGGCAGTGGAACCGGAGCGGTGGGAGCGGTGCGATCGATGCCGAAAGGCAGCACGACCCGAAAGGAGGTGCCAACACCCTTTTGGGAATTGAAGGTGATGGTGCCGTGCATGGCGGATACCAGCTTTTCAACGATGGAAAGACCCAGACCAGTGCCTTGGTACTGGGTGCGGGCGTCATCGGTCTCCTGCGCGAAAGGTTCAAACAGATGCTGCTGGAATTCCTCACTCATGCCGATACCGTTATCCTCGCAGGTGAATTCGACCGTTACACAGCCTTCGCTGTGGGAAAGGACCCGGCTGCCCAGCCGGACATAGCCGCCGCTGCGGCCATATTTTACGGCATTGCCGGCCAGGTTGCACAGGATGCGCTGCAAATGATTGGGGCTGCCGATGAGACGGACATTTGACAGGGGGGCTTCGGTGGGGGCTTCGTACCGGATGCCGCGTTCCGCGGCCTGCGGTTCGATGACAGCGCTGACCTCCTGCAGGGTGGCAGAGAGGGAGAAGGAACGCTGCTCGAGATCGATGGCGCTGCTTTCCAGTTTGCTCATATCCAGTACATTGTTGACGATATCCAGCAGGGTGTGCAGGGCAATGGCAGCTTTATCCCGGCAGCTTATCTGGAGGGCAAGATCATCGGGATAGTGAGCGGCCATATTGATGTAGCCCTGGATGCCATTGATGGGGGTGCGCAGATCGTGGCTGATGCGGCGCAGGAATTCAGATTTGGCAATGCTGGCCAGCCGCGCTTCCTCCGCTTCAGCAATAATCTGTGCCTGGTACCGGGCTTCCCGTTCTTTTTCCGGGCCGACATCCTGCAGCACGGCCAAAACATGGTGGGGCTTACCGACCGCATCAAAATCCACAACAGTGATGGTGACACGGCTCCAGTTTAGGGTATCATCCCACCAGGCCCGGTAATCGATATAAAAGCTATGGCGTACATCGGTGAGGTTTTCCTGTCGCAGGGTCTCCCGGATAGCCTCGGGACTGAGCTGCTCATCCAGCATCGGCCGGTATTCCTCCAGGACAAGATTCTGCGTCAGGGCGTCCTTCATATCGGTGTAGGAGCTATTCTGCGGCAGGTAATGGGCCAGCCACTGCGGCAGGAAAATGCTTTCGCAGGAATTCTGGGTCAGATCGATGTAGAAGGAAGCAAAATAGATGTTCTGCAGCGAGCGCAGCATATTGACAGTCTTTTGCAGGTGAAGGTTGCTCTCCTGCAGCTTTTGGCTGCTTTGGTACAAGGCGCGGCTGCGAGCAATGGAGAGAATATACCAAAAGGCGGTATACAGCGCCACGAACACGGCGGATACCGCCGCTGTAGCGGCAAAGATGGAAAGCGCCGGGAAATAGATGTAGAGCTGACAGCCCTCGCAGGCGGTGCGGCAGCCCAGGTAGCTGCCGCCCTCAATGTGGAAGAGGTGGAGCTGGTCATCGTGAGGGAGCTGGTTCAGCGCCTGCAGAATGGGGAGCGAGTCGGTTTTCTCGCCCTGAAGGGCATCATCGCTGCCGGCCAATATGGTGTTTCCGGCTGTGATGATGTAGGTGCCGCCGCGATTGATGTAAATACCATTGAGAAGGGTGGTCATATCCTCCTCGACATCCAGAATCAGTCCAGCGGGCTGTTCGTAAAATCCAATGAGGAGGCCGGGGGCATCCAACCGGGGAACGGCACAGACATCGTAGTAGCGGCCATCGTACTGCACCCGTTCGGCATAGATTTTATTGGTGCCGGCCACCCCGTAGAACAGGCTGCCTTCGGTGGTATTCTGCCAGGGGGAGCCCTGCATGGGACGGGTATAACCGGAGGCCTCTAGGCTTAGATCGCCATCCAGCAGGGCCACGCCGGTCAGGCGCAGACGGTCTACGCTTTGCTCCAGGTACTCATCGTTGGTGAGCTCGGGATCATCCCGCAGGTGATAACTCAGCTCCAGCAGGTTATCTGAAAGCCGGAACAGGCTTTTAACACGGTCGCCGCTGGCTAGCTTATAAAAGCTGATGCACTGCTGCCGCAGGGTGTTGGCGGTATCCCGCGCCAGGGAGGCGGTGATCTGATATTCCGCGTGACCGTGTACCAGCACCACCAGCAGAAACAGCAGGACCCCTACAATAATGACGGAGCGGGGCTTGGGGTTCCAGTCCCAGATCCGTTTATTCTGTTGTTTACTCACCGGCCGTTCCTCCCAGAGCATCGGCCGGGTCCAAACCGTATTCGGCCAGGATTTTCTCAATGGTGCCATCGGCGAACATTTCCACCAGGGCGGTGTGCAGGCGGTCCCGCAGGGCAGTATCGCCTTCCCGGGCAAAGGCGACCCCGACCTCGGAACGCAGCAGGGATTCCTCCAGCAGACGGTAGGGGGTATTGGTGTACTGCAGCTGCGCGGTAAGGGCGGCAGCGTGGCCGGCGCAGGCATCTACATAGTCTTTGCGCAGGGCAGAAACCACATCCTCCATCCTTAACAGACAGTAGATATTGCTGACAGTGGGCAGACGGGGATCGGTGCCGGCGGAGAAGATCTCTTCCGGCTTGGAGCTGATCTGTACCGCGACGCGATGGCCGGCGAGATCTCCCAGGGACTGAATATCGCTATCTTGCCGGACGGCCACCACTTGGCGGCTGCAGGCGTAGGGCCCGGCCCATAGGTAACTTTCCTCACGGTTATTCATGGAAAAGCAGCCCCACAGGCAATCAACCTCACCATTTTGCAGAAATTCATCCTTTTGGTCCCAATCAATGAGCCGAAAGACGGGCTCGTAGCCAATGCGGCGGCAGGCCTCCCGGGCCAGTGCTACATCCACGCCGGCCGGGAAGCCGTTTTCATCGGTGTAATTGTAGGGAGGGTAATTATCACTGCCGATCACCAACTGGGGCAGGGGGACGCCAGGGGTGGGCACTGTGGCGGTGCAGGCGCACAGCGGGACCAGTGCCAGCAGCAGGAGAAACGGAATCAAAACTTTCTTGGCGTGCATAAGGGAATGGACTCCTTTACCGGGGACATAGAATAAAATCATTTTTGGGTGATGTAGCGCGCGATAGCCCCCAGCAGGTTTTCAGTGCTTAGGGGTTTGGGTAGGTGGGCATTTATACCGACGGCCCGGCTTTTTGTACATCATCCTGGAAGGCATTGGCGCTCATGGCTAGGATAGGGATAGTCTTTGCATCGGGACGCGACATCTGCCGGATGACCCGGGTGGCTTTGTAGGCATTCATGACCGGCATCATTACATCCATTAGAATGAGGTCGATCTCGCCAGGGGCGGAGGCGGCAAAATGCTTGACGACTTCTTGGCCATCCTGTACCGGGAGGACGGTGCCGCCGTGCTGTTCAATGAAAAATTGCTTGATCTCCATATTGAGTTCGTTATCCTCCGCCAGCAGGATCTGCATACCGGTCAGATCAATGGAGTCGGCTGTGTTATCAGCCACGGCGGTCGGGGTGGGATCGATGGCAAAGGGCAGTGTGACATGGAATGCCGTCCCGGTGCCCTCCCCACTGGAAAAATTCATTTGGCCGCGCAGCTGTTCCTCCAGCGCATCGGTGGGGCAGGGGAGCCACTTTGGTAATGTAGCCCCTCCTGGTATCCGCTTTTTATCATCATGTTGTTTTCCTCGGTTCTGTGTGGGGATTCAGCCGGGCTAGTGTATCACACACTTTTTGGTATTCCCGGTCCACTGCCCGGAGCAGGACATCGGTCTGTTCCGGGAGGGTATCCCGGCTGCGCAGGGCTTCGGTCATGGTGCCGCAGGCGGCGGCCAGCCCGGTAAGCCCCAAATTGAGGGCAATGCCCTTTAGGGTATGCACCGCCCGGAAGGCCGTTGGGACATCGCCCGCTGCCGCTGCTTCTTTCAGCAGCGGCAGGCTGTTATCCTGCGGAATCATCCGCAGGAATTTCTCTGTAAAGGCTTCACTGTGCAGGCGGGCAATGACATCCTCGTAATTGCCGCCCACGGTGGTATAAAATTCATTCAGAGTCATGGAAGTCCTCCTCATACAGTACGGCACTATCCTTCTGAGCCTTGGCACGGTACAGAGCCAGATCGGCCTTTTCCACCAGCTCACTGATCTGCCCCGCGGCATAAACACCGCCGATGCTGACAGTGATGCGCAGCTCCGGCAAATCCACGACCCGCAGCGCCCGCACCGCCCGGCAGATATCCTCTAGCTTGCGCCGCAGGATATTCTGCGGCAGGTTGTGGAACAGCAACAGGAACTCGTCTCCGCCGTAGCGTACCAGTTCATCCTGGCTGCGCAGGATGGCCCGGATGGCCTGGGCAGTGTGATATATGGCGGTATCCCCGGCCGGGTGGCCAAAGCGATCGTTGATCTGTTTGAGGTTATCTATATCGATCATGGCCAGGGCATACTCGCCGGAAAGGCGCCGCAGCCGGTCATCGCAGTAGCGCCGGTTAAAGACCTTGGTGAGGGAATCGGTATACACCTGCCGGTTGCGCATCAGCAGTTGGTTCAGCAGATTCTCATTCTCATCGGAAAGCACATCATCCGAGTAAATAGGATTGACGCATTCCAGCGAATAGGGAAAGCCATCCACCTCTACGCACATGGCCAGGATATAATAAAGGTCGCTGCCGATTGCTTCCACTTTATTCAGGGTGCGGCGGGTGCGTACCACCTCCTGGGAAACACAGTGCCGGCAGCGCTGGGTCTTATCCCAGATGGAGTAGCAGCGCCCCACTTTTTCCATGGTGTGGCCGTCATCTGCGGCGATCACCTGCATGCAGATGCCCGGATCCACCAGCCGCACGATTTGGAACATCTGCCGGTAGGCCTGCAGGATGGGTGCCAGCTCCTGCCCGGAAATACGCAGGACGCCATCCGCCGCGGTGAGCGGCAGCAGCACCTGCTGCTTCATCTGTGGGATGCCTGCGCGAGTGTGATCCTCCAACCGGGTGTAGTTTTCCTCTACATTGATCACCTTACCGAACAGACTCCGGAAGCGGTTCTTTTCCACTGCCGACCAGGAGAGAAACATGGCCAAACGGCAGCGGCGCAGCTGCCCATTCAGCAGCAGCTTTACCGGAACCTCGGCATAGGATTCATCCGGAGTCATAGCGGTTAGCTGCTGCCGCACCGTTTCCGCGGTTTCCCCGCCGATGAGCGTCAAAAAGTCTCGGTTTTGCAGCGGGTCTACCATCACAGCGGGCAGACCGGTTTGCTGCATGGCCCCCAGGGAAAGCTGCAGCGAGGAGGGCTGCACCGTGTATTCAAACCACATTTCCCGGCTCATCCTGGTAAAGAAATCCTGCCGGGCACGCGCATCCTCCAGCTGATGGGTCATGCGGGCAGCGGCCATATCCCGGTTCCGGTATAGTTCCTCGGTAAAGATGGGCTTTTCCTGGGATAAGCTGTCCTCCCGGGCGGTATCCTCCCTCCGGATGGTATCAGAAAGGGCGTCCAGGCACTCCAGCAGCAGGGGATTGAAGCTGCCGCATTCCCCGGCGTGGATCATAGCCAGCGCTTTTTCGTGGGAGTAGGCTTCCTTGTAGCTGCGGCGGGTGGTCAGGGCATCGTATACATCGGCCAGGGCGGTGACCTGCGCCGCAATGGGGCACTCATCCCCCCGCAGTCCATCAGGATAGCCCTCACCGTTCCAACGCTCGTGATGTCGAAGGCAGATCTCAATTATATATTTAACCAGTGCTTCGTTTTGGTAGGCCGGCATCTCCGCCACCAGCCGCGCGCCTAAGGTGGTGTGCTGCTTGACCAGCTCAAACTCCGCGGCGGTCAGCTTGCCGGGCTTTTTCAGAATGCTTTCCGGAATGAGAACTTTGCCGATATCATGCAGTCCGGCTGCCGTGCTGATCAGTTCGATATCATCCGGCTCCAGTGCGTAGCGGTCGGTCCTTTTGCACAGCTCCAGCAGTAGAAGCTTAGTAAGGTGCCCCGCCCCGTTCATATGGGTGCCGCCCTCGCCGCAGCGCGCCTCCAGCGCATAGCCCAGGATGGCCGCCAGGATATCGCTGTTGCGTTTCTCCCGCAAAAAGCGCTCGGCCACTATGTCCATCAGCTGGTGCTTTTCGGCGTTCAGCAAGATGGTATTGATGATGCGCCGGCGGATGATGCGGGTGGCGAAGGGACGGCTGATGTAATCCGAGGCCCCCAGCGCAAAGGCGTGGTCAATGGTGGCGGTGCCGGTTTCGGTCGAGATCATTATGACAGGGACTTCCTCCAGCCAGCCATGGGCGCGCATTTCTTCCAGCACCGCAAAGCCATCCATTTCTGGCATGATGATATCCAAAAGCAGCGCGGAGATCTCCCCGTGATAGACCTGCAAAGCGGCAATGGCCTCCCGCCCATCGGCTGCCTCGATGATCTCGTAATCCTGATCCAGCATATTGGCAAGGATCGCCCGGTTCATTTCGGAATCATCGGCGATCAATAGCTTTTTTCTCTCCATGGTTATGCCTCCTGCGGCCGGTCATCTATCCCCATTCTAGCACAACGCAGCCTTGAATCCAAATAATTTTAACGGTTTTTTTAATACTTTTTTACTGCTTTTCCCTGCCGGAAAAAAGAACAACTCCCCCTCCTGCCGTGCGGTAGGGAAGGGGAGCACTTTTATCGGCTTTGGTTACCGGGGTTAGCTGGCCTTCAGCAGGATGAGCTTGCGGGTGGTGCTGTGATTTTGGCTTGGTTCATCATAGATTTGCCATACGGCAATCTCACCGGTCATGGGGTCGACCCGGAAGCGGAATACATCCCCATCATAAATCAGTTCGGCCTGGTCGCCCGGCAGATGGATGCGAATGAGTGCCTGCCGCTGACTGCCGTCCTCGTTGGTGACCAACCGGGTGCTGTACAGCCAGTCGCCGATGAGATACAACTCACTGCTGGGGTACAGCATCCCTTTCAGACCATCTACATTAAGCTCTTCGCCAGTGGTGCGGTTCCATACCCGCAGGCTGCCAAAATTGGGATCCGCCTGGGATTCTTCCCGCAGCACGATCCAGCTTTCATTAAAGGCAAGCCGGGTGGGGACCCTGGTGCTTTCGGAACGGTTTTCCCAAACCGTTTCGTCATCGTCCAGCCGGATGATCCGAGTTGCCCAGCCGTCCGATTCCTGCAAGGCGACAGAATAGCACCCATCGGTCATCTGGACCAGCCGGGGGAAGATGCTGCTTTTCAGCTTCATCAGGGTGTGGTTCTTTCCATCGGCAAAGGAGTACCCGCGGATCTCATATTCGGAATCCGAGAGGGTAAGTACATAGATGGCCCACTCATCATCGATGGCCAGCTGGCTATTATCGGCCCAGTATTCGCATGGTTCAGTAAATACGGTGGTTTTTTCCAGGGTGGCGCAGTCATATTTCAGCAGGAGCAGCTCACGCTCGCCAGTTTCTTTGTTGGCCTCAATAGTCAGCCAATAAAAGCTATCCCCATATAGGGCCAGACTATCGGAGATCCACAGTCCGTCCAGCTCGGTGGAACGGGTCTCACCGGTTTGGCGGTTGGTGGAATAGAAGATGGTCTTGGAGTTACTTGAATCATCGTTTCCCACTGTCACAATGTAGTTTTCATTCCAGCAGGGCCCGCCGCCGGCATTTTCCCATACGATATCCGGATATTCTTCGGCCGGGATGAGGGCTTCCACCAGCTTGGGCGCTTCATTTGGGGCGGGATCAGGGGTAGGGTCAGGCGTGGGGGTGGCGGGCTGCTTGCCGCAGGCGGCCAGCGAGAGCACCAGCAGAGCGGCCAGCAGTAGGCACAGTGTTTTCTTCATCTCATTTTCCTCCTTGTAAAAATGTTTTCTGCAGCTCCATTATACCAAAATTTCCCCGGAAAAGGATATTGGCATTCCGCAGAAAAAGTCTCCCTCCATTTGTAGGAAATGCCGGTCAGCCCCGGTAAAATGCGTAACTATGGAGCGCTTTCACCCTATATAACGATTCGCGTGGACAAAGTGCAACAGATAATAGACAATTGGCGAGAAAAACTTGTTTTTAGCTGTCAATTTTCTGCCCCATAGGCCGCTTTCAGCCGCAGGATGCGCAGTACGCTTTCATCAATGCGCTCCTCCGGGATGGTTCCATCCTCCACAGCTGCCAGCACCCCCTGGTAGGCGGCAATGTAATCATATGGCATCAGCAGAATATCGGCTCCGGCCTGCAGGGCCAGCACGGCGCTTTCTGCCGAAGAATAGTTCTGTATGATGGCGCCCATGGCCAGGGCATCGGTGATAATAACCCCATCATAGCCCAACTCACCCCGCAGCTTTTCGGTCAGCATGGTGTGGGAAAGGGAAGCGGGCAGGCCGTCATTGGTCACATTTGGGGTGGCGATATGCGCGGCCATTACCAGGTCAGTTTTCTCCAGCGCGCCAATAAAGGGAATGAGCTCGCATTGCAGCAGTTCTTCCCAGCTTTTATCCAGCTCCACATAACCATCGTGGCTGTCACCGCTGGCGGCGCCATGCCCGGGAAAGTGCTTAATACAGGCCATTACGCCGCCATCGTGCAGGCCGTCTATCATGGCGTTTACCATGGAGGAAACGGTTTGCGCATCGCTGCCAAAGGCCCGGGAACCGATGATGATATGCTCCGGATCGGAATTAATATCCGCCACCGGGGCAAAGTCCAGATTAAAGCCATACCGGTTCAGATATGCTCCAATGACCTGTCCCATGCGATAGGCCTCATGGGGGTCGCCAGTAGCGCCGATGGCCTCTGCTCCATCAAATTTCTGCACCTGGAAGCCCGCCGCATTGGCAATACGGGAAACACTGCCGCCTTCTTCATCAGTGCAGATCATCAGCGGCAGGTTACTCGCCTGCTTCAGGCCGGAGAGGAAGGCTTCCAGTTGTTCCGGCCCGGCGATGTTCTTTCCAAAGAAAACAATCCCCCCGGCGGGGTATTTAGACAGCTGGGCCGCCATCTCCTCGGTCAGGGCCTGCACGCCGTAGTCCCGGGTGCTGTGTACCTGCTCCGGAGTCAGTGTGGAGTCTAGCGATTCTGGCCTGATAATAAACAGCTGCCCAATTTTTTCCTCCAGCGTCATGGCCGCCAGCAGTTGTTCCGGTTTTTGCACTGTAGATTCATCGTCTGGGCTCGGGTCATCGGGTATCGGTGTTGGCGTTGGGGTTGGTTCTGGGGTGGGGTCATTTCCACCGGTAGGCTGGCACCCGGCACAGCCCAGTACCAATAGAAAAACAGCAAGAAATGTGCAGATGATGCGTTTCATATTGTTTTGCCTCCTGATGATTCAACATAAAGGCCTGCCTGCAAAGCGGACGGAGCACTTTTATATATAGTGTCATTTTAGAACCGTTTTTCTGCTTTGTATCGGTTTATTATAAATGTTTTTTTAGATACGATACCATCATGCAAAAAGAAAAGCCGGGCGCTACAATGTGACTGTAAAAATATTCCTGTCGCATTATAAAGATGGTCGGCTGATATCGGCTGTTGGTGGGACGGGACAGATAAAAGGCTGCCGGAGGGTGGCTTTTCCAAGGAATCGCAGTTAGCAAAAGCGAACCACCATAACAGAGGTCGGAGGGGAACGATCATGCGGTTTGCAGCACTTGGCGATAGAAAAAATCCGGCGGTGCTGTTTTTCCACGCCATGGGCGTAACGGGAGAAAGCAGTGAGCTGGTAGCAAAATATCTGCAGGAAAGATATTTTTGCATTCTGCAAACTCAAGCCAACGCTTATCAAAGCCGGCATGTGCCATATTCAGGACGAAAGCAAGGAAGAGATCGCCTACGCGCAGGATATGTTCGAGACGATCTTTAAGGACTACGCACTAAAGACATACAACAAGGATGTCGGAGAAAAGGCAGCCGAGTATGTCGCACAGGGCGTTACCTACGACCAATACTACGCCGCATACTTTGCAGCCCGTGGTATCGTAGGCGACAAGGGCGAGAACGGTAAGACGATTACCAACTCTGCAAGCCGCAAAAAGAAAGAAGCTATCGACAAGGCCGTACCCAATGCGACCACAAAGCAGAAACACCTTTTGTACGAAGCACTTGGTGTCTCCGACAGGGTATGGTAAAAGAATCCCCCCTCCACCTAGGAGGGGAGATTTTACTATATTTGCCTGTGCTTTTTCTGTGCCCTTGAAACGCAGAAACGCGCAAAAAATAAGCAATAAGCGCAAAGCGTAAAAAGCCTGAAAGCCCGCATAAACAAAGGAAAACCCCGCATTTCTGCGGGTTTTTCTTTGGCGGAGATGGAGAGATTCGAACTCTCGAACCGCTTTTGACGGTTACACGATTTCCAGTCGTGCGCCCTCGACCAACTAGGCGACATCTCCATGTCGTTATCAGGATGGGTCAAGTAAAAGTCCTGACGAGAATTTATTATACCGTATTACCGGCATAAAAGCAACCCCCTTTTTGCAAAAAAGTTGCCCTAAAAGACATTTTTTCGCATTACGGGCAAAGAAAGGATTGCGCCCGGCCCTTTGGCGTACTATAATATTATAAATCACTTTCGGAAAAAAGGAAGGATAAGACCCATGAAACGAGTAGAGATCAAAGCACTGTTTGCGGAGCCGGAGCGCTACACCGCGGAGCCGGTCACTATTTGCGGCTGGGTGCGCACCCTGCGCTCCAGCAAGGCCCTTGGCTTCATCGAGCTGAACGACGGCAGCTACTTCAGCAATCTGCAGGTGGTGTTTGAGGAAAATAAACTGGCCAATTATGATGAGATTTCCCGCCAGAATGTCGGCGCGGCGCTTATTGTTACCGGCCGCCTGCTGCTGACCCCCGAGGCCAAGCAGCCCTTTGAAATCCATGCGGAGAAGATCACCGTGGAGGGCGCCTCCACCCCGGATTATCCCCTGCAGAAAAAGCGCCACAGCATGGAGTTCCTGCGCACCATCCAGCACCTGCGCCCCCGCACCAATACCTTTAGCGCGGCGTTTAGAGTGCGTTCTGTTGCGGCCCAGGGCATCCATAGGTTCTTTACCGAGCGCGGCTTTGTGTACGCGCACACCCCGCTCATCACCGGCAGCGACTGCGAGGGTGCCGGCGAGATGTTCCGCGTCACCACCATCGATCCCGCTGATCCCCCCCTGACCGAGGACGGCAAGATCGATTACAGCCAGGATTTCTTCGGCAAAGCCACCAACCTCACCGTCAGCGGTCAGCTGGAGGGTGAGTGCATGGCCATGGCCTTTGGCAAGATCTACACCTTCGGCCCCACCTTCCGCGCGGAAAAATCCTACACCGGCCGCCATGCCGCCGAGTTCTGGATGATCGAGCCGGAGATCGCCTTTGCCGACCTGGAGGACAATATGGTGCTGGCGGAGGACATGATAAAATATGTGCTGCGCTATGTGATGGAGCAGTGCCCCCGCGAGCTGGAATTCTTCAATAACTTTGTGGATAAGGGCCTGCTGGAGCGCCTAAACCATGTGGTAAACAGCGACTTTGCCGTCTGCACCTATACCGAGGCCATCGAGCGGCTGCAAAAGGCCGATGTGGAGTTTGAGTACCCCGTAAGCTGGGGTGTGGACCTGCAGACTGAGCATGAGCGCTACCTCACCGAAAAGATTTTCGGCAAGCCGGTCTTTGTTACCAATTATCCCAAGGAGATCAAGGCCTTCTATATGCGCCTGAACGATGATGGTAAGACGGTGGCGGCCGTGGACCTGCTGGTGCCCGGCATCGGCGAGATCATCGGCGGCAGCCAGCGTGAGGAGCGTCTGGACATCCTGCTGGACCGCATCCACGAGCTGGGGCTGAATGAGGAGGACTACTGGTGGTACCTCGACCTGCGGCGCTTCGGCGGCGCGCGTCACGCCGGTTTCGGCCTGGGCTTCGAGCGGCTCATCATGTATGTCACCGGCATCCCGAATATCCGTGATGTACTGCCCTTCCCCCGCACCACCGGCTTTGCGGAATTCTAAACCGAATATATATGCTGAAGTCCTCCGCGTGGGATCCCATGCGGAGGACTTCAGTTTGTTTATTTACGGAGGGCGATTTAATCCGCAGAGAAGGTTTGCTGGAAGAACCGCCGGACCATTTCAGTGGTGTCATCAGTGTGGTCCTCGGCGGTAATCAGATAGTATTCAGAGCCATACAGGGGATCCTTCAGTGGGACAGCCCGAATCTGGGAAGAGGGAAGCATCCAGTTCGGCTGGAAGGTGGGGTAGACCCAGTTGTAGTTTTCTACGCATACATTGCGCAGCTCGGAGATGTTCTTGGAGATGATCTCCAGCTTGGGCACAAATCCGGCTTGCTGGCAGTGACGGAGAAAACCGTCTGTTTGAATATCTCCGGTACGGATCCCTTCCCGGATGGGATCATAGTACAGGATAAAGCTCTGCTCCCGCAGGTCGCCCACATCTACTTCCGCTTGTCCAGCCAAGGGGTGGTCCGCCCGCATGACAATACATAGCGGCTGATTGTGCAGCAGGGTACAGCGGGTACCCGGTATGGTGCAGAAGGCAGGCGTTTTATTACGGTCCTCCTGCCAAAAGACACGAGTGACCAGCAGCGCGTCAAATTCCCGACTGCGCAGGCAGGCTTCGACCTCCGAGGATTGGTAAAATAGAAACTGAATATTGTGCCCGGGGGCATACAGATAGAATTTTTCCATCAGCAGGCACTCGGTTTTTATGCTGATGCGCCCCAGAGGAAGACCGATGGTATAGGGCTTCTCATCCTGGCCCTTCAGCCGGCTGATGTGAAACTCCAGCGATTCATATTGTCCCACCACCTGTGCGATATAGGGAAGAACGCTGGTGCCCGGCCCTGTCAGCTTCAGGCGCTCGCCCCGGGCGGGACGGTCAAATAAGGTGATGCCCAGGGCCTCCTCCACACACTTCACCTGCCGGGAGACCGAGGAGGGCGCACAGGGGATCTCCTCAGCGACCTTGCTGAAATTCAGGTGGGTGGCCACCAGCAGTACAGTCTTCAGGTATTGGATCTCCATAGTGCGCCCTCCTTTTGGTTATGGCAGCGGGTAGGCAATGCAGCGGGGCTTCCTCAGTGTCTCAGTGACGGTAGGAAAGGGAATCCGCCCGAACAACGGATGTGGCATCCGTCTTTTTGGGGTCCTTCTTTTCTCCGGGCTGGGGGCGGCGGTTCCGGCGCAGGGCTTCATCCATGTGGATCTTGACGCCGCGGCTGGCCAAAGTGTGCTGCAGGGCGGGCACATCCAGCGCCTGCAGGCTGATATTCTCCTTGGCAGCCATGGAAACAGCCAAGCCGGCAGCTTCACCGGTGAGAACACAGGCGGGAATAAACCGTGCGACTTCCCAGCCGCGGCCGGTGGCGGAAACGATCCTTCCGGCTGCGGCAATGTTGGTGATCTCGGTATCGATGAGGCCACCGTATGGGAACTCGTATACTTCGGCAGGAATTTCCAGCGAGTGGATCATGCAGCCGATTGAGCTTTCCACATACCGGTCAGGCACTACCTCCAGCTGCTCCTTGCCAACCAGCCGGCGGGTCATACGGAACTGCGGCATAAGCGGCAGGGTCATCTGCGCGTAGGAGGGGCTCTGGTGCTGCTTTAAGTAGTCCAGCGCCAGCTTGCGGCTGGTACGGATATATCCGTTGACGCCCTCACTGGTGGTGCCATAGTACATGGGGATCTCCGCCTCGCTGTTATCGGCATCGGGGCGAAGCCCCAGCCAGCGCAGCGGCAGTGCCTGCAGGGCCTGCCCGGTCTCCAGGCCTTTTTTCATGGTATCCAGGTCTATTTCATGTGCCCAGTGGGAAACAATGCTCCGCTGTGTTTCGGTGGGAGCGCCGGCCCGGAACATCAGGTCCAGGTCGCCGCTGGCATCCACAAAGGCCTTGGCCAGGTAGGCGGTGCGTCCGGATTTGTTTTCGACAATGACGCCCTTGCAGGTTTTACCCTCCATGATGGGCGCGCAGAAGTTGGTATCAAAAACGACCTGAATACCTTCCTGTTCCATCAGCTCATCCAGTGCGCACACGGCAGCCGGGATATTAAAATTGGTGCGGTAGCGGCCGGTGGGGGTGTCCACGGTATCGGGCCCGTTCCGCCAGCAATCTGGCAGGTTATCGTAGCCGTAGCGGATGCAGACATGCAGCAGCTCCTCCGCCAGGCCGCCATATACCTTGTGCCCCAAACCGTCATCCAGAGGCAGATAGATGCAGACATGGCCCAGGGTAGCCAGACCGCCCAGGATGATGCTTTTCTCCAGCAGAATAACCCGGGAGCCATTGCGTGCGGCCGAAACTGCGGCGGCTACACCGGCTACGCCGCCGCCTACTACGATTACATCCGCTTCCCCCGCAACGGGGATGGAATGGGATTGCTCAGTGATTTGCTTTGGTTTTTCCATTGATGGTATGCCTCGTTTCTTAGTGTATTATAGCAGATGCGCGGGAAGAAGGGAACAGGCCATATCGTCCCGGAAAAGCCGGTTAGGGCAGAATGTAGCTGCAGCCAAGGGCAATCACATAAACCACAATGATATAAACAGGAATCACCTTGATGGCATCGTGCCAAATAAAGCGGTTGTCTATCTCCTCACGGTCCAGCAGCAGCGCGGCGTAGATGGTACCTGCATAGGTCAAGAAGGCCATGTTGGCGCACAGGCTCAGCGTCGCGGCGGTAACAGATGCGCTGATCCCGGCGTCCAGCTGCATCTGGCATACAAAAGGCATGATGGCCGCGTTGCCCAACAGGGTAAGGGGGGTGCCGTTGCAGATGTTGGTGATGATGGTGATAACAATAGTAAGGAGCAGCAGCAGCAGCGGCAGCGGCATATTGCCGAATACAGGTTTAAGCAGGGAGATGATCCAGTCGCGAATGCCCAAATCAGCGGAAGCCATGGCATTGCCCAGGAAGGTGAAGCAGCCAACGATGCACACCACATTCCACAGGGTGCCTTCACTCAGCAGCTTCATGGGGTTGGCCAGCGGCTTGCCGTCTACTTTGATAAGCCCCAGAATGCCCAGCGCCAGCAGGAAAATGAGGGTAGTGCCGATAGGAGCCAGAACAGCGCTTCCGGGGAAGTCCTTCGGCAGCAGCGGGATCACGATGATATACAGGAAGGACAGGCAGAAGATGGTGAGAATGAGCTTCTGGCGCTTATTAAATTTCTTGGGAATGTTGCGCAGCGCCTCTACATTTTCAATATCCAGCTCCTTCAGCGGGGCAACATTGCACTTAAATACACCGGGGATCATAAAGGCCAGGATGCACAGCCATACCAGATTGACCAGGATGCACACGAACATATAGGTGAACATATTGATGCTCAGTCCAAAGCCCTGCATGCTGGTATTGATAAGGGTGTAAATGGTAAGGGCAATGCCCTTGAAGGGGAAGCAGAAATTACCCATGCAGCCCAGGTAGATGCCCAGCAGCATGAATTTGCAGAATCTATCCTGCTTATCATAGCCGCACACATCCCGGATGGACTCATAAATGCCGAAGTACAGCAGCGCGGTGGGGATAAACCCGATGAACATGGAAACGATAAAGCTGGAGAAGAACAGCGAGAACAGCAGCGCGACCGGGCGTCCTCGAAGCGCCTTGATGCTAAGCAGCTTGCGCACCAGCACATCGATCACGCCGGCTTCCTTGAGCGCCACGCACAGCGCAGATACAAAGATCAGCTGGGGGACGGTAGAACCGCCCATCCAACTGGAAACAGCGGCGGAGGATGTCAAAAAGCCGCTGTATACCATGGCGATAATACCCAGGATAGCAGCCAGGGTGGACTGGGAAGTGAATACTGTAAGCAGAATAACGCCGATAAATACGCCCAGGGCATTGGAGCCGACCTGTGTAACCACGGAGAACGGGCCCAGAATCCGGCCGAAAAAGAACATAAAGAGGAACGCGATCAAAATGATCGGCCATTCACGCTTTTGGGCAGCTGACTTTGTCATAGTAGTTCACATGCAAGGCTAAGCACGGAGCTTTGCATGCAATCCTCCCTTCTGTAATTTTTATTCTCAGGTGAACGGTGATCTGCCGCCTTCGGTCGCGATCCGAAAACGGATTCCATAATAAATTGTGCACAATCTACACTTTTTATTTTAGAAAACCTTGTGTATAAAGTCAATTGCACAATCCGCACGCACTGTTGCAACTTTGGCATGGAATTCGCTTCCGTCCCTATATGGAAGGTCCTCCCGCCGCCCCGCTGACCTGATTGGCGGCATGGCTCTCCCCTGTGGGAGTGCCTCATCCCCCGCAAAAAATGTATTTTCTCATACTTTGGGATGATTTACACCACCCGCTTTGGCTGGTAAAATAAGACCAGAACACAAAATACCGCCGATCCATCATACCATAAGGGGACTGGTCCCCTTCGGCATCCCGTGGCCCCCACGGGATGAATCCGCCGTAAAGGGAGGGAGCGCATGGCCAAAAATGTAGTCATCCGGCCGTCTGTCCGGGAACAGTACCATAAATTCATGGCACGGGGCAGGGTGCTGTTTTTCACCGCGCCCTGCGGCTTTGGCAAAAGCATCCTGGCCGAAACGCTGCTTGCCGGGCAGCAGGTGCTTTCTCTCACCGCCGGGGAGCCGGACTTCGCCCTGCCGGCGGATGATAAGGACTGGCAGGTCCTCTTGATCGATGACCTGCGGCAGATGACCGAGGAGCCGGATCAGCAGGCGCTGTGCCAGCTCATCCGGGAGTACAGCGGCCGCCGGTTCGTCCTGCTTTCCCGCGGGGCGGTGCCGGGCTGGCTCATGGCCTTCCAGTATGCCGGGCTTATGGCGGTGCTGGATGCCGACGCCCTGCTTTTTGACCGGGAGGATATCCGCAGCCTGTTCCGGCAGCAGGGCACCCCCGTCAGCGAATCGGAGCTTTCCGAGATCCTGCGGGAAACCAGCGGCTACCCGCTGGGCGTGGCGGTCATCGCCCACTGCATGGTCGGCGGCCGCCCCTATGGCCCGGAGCTCATCGCCCAGGGCTACCACGAGGTCTTTTTCTACTTCGAGGCGGCGGTTTACCGCCGGTTCGATCTGCCCATTCGCCGTTTTCTGCTGGAGCTTGCCCCCTTTGAGAGCTTCGATGCCGAGCTGGCCCGTATGGTCAGCGGCGATCCCCACGCCGGGGAACGCCTGGCCTGGCTCCAGCACAATACCACCATGCTGCGCCCCGATGATGTGCAGCGGTTCCGGTTCTGGCCGCAGTTCCGCACCTTTTTGCTGTGGGAGATGGACCGGGAATACAGCGAGGAAAAGCGCCGCACCGTTCTGGGCCGCGGCGGCCTCTACTACGAGCTGAAAGAGGATTACAGCCATGCGCTGGAGTGCTACACCATGGCAGGGGATCATTCCAAGGTCTCCGAGCTTCTGGTGCGCAATGCCGAGCTTCATCCCGGCATGGGCCATTACAGCGAGATGGAGAAATACTACCGCAGCCTGCCGGAGCAGGAGATCGCCGCCTCCCCGGCGCTGATGCAGGGCATGAGTATGCTGTGCGCTCTGGCGGCCGATTATGAGGGCAGCGAGCGCTGGTACCAGGCGCTTTCTCAGTTTGCCCGCTGCCGTGCCAAAAGCGACGCGGCCGGGCGGCAGGCCCGGGGCCGGCTGGCCTGGTTGGATATCTCCCTGCCGCAGCGCGGCGTCACCGGTCTCACCGCCATCATTCCCTCGGCCTACCGGCTGCTGGTCAATAAGGAAGTGACCCTGCCGGCCTTTTCGGTCACCAGCGCCCTGCCCAGCATTATGAACGGCGGCAAGGACTTCAGCGAATGGAGCCGCCGGGATGACCTGCTTTATCAGACCATCCGCGTCCCGGTGGAGACCATTCTGGGCCGGGATGGCGTGGGTCTGCCGGATTGCGCCATTGCCGAAAGCAAGTTTGAAAAAGGCGAGGACATCACCGCCCGTATGCTGGCCCTGATGCCCCGATTGGGGGAGATCCAGCGGGACGGCACCCCGGATATTGAATTCGCCGCGGTGGGCCTGCTGGCCCGCAGCCAGTTGGCGGCCGGCCACTCCCAGGATGCCCGCAGGACGCTGGAAAGCCTGCGGCAGCGCTTCGCGGAAAGCGGCCAAAGCCGATTTTTGCCCAATATCGATGCCATGCTGTGCCGCGTTGACCTGCGGACTGGCGATACCGATGCCGTAGATAGCTGGTACCGGGAAAAGGCCCCGCGCGACCCCCTCAGCATCAATATCATGAAGCGCTACCAGTACTTTACGCAGGCCATGGCGGAGCTTGCTCAGGGCCGGCCGCAGGCCGCCCTGCTTACCCTGGCTCCGCTGGAACCCTACTGCATCGCCTGCCAGCGGAAGATGGATCACACCACCCTGCTGCTTTTGCGGGCCGTGGCCCAGTACCGGCTAAAGGACGAAGCCTGGCGGCAAAGCCTTACCGATGCCCTGCGCATTGCCGCCGGGTTGGGGTTCATCCGCCCGGTAAGCTGCTGCGGCGCCGCCCTGCTGCCCCTGCTGCAGGCCCTGCCCAGCCCGGAGGAAGAGAGCTGGTACCGGCAGGTGGTGGCCTTTGCCCGGGTGCAGGCCGCCCGGTATCCCTACTTTTTGGTGCCGCCCCTGCCCCCCGGCGAGGAAATGACCGCCACCGAGCTGCAGGTGCTGCGCCTGATGTGCGCCGATAAAAGCAATGCCGAGATCGGCCGCATTTTGGATATCAAGCTGCCCACGGTAAAAACCCATGTCAGCCATATCCTCACCAAGTTGAATGTCAGCCGCCGCAGCGAGGCCAAAACCGCCGCCCGCCGCCTGTGGCTGGTAGAATAAAAACTGTAATTCTGGAGGAATGTATGAAGAAACGAGTATGTAGTGTTTTGCTGGCCGCCGTGCTGTGTGTTACCATGCTGTCTGTTGTAGCATTGGCGACGGAATGTACCAATGGTAACCACACCTATAACTATGTGGCTAATGACAATGGCATAAACCACAGCCCTAAATGTGACAATTGCGGTTATGTTGATACAAGCAGCAGCAGCCAGCACTGTGATAATGGTTCAAACAATAACGCTAAAGATGGAAAATGTGACTTTTGTAGTGCAGAGCTGGCTGTTTCCTTTAATGATTTGTTCCGTACCATTTGTGCCACCACATGGGAAGCGGCGTTTAAGGAAATTGGATCGACCAGTGGAACCCTTTATCCAATCGCAGATACAACCGAGACGATCACCTATAACGAAAAAGGAAATGTTACCATCAATTTGGCCGGATTAACCATAAATAAATTGAAAGTAACAAAGGGCACGCTTACCATAACAGGAAGTGGCACCATCACCAAGCTGGAAGTTAGCGGCGGTACCGTTCAACTCTCCGGCGGTACCTATGGCGAAATTACAGGAGCCGATAAGAAAGATCTGTTGGCCCCCGGCTATGTATTTGATGGCAATACTGTTAAGGAGGCCCCCATCAAGAGTGTCACGGCATCCGTAACGGACCATAACAACGCCAAATACGGCTACACCGCCGAACAGGCTCCTGTTCTTACCGCAGCCATTACCCCGGCTAATGCGACCAATGTGACTTACCAGTGGTACAAGGTAAACGGCGGCGAGAAAACCGCGATTGATAATGCTACTGCCCAAACCTATACAGTGGAAACCGGCCTGAATGCGGGGAACTACGATTACTGCTGCACAGCCACCGTTGGCACCTACTCCCTCACCAGCGAGGAAGTCAAAGTGACCATTGCCAAGGCGGATGGCCCCCAGCTGGGCACCATCAATGTGAACCAGGTCTACAATGACACCGCCAGCAAGACCATTGAGATTTACGATCAGGTAATAGGTAAGCTCAATGAAGCTTTCCCGAATGGCGGTACGATGGAGTTCCAAGGTGATAGTTATGAGTCCGCGGATGGGCTAACATTAAATGGTTGGCAAATAGATGTTAACAGTGGCTCTATAACTTATACAATGGGCGAAAATACAGCTCCCGAAAAGAAAATCACTATAAAGTACAAGGCTTTTGCACACGAAGGTAACTATAAGAATAACTACGAGTATGCCGAGGGCACAGTTGTCATCACCCTCACCAAGATCACCCCCACCGGCACTCCCAATTACACCCCCATCACCTCCAGCGGTAAGACCCTGGCCGATGCCCACCTCAATGCCGATAATAAAGCATTCTCTGTGCCCGGCACTGTAAAATGGGTAGGGGAAACGGATGAGCTTGACCCCAGCACTGTTCCCGTAGAAAAAGACAAGGCCTACACCTGGAAATTCACCCCGCAGCTTGATAACTACGAATCCATTACCGGCTCCATCATCCTGTGGACCGAAAGCGGCAGCGGTGTGGTGATCATCACTCCCTCCCAGTCCGGTGAAAGCACCCCCGCCAGCAACCCCAATACCGGCGCGGCCCATGTGGGCCAGCCGCTGCCCGGCTTGGCCCTGCTGGCGCTTGCGGCTCTGTACCTGTATGCAGGCACCCGCCGCTTCTAAACAGCCATCCTCACTTACCTCTCTGGGGGCAGCAGTAGGTTCAAAACCTGCCGCTGCCCCCATTCTATCCCATGTGTGAGTTGAACCCCGGCCGAAGATGTGATATAATTTTCCCCAGCGCGGCATGGCCGCCAAAAACCGTGACCGGAGGGCCTTATGAATACCTTCTTGAAGCTGGCTTTTTTGTTCTATATCGGTTCTTCGCTGGGCTGGGTGCTGGAGCTTTTCTTCCGGCGCTTTATTTCCGGCAATAATCCCGAGCGCAAGTGGATCAATCCCGGCTTTATGGTGGGGCCGTATGTGCCGCTGTACGGCACCGGGCTTTGCATCCTGTACCTGGTTTCCCGCCTTTCGGAAAGCCGTCAGATCGCCAACCCTGTGTGGAACCACATTGCCATGCTGGTGCTGATGGCTGCCGCCATGACCGCCATCGAGTACATTGCCGGCATCCTGCTGCTGAAGATGATGAATGCCCGTCTGTGGGATTACAGCCGCCGCTGGGGTAATGTGAATGGTCTTATTTGCCCCCTGTTTTCCGCCATTTGGGCAGTGATGGGCGCGGCCTATTATTTCTTTGTGGATCCTTTCATTTTGCGGGCACTGGATTGGCTTTCCCGCAATTTGGCGTTTTCCTTTGTCATCGGCGTGTTTTTCGGCGTTTTCGCCATCGATTTCGTCTATTCCACCCACCTCATGGTCAAGATAAGGACCTTTGCCCGCGAGAAGAATGTGGTGGTCCGCTATGAGGAGCTGAAGGCCTACTTTAAGGCCGGCCGGGAAAACGGCCGCCAGCACTTTTTCCTGGCCCTGCATACCGAGATCCCGCTGCGGGAAAAGCTGCAGCAGTACTACGATTACCGCCGGGCCCGCCGGGAGGAGCTGGACCGCATCCTGCACGGGGAGGACGGCACCAGCAGCACCGCCAAAGCAGAATAAGCCTTTTTACCGGAGGGAAGCGGCGAGCTTCTCTCCGGGCCTTTTTATGTGGGTAGGTCCCATCTCATCTTGCCTGCCCGGCGGAGGCCAGTTTGCAGTCGCCTATCGGCGGGGTGGAGCCTTTTGCAAGGCATAGTAAGCACCGCTCGCCGCGGGGGCCTTCCTTTTGCTCCTGCAAAAGGAAGCAAAACAGGGCAAAGGGGAACCGG
>OLYC01000929.1_pt1 | contig 22004 bp, 19 predicted proteins | sample 1674271 | NCBI WGS metagenome assembly OLYC01 (sample SAMEA103958154, study PRJEB25191) | human gut metagenome
TAAAAAGTGTGAAAAAATATTGAAAATGTAAATTAGAGGTTGCAATAATAACGAATTGTGGTATAGTAAAGATACGAAAACAATTAAGCAATCAATTCGAAATGAGGAACGATATGGTATCACTGAAAGACATAGCACAAAGATGTGGTGTTTCGACAGCGACAGTAAGCAAGGCATTACATGACCAGAAGGATATTGGCGCTGAGACCAAAAACAGAATAAAGAAGATAGCTAAGGAAATGGGATATTTTCCTAATGCTGCGGCCAGAGTTCTTAAGACAAACGAGTCGAACAACATCGGAGTACTGTATTTCGATGAGGCGGCGATGGGACTTACGCATGAGTATTTTGCCGGAGTGCTAAACGGAATCAAGGCACAGGCTGAGATGCTTGGATATGATATTACATTTATCAATACAAGTCCGGTCGGAAAAAAATTATCATACCTAGAGCACTGTAAGTACAGAAATTTCGATGGAGTCGTAATCGTATGTGCCAGGTTTCAGGACAATGAGGTGCAGGAGCTGATGAGCAGCGACATACCGGTGGTCACAATTGACTACGTACACTATAGCTGTTCGGCAGTAAGCTCCAACAATGTAAAGTGTATGGGCGAGCTGCTTGATTACATAATAAGCATGGGACATAAGAAAATCGCTTACATACATGGACAGGATTTTTCGAGTGTTACACGCGACAGGCTGGCAGCATATTACAGGGCACTTGAGAATCATGGAATAGATATTCCTGAGGAGTATGTCAGGGAAGCAAGGTATCTGGAAACAGAGGATGTTGCAAAGCAGACAGAATATTTACTCAATTTACCTGACAAACCTACATGTATCATCTATCCGGATGACACGGCGGCAATCGGAGGCATCAATGTTATAAGAAGCAGAGGGCTTAGGATTCCGGAGGATATATCAATAGCCGGATACGATGGCACAAGAGTTTCACAGATGCTAAGCCCGAAGCTCACCACTATCAGACAGGACACTGACAAGATAGGCAGGGAAGCAGCAGACAGGCTGATAAGCACCATTAAAAAGCCTAAAACAGCACTTGTAGAGAGAGCTGTTGTTGAAGGGATTTTGCTGGAGGGGGAATCCGTAGGCAGAATTTAATATTTTTTTCCCTTCATCTTAAAAGGACCGCTCATCCGGGCGGTCTTTTTTGCGAGCAAAATGGCAGACGTTTGATTTATCCCCTCTTGACAGAATACGTTATACTATAAGTATGAACGATAAGAAACAAGGAATAATATATATCATAATGGCAGGATCCTTTTTTGCCCTGATGACATTTTTTGTGAGGATGTCGGGAGATTTGCCGACCATGCAGAAGGCCTTTTTCAGGAATGCGGTAGCAGCAGTAGCGGCTGTTATCTTACTTGCAAAAAGTGATGAAGGCTTCAAAATAAAAAAGGATAGCTGGAAGGGACTTTTTCTGCGAAGCTTCTTTGGAACAACAGGGCTTATATGCAATTTCTATGCAGTTGACCATTTGGCCATCGCAGATGCCAATATTCTAAACAAATTGTCACCGTTTTTTGCCATAATCATGTCATATTTTGTGCTTAAGGAGAAAGCAAACAAGACAGAGTGGTTGTGCGTGGTGACGGCGTTTATAGGTGCTGTTTTTGTGGTGAAGCCATCTATGAATGTGCAGTTTTTTAATGCCATGATTGGTGTAATAGGCGGTTTTGGCGCAGGTGTAGCGTATACATTTGTGCGAAAACTCGGTAAGCAGGGAGAGAGAGGACCTGTGATAGTCATGTGCTTTTCGGTATTTTCATGTATAGTGACGGCTCCGTTTCTGCTTGTCGGAGCAAAGCCTATGAGTGTATATCAGATAGTCATGCTGCTTTTTGCAGGAGCAGCCGCTACAGGCGGACAGCTTTCAATCACAAAGGCATACACCAAGGCACCTGCAAAGGAGATATCGGTGTTCGACTATTCGCAGGTTATCTTTGCCGCTCTGCTTGGCTTTGTCTTTTTGCAACAGATACCGGACTATCTAAGTGTGATAGGATATGTTATAATAATAGGCAGTGCAATTTTTAAATGGAACTATAATCTCAGATACGAGGAAAAAGTATGAACTACGCAGGAATAAAATATTGTGACATAGCGAACGGACTGGGCTGCCGCACTGTGCTTTTTGTATCAGGCTGCAGAAATCACTGTAAGGGCTGTTTTCAGCCGCAGACATGGAAATTTGACTATGGAGAGCCGTTTGATGAACAGATACAAAACGAGATACTCGACTCGCTTAAGCCTGCCTATGTGCAGGGAATTACCCTTTTAGGCGGTGATCCTTTTGAGGAGGAGAATCAGGAGGTACTTATGCCGTTTATGAGAAGAGTTAAGGAGCGCTATCCCAATAAGGATGTGTGGGCTTACACAGGCTATCTGTACGAAGAACTGTTAGAAAACGGACGCAAGCACACAGAGTATACGGATGAGCTTTTATCTATGATAGATGTCTTGGTAGATGGTCCGTTTATAGAGGAACAGAAGGATATCACGCTCAAATTCAAAGGCTCTGCAAACCAGCGTGTGATAGACATGGAGAAGACAAGAGCAACAGGAGAAGTGTCTATACTGGAATTTACGAAAATATAAATCGTTATGTGTGACTAAATTGCTGTATTGTAATTAGAAAAGAAAATTTGAGAAGAGGATTTGAGAAGAAGCTTTGATAAGCGGATTTAAGAAGAGGATTTGAAATGAAGAAAAAATGCGACAAATTATTAGGAATACTGTGCTATGCGCTTGGAATTTTAGCGGCGCTTTATGTGGGAGGCTGGCTTATGCTGATTAAGCCTATTCATGTGATTATCATAGCATTTGGTAATGATATGCTGACACTTCCACTCTTGCTTAAGAGTATCATAAAGATAGCATTTTCTACGACATTTGCAGGGCTTGTGTGGTGCATCGGATACATAGGCTACAACTTTTTTAAGGGAAATGATGACCCTGACTGGGCGGCTATAGAAGCGCGCTTCAGAAATAAGCACAGTGATACAACAAACGAAGATTTACTGAAGGAGAGAGAAGTATGATAGTCCGTGTACCTGATTATTTTTCAGAGTTTAGCTGTATAGCCGGAGACTGCAAGGATAGCTGCTGTCTGGGCTGGGAAATTGATATTGATGAGGATTCATATGAGTATTATCAGACACTGCCCGGAGAGGTCGGAGAGCGTCTGAGAAAGGGCATGTATGAGACGGAGGATGGCGGGCACGGCATCCGTACAAATAATTGCGGTCGCTGCATCATGCTAAACGACAAGAATCTGTGTGATTTGTACATAGCAGCTGGCGAGGCATCGCTTAGTGAGGTGTGCACCGATTTTCCAAGGTTTGGCATAGAGTACAGAAACGTGGAGCAGAAGTGCCTGAGCCTTGCGTGCGAGGAGGTCTGCCGTATATTTTTCAGCAAAACAAAGCCTGTTAAGTTTATAGAGCAGGAGCTTTTTGGCGACAGCGATGATGACCAGGGAGTCACAGAGGAAGAGGCAGCATTTTTTGAGGAGGTGCAGCGCGAGCTGATCGCCATACTCCAGGACAGGACAAAGCCAATCGGAGTACGCGTGGATGAGTATCTTGACAGGGCAAACGAGTACCAGAAGAAGCTGAGCCAAAACGATGTTGAAAAGCATATAGACTGGCTTTCGTTTAATGATTTCTCATTTGAGCATTTTGATATCCGCTTCGGTATCATCAATGAGATGGAACTATTGCGTCAGGTATGGCAGGATTTCAAGGATGATATGCAGACAGTCCTCACTGAGGCTGATTATGAAAAACGCATGAAGGAGTACATGGCTAGCGGCGATTACCGTGAAAACGATATTGAGCAGCTTCTTGTATACTTTACATTCAGATATATCATGAATGCCATCTATGACTCAAATATCATGGTTTATGCATATTTAAGCGTCATGTTTACCATGATAGTAAGGGATATGAATGCCACTCGCTTCTACAAAAACGGTGGCAGCTTCACCATAGAGGACCAGATGGAGGTGGCAAGGATCTTCTCAAAGGAAGTGGAGCATTCTGAGGAAAATGTGGAGGCCGCCAAGGAGGAAATCATCTGGGGATAGTTGATTTATAGATTAAATATATAATAAGATAACAATATACTTTTTTATTTTTTTAGATTTCAAAAGGAGCTTGCACGGAAATGTGTGGGCTCTTTTTTGTGAAATAATTAAAGCCCACAATTATGCCATAATCCTCATATTTTTGTGCTGTTTTGGGATTTATCAATCCCTTGTAAACCATAAATTGGTACCTTGAAAACTTCACATAACCATAAATTCGTTCTTTATAAGTGGTACAATAGATGTAGAGAAAATGGAGAAAATCACGTCCAAATATACCGGTTGGAACATTACTATGATCCGGCTGATTACAATAAAGTGATTTACCGGCAGAGGAAGGAAGATTATAGCCAGCATCTCCAGACAATTCTGTTGGACGCAGACTGTTTGCTTCAAAAATGCAACGGTGGTTATGATAATGTAAGTGAATATCAGCTTTTTGTCCGTGCCTTTTTATTTGAAAAAACACAGGAAAAGTAAGAGCTTCCTTCAATAAAAACAATGTGAGAACTTTCCTTTCAAAGATCAGTGCAGCTCCGGGATTTCGAATAAAACCGGAAATAGCTTAAAAAATAATTCACAAAATTTCAAATGAAAAATTATCTACTATATCTAGGACTTTTAGTACTAAAAAGATTTCGCATATATTACATAAAAATGAATAAATAGTAAATTTTAACAAAATTACGTGAATAAAATCTCTGTTTATCCCAATAGCCGAAAACCAACGAAAAGATTATAATATAGTTACGAAAACGTGCGAAAGGGGATTTTCGTACAAACATAATAAGAAAAGGAGAGGAAATATGGGAAAGTTAAAAGAACGTTTTCACAGGAAACATGGCATTGTAAGCCGTATCTTTAGTATGGTACTTGCGCTTGCTATGATTATGACTATGATTCCAGCAATCGGTGGTGCAACCACTGCATATGCTGCTAGCCCGACAATCCGGTTGTATTTGGACAAACCAAGTACATGGAATACACCGGTTGTCCATGTCTGGGCTGCCGGTGCTGCGGTAGATAACCATGGCGCAGGAAATGCCACCATTTCACAATGGGGGAATCAGGAAAAACCAAAGCTTGCATTTGAGAAAAGCACCGGGCTCTATTATGTAGATGTACAGAGCAGTGAGTGGACAGGCTTTCAGTTTGTTGATGCAGGTTCTACTGAGACAGCGGCACCGGAGATAAAGACAGAAGGAGCTGCAATTGAGCAGATTAAGACTTTTACTTCTGATACAAATCTTTATTGTTTATTGGATGACAATGGAAAATATCAGTGGTATAAGGATGCTTCAAAGAAGGAAACTTTGATTCCGGAGTCTGTACCAACAGAATGTGATCTGACTATTAATTATAAGAGCACATTAGGCGATGATGTTGCAGCATATATATATAAGGAGACTAATAAGCCAGCAGGTGAATGGCCGGGAAAAACCATGACTGCAACAGCAGGTCATGAAGGCTGGTATACAATGCATCTGACATTAGATAACAGTACAGATTATTCTCTTATCTTAAATGATGATGGACATGGAAACCAGTTAAAAGACGTAACACTTTCTACAAAAGGAAAGGCAGAAGCAGAGTACTGGTTTGATGGTTCTTTGTCAGAGACAAAACCTGCTGATTGGAAATATGTAACAACCATTCATTATCTTGCTTCAGGAATGGGAAGTACTATTTACAATTATATGTGGGGAGCAGATGCCTCTGCAACAGGAGCAGGTGTTGGAAAAGAATGGCCGGGCGGACAGATTTCCGAAAATGCTAACCATTCAGGATGGTATGATGTAGTATATACACAGGATGTAAAACAGAATTTCAGCTGTATTTTTAATAATAACAATGGAGTACAGACGGATAATATTGATGTTTCTGTGACATCAACAAGTACTGAGCTCTGGGTTACCGGAACCAAAGGTGATACAAAAGTATATAAAACAGCACCGGACAGTTGGGAGGCACCGGTTGCGGACCACACATTTACAATTTATTATTACAATGAAGACTTATCAACAGACAAAGACATGGGAAAAGTTGATTTGTGGATGTGGAATGCCGGATTAAATGGTTCTTATGTTTTTGACGGAACATATTATGATGCTGAAAATAATGTGACATGGTTTAAACAGACCATTACAGTTGCCGGCAGTAATGTAGGAAAAACGGTAGGATTAAAGGCACGCTATGATAATACAAAAGGATGGGATGGCGGCTCTGATACTGCAGATCGTTCTTTTACAATAAGCGGTGATGAGAATGAGGTATTATATTATGTGGATGGTTCCGATCCGGTTCATGAGAAACCGGTAATCGTACCAACGGAAAAGAGATACCTTGTATTGGATTATGAGAATCCGGGATTAAAAGAAAAAGGTATTACACCACAGTTTTATACATGGTCATCAGGATATGCTTCAGTATTAACCGATTTTACATATGTAGGTGGAGATAAATGGACAGTAACAATCCCAGCAAAACCATCCTGCACAAAGGTTGATTTTTGTATTGCATTAGATTCAACAGGTGACCCATGGATTAAAGATGGTGGAGACCATTCAGTTACATTCCCTTCTGATCAGAAGGTTATCTATGCCAGCATGAAAGCCGGCAGTGAGCCAGAAATTGCTATGCCATATAATGTTGGCTATGAAGTAGATGCAGAAAATCAACAGGTATCATACTACTATCGTGATGATGATGCATTTGTAGATGGCACCTTAAAGGATATGAAAGTATCTGTTGACGTAAACGGAACAGAGTATCCAATGACATACAATGATACAACAAAGCGTTTTGAGTATGTAAAGAATGGTTTAACAAATGGCAAAACACATTATCGTTACAAAGCAAATGGAAATTATGTTGTAGATGCATTCAATTCAAATAGTGAAAAATATAATGACGCAGATTACTCATATTTTGAATACTATAAATTAAATGCAACAGTTACAGCAGAAGTTATGAATAAGTCATTTAACTACAATGAGAATAATGTAGTTAAGTTTAAGGTTAAACAGGCTGATACAGATACTCAGAAACTTGAAGTTGCAAGTGCAAGTATTGATGTTTCTTCACTTGGTGGAAGTAGTGAGATGCCGATTGAGCCAGAGCTCCAGGCTGTTACAATTTCTGCAACTGTAGATACAACATTAGGTACTAAGACATTACCAATTACTGTAACAGACCAGTATGGTAATAAATTCAGTACTACAGTTGATGTTGAAATTACAGACCGTGTGAAGAAAAATGAAAATGATTTCGACTGGGATGAAGCTGTTGTCTACTTTATGATGACAGACCGATTCTTTGATGGTAATGAATCTAACAATACAGCAAGTGGTGCAGATACATACGGAGACAACCCTGGGCTGTATCATGGTGGAGATTTTGCCGGTGTAACAGCTAAGTTAGATTACTTACAGGATTTAGGAGTAAATACAATCTGGCTTACACCAATTGTAAAGAATATTGCAGGTGTAACTGTGACAGATGAGGGTAAAGAAGATGTTCCTTATAATGCAGCATACCATGGATACTGGGCAAGTGATTTTACAAAATTGAATCCTACAATGGGTACAACAGAAGAATTTAAAACTATGATTAGCGAAGCACATAAACGTGGTATGCGTATTATGGTTGATATTGTTGTAAACCATGCAGGATATGGTACAGAATCAACATTTGCTGATATGCTTAGGGATAAGAGCGTCAGTGAAGGCGATATTAAATCATGGCAGTCTGGATTGCCGGATTTTGCAACAGAAAAGGCAGATGTCAGGGCAAAATTAGTAGAATGGCAGACATCATGGATGAAGGATTATGGTGTTGACTATTTCCGTGTAGATACTGTAAAGCATGTTGACAGTACAACATGGGCAGCACTTAAAAATTCTACAACAGAAGTAAATCCGTCTTTCAAGATGATTGGAGAATATTATGGTGCAGGATATGCGTCAAATGGTAGTACCTTAGGTAGTGGTCAGATGGATGCAGATCTTGATTTCGATTTTAATGACCAGGCAACAAGCTTTGTAAGTGGCAATATTTCTTCTGTAGAGAAATTCCTTTCTGCAAGAAATTCAGCACTTAATAACGCATACATGACAGGTCAGTTCTTAAGCAGTCATGATGAAGATGGATTTAAGGCTTCCTTAATAAACGGAAAAGGCTATACCGAGGATGAAGCAACATCAGCAGCGTTAGTTGCAGCTACCTTACAGCTTACTGCAAAGGGTATTCCGGTTATCTATTATGGTGAAGAAGTTGGTTTAAGTGGATTAAATAATTATCCATATCAGACTAATAGATATGACATGGATTTCTCTAAGGCAACAAAGGACAATGTCACATATCAGCATTATAAGAATCTGCTTAGCATCCGTAATGCATACACAGATGTATTTGCAAGAGGAAGCAGAACAGTTGTGGCAGGTTCTGATGAGGAAGGCTATGATGTAGTTTCAAGATCCTATGGAGGAACAACCTTATATGTTGGTATGAATATCAAGGATACCGCAAAAGAAGTAAAAGTTCCGGTTAGCTTAGCAGCAGGAACAGAGGTAAAGGATTTATACAGCGGTGCTACATATACTGTAGGAAGTGATAAAACAGTTGCTGTTACAATTCCGGCAGCAAAGGATGGTGGAACAGTCATTCTTACTGAGGTGAAGAAAACAAAAGACCCGGGCAAGACAGATCCAACACCGGAAAAGGTTTCTGCAACATCAATTACTCTTGATAAGAAAACTGCAGGTAAACAGCAGAATGACACTAAAAAAGCAGCTCCAAAGAGTGGCGATGACAATGAAGCAGCTACATATGTATGCTTACTCGGACTTGCAATGGTTGCAATCACAGCAGCTACATATCGCAAGAAGAGAGCTTGCAACTAAAACAGCTTTTAAACTAAACATTTTATAAACCTCTTAGATGCCGCACCTTCGGGTGCGGCATTTACTATAAATTGGGAAAGAAGTTATATTGCTATCATTGCTTTAAATATATTATAATAAAAAGATAACAGCAAAGGCTGTCAAGGAGAATAATATGAAAAGTACAGCGTTTGATATGGCTATGGTGGCATACAGACAAAATGATATGGAGGGCGCATTCCGTCAGTTTCTGTCGTTGGCAGAGGCGCAAGATGCAGATGCCATGAATATGGCAGCAAATATGTTTGAAAGAGGCCAGGGCACATACCGAGATCCCGGGTGCGCAGTGTTTTGGTGGAAGAAAGCGGTGGAGCTTGGAAATGTGGATGCACTTGCCGATTACGGACAGTATCTGGTCACTGCCTTTTTTGATGGCAAGGAGCAGAAGCTTGGTGCAGGGTATCTGGTTACTGCGACGGAGCGTGGCAACAATAGGGCAGGAGAGAGCCTTGTGGAGTTTGCCCTTAAAAATAACGATGCCGGAGTCAAAGTATACAGGACAGCAGCCGAGTACTGCGACAGGGCTATTGCCTCTGCGACAGATTCTTATCTGCGTACACAGTATGTGCAGAAAAAGGGTATGCTTAAATATAAGCTCAGACAGCACAGGATTGGAAACAATTATGTATATCTGGCAGCGGTATTTTCGACAATAGGAGCAGTATTGCTCATGATAGCATCAGTGGATTTGTTTCTTGAGCTGCATATGGAGTTTCGTGATATGTTTAAGCTGTTTTCGTATAGTAAAATGATACCGTGGGAGGCAGATATAGCGATGTTATTTGGTGTGATGCTTTTATTTACGTTCGGCAAGGTAACAAATAAGCTTCATGTGGCGAGCTTTTTGCAGCTTCTTGCATCTGTATTTGCAGTGGCAGTTGTTGCCATGCACTTTATTTGTGTGATAAATGATGGCAGGGTGTGGTATGATAAGCTGCTGTGGTATGTGGTGCTTGTTGTCATTCCGCTTATGCTCGGAAAGCTGTTGGGTGAGATACTGAGAAAGATTATCGGTATACAGTAATATTATATGATTAAAGGGGTAAAATACCTTTTGACCCTCATATCATTATATTGTAAGTAACTATTCAGAATAGTTACTTTTGTAATAGCTTCGAGATGACTTAAGCGATGTAAGACATTTAATATGTAAAATAATATTTTGATATGTAACCGGAGGAGAATGAACATGACTCTGCAACAATTAAAGTACGTGGTGACAGTGGCAGAATGCGGCAATATAACAGAGGCTGCAAAGCAGCTTTTTGTCTCGCAGCCCACTGTGACCAGCGCTATACATGACCTGGAAAAAGAGATGCAGATAGTTATTTTCATCAGGACAAACAAGGGAGTGATACTATCAGAAGATGGTGAGAGATTTCTCGGTCATGCCAGACAGGTGCTCGAGCAGGTGGATCTCATAGAGGGAATCTACAAGGATGATGTGGTGAGTAAGCCGCACTTTGCGGTATCGTGTCAGCACTATTCCTTTGCAGTGAATGCATTTGTGGATGTAATCAGAAAGTTTGATGCATATCAGTATGATTTTACCATCAGGGAGGAGCAGACTCACGAAATCATTGAGGATGTCACGAATTTAAAGAGTGAGCTGGGAGTCATATATCTAAGCTCCAAGAATACGGAGGTGCTTTCAAAGATGCTAAAGCGTAATGAACTCGAGTTCACAGAGCTTTTTACAGCCACACCGCATGTATTCATATGTGACAGTCATCCGCTTGCTTCAAAAAAGAGCATCACGATGGATGATCTGCAGGACTATCCGTACCTGACGTATGAGCAGGGAGAGTATAATTCACAGTATTTTTCGGAGGAGTTTGTCAGCACTCTTGACAGCAGAAAGAATATCAGGGTCAGAGACAGAGCTACACTTTTTAATCTGATAATTGGCTTAAATGGCTACACAGTGTGCTCAGGAGTGATTTCCGCTGAGTTGAATGGAAGGAATATTATATCAAAGCCACTTGATGTGGAGGAGTATATGAGGATAGGCATTATCAGCAGAAAGGGTGTGGTACTCTCACGATATGCAAGGGAGTATATCGAAGCATTGAAGGCGCACTGTATGTGACATTGCAATAATATAATATGATTAAAGGGTCAAAAGATATCATCGATGCATGCTTGCATGCAATTCGATGTATACCTTAGTGTCCCACAATATATAAGGTCTAAATATATACAAACATTTGGTACAAGGAGCATAGCATGTACGATAGTATAATAATAGGAACAGGTCCTGCCGGACTGTCGGCAGCCCTGAATTTAAAAACATATAAAAAGGATTTTATCTGGTTTGGTTCGAAGAACCTAAGCGAAAAGGTGCAAAAGGCAGAGAAAATCACAAACTATCCCGGATTTCCACAGATAAGCGGACAGGAGCTGTTTGAACGTTTTGACGCCCATAGGAGAGCTGCGGGAATTGATATAACAGAAAAGACTGTGACCAATATCATGCCTGCAGGAAACGGCTTTATGGTGCTTGCAGACAATGAGATGTATGAGGCCAGGACTCTCATACTTTGCATGGGTGTGATGTCTGCAAAGCAGCTGGACAGGGAGGATGAGCTGCTTGGAAAGAGGCTCAGCTACTGTGCCACCTGTGATGGCATGTTTTACAAGGATAAAAGGATAGCTGTCATATGTAATGACAAAAAGTATGAGCATGAGGTGAAATATCTTGCGGATCTTGCGGCAGAGGTATTGTATTTCCCAGCCTATAATGACAGCGAAATAGAGCTTCAAAATGTAAAGATATCAAAGGATGTACCTATAGCATTAATCGGAGACTCATTTGTGGAAGGAATTACGCTTCGAAGCGGAAAGACTGAGAGTGTAGACGGAGTATTCTGCCTGAGAAACGCCATCGCACCATCAAAGCTTATGCCGCAGCTTGAAATAGAAAACGGACATATATTGGTGGATAGAGCCCAGCAGACAAATGTGGCAGGCTGTTTTGCGGCAGGAGACTGCACAGGCAGGCCATACCAGTATACGAAGGCTGTCGGAGAAGGAAATGTGGCAGCACATTCGTGTATACAATATCTTAGTAAATCAGAAAAATAATATAGTATTTTTTTAGAATCCCGGAATCAATTCTATAATCTTTTTGATTCGATAAGCACACTCACGCATGCTGTAGATACACTTACTGACAACTGCATAATTGGAATAACCGCAAATGAGGAGCGCTTCCAGAAGCTGCTTTTAAATCACGGACTTATGAAGGAAAAGCAGCTTGATGTGGTGCTTGATCCGTATGCGATGACAGAGGCAGCGACTAAGAAGAACAAGGCAAAGGTCGGTTAAAGGCAATTACAGCCACTTACCATTGAGAAGATATTGATTTCTCTCAGCTCCAACTGAGACAAATTGTATTTCGTGTCTTAGCATGTCCTCAAGGAAGTTTATGTAGCGCTTAGCATTTACAGGCAGCTCATCATATGACCTGCAATTTGATATATCGGTTTTCCAGCCCGGCAGCATTTTGACTACCGGGGTATATTTTTCCAGATTTTCGGTGGGGTCAAAGACGTTTGTTACAGCATTTTTATACTGATATCCTGTGATAACAGGAATCTGATCCATGATGCTCAGGACATCTAGCTTGGTCAGTGCGATTTTGTCGGCATGCTGGCATTTTAGACCATAGCGGCTTGCAACGGCATCAAATGGACCCACACGACGTGGTCTTCCAGTGGCAGCACCATATTCGCCCCCATACTTGCGGACCATTTCAGTCCATTCACCGTTCATAGCTTTTTCTGCGACAAATGGTCCGGCTCCGACACAGGTAGAGTATGCCTTTAGTACACCGACCACATGGTCTAATGAGGTACCGGGGATACCGGCACCTATAGGACCGTAAGCTGAGATGGTGGAGGAGCTTGAAGTATATGGGAAAATACCATAGTCTATATCCCTCATTGCACCAAGCTGTGCTTCAAGTACAACACGCTTTCCCTTTGATAGTGCATCCTCAAGGAATGCACCGGTATCTGTGATATAAGGTGCATATTTTGCAGCCTTCTGTCTGCACCATGACAAAAGAGCTGACAGAGACATAGGCTCCTGATGATAGCAGCCTGCAAGCTCAAGGTTTTTAGCTTCAAGCATGGTCTTAAGTCTGGCCTGTACATTCTCTTCGTCTAAGTGGAGTAAATCACCGAGACGGATTGTTTTTTTACGGTATTTATCGCTGTATGCATAGGCAATACCGCGTTTGGTAGAGCCGAAGGCTGCTCCGGACTTTGAAAGGCGCTCTTCCTCAAGCTCATCCTGTATTTTATGCCACGGCATTGAAATTGTGGCTCTTGTTGATAATTTCAGGTTTTTTGGTGAAACAGATACATCTTGTGTTCTGATCTGTGCAATTTCATTGGACAGATGGTTTAGGTCAATAACCATTCCGTCACCGAGCACACATACTACATCTGGGTGAAGTATTCCGGATGGAAGCAGATTTAAGACAAATTTTCCCTGTTTATTAACTACTGTGTGTCCGGCATTGTTACCACCCTGATAGCGGACTACGATATCCGCATGTTCTGCGAGAAGGTCGATGACACGACCCTTTCCCTCGTCTCCCCAGTTTATTCCTGTAACTGCTGTAAGCATGATGAATGCCTCCTTGTTTTTTGAGTTTAATATTTGTATGTTGGTGCAGAGCTTGTACCGTCCGGATTTTGAATGGTATAAAACAAGTCTGCTTATAATGTGTATGATTCTGTTACGTGCAATACCTAAACGTCTTATCAGTTAGTATTCTTGCAAAGATGAGTCCGAGCGGCAGTGCAATGATAATCATGATTGCTGATGCAAACCATGAAACAGCATCCGAAAGTGCCATTATGCCGAAATTGTATATAGCCCGATACAGATAAAGTCCCGGAACCATTATGACTATGGATGGAACAGTAAGGGATATTCTCGGATATCCGTTGTTTTCCTTGATAAATGATGCGAGAAGCCCTGCTGTGAGAGCTCCGGCAAATGCGGCAGCAGGAGCCGGCATACCTGTCAGGTCTACCAGCTCAAGCCGCAGTGAATTTGCTATGGCACCGATAAGTGCGGCTGTTGCAGCCATGGGAGCAGGGCTGTTGAACATGATTGAGAATCCAAACACACCGAAGAAGCTCATTATAAGCCTCAGGATTAGATGTAGTACGGGGGTCAGATCCAAATCTTCAAAGTCCATAGGCTGCAGTCGCAGAAGCAGTGCCATAATCCATGCAAACATCGTGGCTACCATGACTATTATTATTGCATAGGCAAGGCGTTCAAGACCGGAGCGCAGATCCAGCTTTGCCAAGTCGATTCCGCTTGTGATAAACGGAAATCCGGGTATGATAAAGAGCATGGAACAGATGTATCCGGCTTCGTGAATTGATGGTACATTGAAAGCCATCTCTGCAATTTTTAAAAATGCCGCATATATGAAGCATGAGGCAGAAATTGATACCGCTATATTTAGGAACAAAGTAAAATGATGTTTTATAAGCTTTGTACGTATGAGATTTCCGATGCCGGCTGCTACAAATGCCAGTATCATTTCAATAGGACCCCCTCCGAGCAAAAATGTGAAGGCACAGCATGCTATAGCTGCTGCAAGTCCAAGCCTTGCAGGGGAGTAAATGGCATGAATATGCTCTATCTCATCGAGACGGCGGTGGATTTCTTCGCCGGTCAGATGAGCTTCCTCGTTAGGAAAATTGTCGACAAACTGCTCCATGCGATAGAGCTTTGATGTGTTTACACCTGTGTTTGCTATGCTGAGTGACTGTGATATACAGTCATTTCCGTCAAAGCAGTTAAACTCGATTGACATAAGTCCGACATCCACTGTACATGTGACACCAAGCTCCTTTGAGAGCCGGTTCATGGAGGTTCTCACACGCCAGGCTCCTGTGCCGCAGGAGAGCATGATGAGTCCGACACGTCCGATTACAGAGGCTTTTTCAATCAGTCCTGCCTTATCTATGAGTGTATTTCCATCCTGTTTGGCATAATCATGCCAGGGGATTTCCATATGATTTTTTTCCATGATATCTGTGTAGCTGTTATCTGCCATAAATTATCGCCTCGGCCTTTTGTACATGTTTTTCAAGATTTTTTAGGAAATGAGAGCTTCGCAGGAAAATACCAATTTCATCATACCGCTTGTCATTTTCCACAAGAGAGTCCTGACCGTAAAAAACATATGCCATAGGAAGCTCCTTTTCAATCTGTATCATCAGATCCCATACGGCAGAGTAAGCCTCAGCCTCAGTCTCCTTGAGTTTTACGGTATCAGGAAGCTCTCGTATCAAGAGTATTCCGTCATGCTTTACAATGACCTGCTGCGTGGGAGTCATATGCTCGGAATCATATGTGTGGCTGTAGCGGTAAGCCTGTGCGTAGTAGATATCCTTTTTATCTGGCATATCATTGTATATCTCATGAAAATGTATATAGTTCTTGTCGTGAGATATGTGTTTATACTCGGGCAGCGGATTTCCGTGTTCATCGGTCATGATTATCGGATTTTGATGTCCGTCGGCGTTGAACCTGTACGGTATGATATATGAATTGCGCAGCAAATCAAATACGGTGTTGTTGCACAGACACATAAGCAGTGCGGAAAGATCGCGGTTGGTATATGCATTGAAGAGAGCTTTAGCAAATTTTTCTGCCGGAAGTGATACATCAAATTCATCGTTGTAAACCAGATTTTCATTGAAGGTTTCCATAAGCCTGTCACAGGCCCATGGATCATTTAATATCTTCTGAAACAGAATGTCTGCATGATCTTCTCTTGGAAACATTGTCTTTTCACTCATTTGAAACACGTCCTTTTCTTATATAATCAATATTTCTCTTTTGAGCATTTATGATTATACAATCATGACTGCAATAAGTAAAAAGTATAATTGATATAATTGAAATATCACATTGTTATATCTGTGAGAATGCACAGCTGGAATATTTTATCCATAGGAAAAATCTATATCAAACGCATGATTTTATCGAGGGAAAACAGACCTCACTGCTTATAGAAAAATATGGTTTTCCAAAGGATAAGCTGCTTTTTGCAGGACTTGTAAACGGAAAAAATATCTGGAAAAACCATTATGCGAGGACTCTTGAAGTACTTGATGAGCTTAAGAAAAAGGGCATAAATACAGTTCTTTCCCACAGACAAAGGATGTAAAGGCAAACCGTTATGCTTTTAAAAAGGGTGAGATTACGGAGGAGAAGTATGTCAATTTTAATAAGAAGATTGAAGAGTGCGTGAAATGGTAGGAGGAGAGTGCCATCTGTTGAAGAGATAGTCACAGTGCTTAAAAAGATGCTCACAAAGATAGACAGAAGAAAGCTCTGGGTAAATCCTGACTGTGGACTTAAGACTCGAGGAGTGCCGGAGACGCAGGCGAGCCTTAAGAACATGGTAGAGGCTGCAAGGATACTTAGAGAGACAGTTTAATATTCAAAACTTAAAAATAAAAATCCGAAGACAATTGGGGGATCTTCGGATTTTCTGGGTTTTTTGCATTTTTAGTTGAGAGAAAATGCTTTTGGAGTAGGTTTAATCTGTTCTTGTATTCAAGAACATTTGCTATTATAATGTATAATCATAAATAAGTAAAAAATATAATTGATATATCAGATATATCAAAATTATATCATGAATATCTGCGTATCAAAAAGAAAATGACAAGTAAAGCGATAATAAAAAGGAGGCTTTGAATATGGATATAAATTTTGAGTACTACAAGATATTTTATTATGTTGCAAAATACTGTAATTTCACAAAAGCTGCGAGGGCACTTGGAAACAGCCAGCCGAATGTAACCCGCGCCATGAACAATTTAGAGCAGCAGATAAACAGCATACTTTTTATCAGAAATAACAGAGGTGTGCAGCTCACACCGGAGGGAGAGCGTCTGTACGCGCATGTATCTGCAGCGATGTCACAGATACTTGCTGCGGAGGAGGAGCTGTCAGACAGCACAGGACTGTCACACGGAAGCGTATCAATAGGAGCCAGTGAGACAGCTCTAAACATATATCTGCTTGACAGGCTAAAACCTTTTCACATGGCATATCCGGGTATCAGGCTTAAGATATATAATCACTCCACCCCACAGGCTATAAATGCCGTAAAAAACGGCATGATTGATTTTGCAGTGGTATCGACACCGGCTGAGGTGGAGGCCCCTCTTAAGATGATAAAGCTTGGTTCGTTTCAGGAGATTCTTGTGGGTGGAACCACCTTTACTGCACTCGGAAGCCAGACTCTGTCATTAAAGGAGCTGCATAATTATCCGCTTATCGGACTGGGGCGGGAGACCATGACATTTCAGTTTTTTAACAGGCTTTTTATGTCACACGGACTTGAATTTGCGCCTGATACAGAGACCGCAACGACAGATCAGATACTGCCACTTGTGAAAAGTGAGCTTGGTCTTGCCTTTATGCCAAAGCCTATGGCAGAGGCTGCGATAGCAAATCGCGAGATTGTAGAGATAGCTCTGGAGGAGGAGATACCGCAGAGAAATATATGTATGGTATATGATATACATCAACCGATTAGTGCGGCGGCAAGAGAGTTAAAGAAAGTTATATCAGACAGCCATAAGGTGTGATTGGCAGTCGGTGGGATATACATAGGTAACCGGCAGGTTACATATTGCAACAGGTATGTTACACATTGGCAGGTTTGTAACTTACATCTCGTTTAATACTTTGTTAAAATATAGTCAGGCAGATAAGTTATAAGAATTTATCGGCAGAGTTTTTTAGGAGTATTTTTTAAAATTGGAAGGAGATTTTACACTATGGCTAACAGAATCATGTTAAACGAGACATCTTATCACGGATCAGGTGCAATCCAGGAGATTGCAACAGAGGCAAAGGCGCATGGCTTTAAAAAAGCACTGGTATGCTCTGACCCTGACTTAATCAAATTTGGAGTTACAGCAAAGGTAACAGATATCCTTGATAAGAACGGATTGGAATATGAGATTTATTCGGAGATTAAGCCAAATCCAACAATCGACAACGTAAAGCATGGCGTAGAGACATTTAAGAAATCAGGAGCTGATTACCTCATTGCAATCGGAGGCGGCTCTTCTATGGATACATCAAAGGCAATCGGTATCATCATCGCAAACCCGGAGTTTGAGGATGTAAGAAGCTTAGAGGGTGTTGCACCTACAAAGAAGCCTTGTGTTCCTATCATCGCAGTACCTACAACAGCAGGAACAGCAGCAGAGGTTACAATCAACTATGTCATCACAGATGTAGAGAGAAAGAGAAAGTTTGTATGTGTGGACCCACATGACATGCCAATCATCGCAATCGTAGACCCGGACATGATGTCATCAATGCCAAAGGGACTTACAGCATCAACAGGTATGGACGCACTCACACATGCTATTGAGGGCTACACAACAAAGGCTGCCTGGGAGATGACAGACATGTTCCATCTCAAAGCAATAGAGATTATTGCAAGATCCTTAAGAAGTGCAGTTGCCAATGAAAAAGAGGGACGTGAGGGCATGGCACTTGGAGAGTACATTGCTGGAATGGGATTCTCAAATGTAGGTCTTGGAATTGCTCATTCAATGGCCCATACACTTGGAGCTGTTTATGATACACCACACGGAGTAGCATGTGCTATGATGCTTCCAATCGTAATGGAGTACAATGCAGACTGTACAGGCGAAAAATATCGTGAAATCGCCCGCGCAATGGGAGTAAAGGGCGTAGATGATATGTCTGTAGAGGAGTACAGAAAGGCTGCAATCGATGCTGTAGCGCAGCTCTCTGTAGATGTAGGAATCCCAACAAAGCTTGAAGCTATTAAGGAGGATGACTTAGACTTCCTCGCAGAGTCTGCTCACGCGGATGCATGTGCACCTGGAAATCCAAAGGATGCAAGTGTTGAGGATTTGAAGGCTCTTTTCCGTAAGATTATGTAATTCTGCAACAGCTTACAGGGATGTTTGTGAATAGTTACGATTAAGAATGAAATAAAATAGAAAATCCGGGAACTGTCAATTGACAGCAGTCCCGGATTTTTACTCTGTTATAAATTGGTGGCGAAAACCACATATTTTACTTGAATTATATCAGGTTTACCTCGCGAAACACGTCGGCAAGCTCCTTTGGCATAGCATCAGCGAGCAGTCCGGCAAGCTCCTGAGGGGTGAAGTTTTTATTGCCAAGCACCCACTGTGTTGTCATAAAGACAGAGCCCTGACAGTACATCTCAAGCTGGAACAATAGCTTGTCGGATATTTTCCGGTGGCTTTTTCCTTCGATCTGGTCAATATAAAACTGACGAATCAGCTCAAAATCATGCTCCTTTAGATTGTTCTGCTCATCATTTTTAAAAGCAGCCTTAAAGAAAAGGTGCTCCATCCGGATATATTCAAATTTTTTAACAAGGCTTTCGTACACGGTACTGCCCTCACCCATCTGGTGGAAGGATTCAATCAGTATCTTATCAAAATACCAGTTTATCAGGTCATATTTGTCCTGAAAATTTCTGTAAAAGGTTTGTCTGGTCACACCACATGTGTCGCAGATTTCCTTAACCGTAATTTTCTCGACAGGAGAGGAAAACATGCATTCCTTCATGGCATTGGCCAGCTTGTATTTTATATCGTTGTTCATAATGTCTCCGAATTATAATGCAGATATCTAATGAGCCTTAAGCTTTGACATAAGTGCTTCCTGCAGTGTTTTTGAAAAATTAATTCCCTCTTCCTGCGCAGCAGTATTTAGCCAAGCCGGAATGGTAAGGGTTTTTCGGACCGATTTATCGAAATGCTCTTTGGCATATGCCTTAACATCTACTGAAACCATATTGGTAAATGCATCGGTATATGTTCCTGTTATGTCTAATTCGTCAGATAGTCTGTCAATATTGATATCAGATAATTTGGATGCTTTAGGAAATTTTTCATTATCCATCTTAGCCGTATACAGATATCCTGCAAGACAATCAACAGCCATGGCCACAGCATCTTCAAGGGTATCTCCTTGTGTTGCAAGATAATTTAAATCAGGAAAGATTACAGAGTATCCATTATCTTCCTTAAAAAAACATGCCGGATATATTGATAACATGATGAGTATACCTCCTTATGATTATTTGATTCCCGCTTGCTTACGGATAGAATTTTCAGTGATTTTGTTCAGTTCTTTGCCTTTATGAAAAGGAATAGTTACTTTTCCGGGCTTTGAAGGATGAATATAATGCCGATGTGATCCGGTTTGGTTTTTGAAAATCCACCCATCGGCAAGTATTATACGTTCCATTTCAGTTGGTTTGATCGGCATATTTTTATCCACCTTTCTTTAGTATATATATAATATAACATATGATACGTATAAATTCAATGCGTGTAAATATAATATATATAAATTTAATATGTATAATCATTGCGTATATATACTATATATTGTTGTTTATATTTTAGTATGATCAGAAATGATTATATTACCGATTAAAAAGATTGAATTTTAAAATTTATCTGCTAATATATTGATGAAAATATTTTGAAATATACGAGGATATACATACATGAAAGACCTTACAAAAGGAAAACCATCAAAACTCATACTGGCATTTGCCATTCCAATATTTATGGCAAATATACTCCAGCTCACATACAGTATAGTTGACACGAGAATAGTCGGATCATATCTGGGAGAAAACTCACTGGCAGCAGTCGGAGCCACCACGACACTCAGCAATCTGATGATAGGATTTTTGATGGGAATGGCTGTGTCATATATTTTTATTATAATAGCAGGGCTTGTAGCGACATTTTTGTATGATGCATGTGCGGCGGCACTTAGGGCACTGGGCGATACAGTTACGCCGCTTGTATCAAGCTCACTTGAGATGGTAGGAAAGATTGTCATTGCATTCACACTTGTGCCACTGCTTGGCTATACAGGAGTGATAGTGGCAGAGCCGATAGTATGGTTTATCATGGTGATAACGCTTTTGGTGAAGATATACAACATGCCGGTGCTTAGGAAGCAGGGGCATGGGATTTGAAAAAAGAGTGAAGCAGGCTTTACTCCAACACCAGAAGAAGTCCCATCTTGAACCTTTCGTCAGCGGTTACGCTGTGCAGTCCGTTTTTGTCAAAACGGAAATTTTCGCCTGCTGAGATTGTGTAATCTTTGCCTTCGTAGTCTATTACAGCCTTGCCCTCGAGTGCGAAAATTATTGCATTTCCAGGAGCGCGATGCGGTGTGAGACCGGTGCCCTCATCGAATGCCATAAGCACGAATTTCATTGTGTCGTTGCTTACCACATCAATGTTCGTGATACTGCCATCCTCATATGAGATAAGATCCTTAAGCTTCATGACCTCGCCTGGTTTGATAATTTTGTTCATATTGTTGTTCTCCTTTTTTATGATGATTTCGATGTAAATACAGCCGGTTTCTGTTGTTACTCCGCAGAGTGTTTTCGAAGGGACTACCAGCATATCACCTTCTGATATGGTATGCTTTGCAGCATAAGCTCCGATAAGAAAATCAGCGCATCCTTTTGCACCGATGTATACAGTGGTATTATCGTAGGATTCCTGAGAGATTGACGTGCCCTTTCCGAGAGAAAAATAGGTTATGGGTGTTTTGTCACTAAGCCTTGAATTTCGTGAGACGGTCATCTCGTCGCGGATAGGGCGTAAATCTTCTATTTTGAAAACCTTGTCCATAGGATTTCTTGTCCTTCTTTCTTGAATGTTGATTTCATTATTTATAATACAATATTACTATAATTTTGTCCAAAAATATGTTGCATATACAACAAAAACAATATAATAAAATACAAACCGCTTGCTATTTCTTTCACATATGTTAAAATATAGTCAAAGCAGTTTTTCTATAGCAACCTGTGCGGTCGTTGGCACATTAATTACAGAT
>OLYC01000930.1_pt1 | contig 21988 bp, 27 predicted proteins | sample 1674271 | NCBI WGS metagenome assembly OLYC01 (sample SAMEA103958154, study PRJEB25191) | human gut metagenome
GACTTCACTCAGCCGGAGCCTGCAAATAAATTTGCGCATAAATCTTGACGGGACCTCCCTATTCTCCGGCTTTCATTACCCCGTACCGCAGCTTGGCGCCCTGCACATGGTCCTGCAGGATGCAGTCGGCGGAACGGATCAGCTCCTCCGGCGTGCGGTCGATCTCGCCCAGAAGCCAGCTCTCCAGCATGCCCGTCAGGGCCACCACATAGAAGTGCGTCACCAGCTCCACGTCGGATTCCGTGACGCCGGCGCTGATGGCGCCCACCTCGTGGCCGAACTGCTCTACCGTGCGGTGGATGATGGCGTGGATGTCCGTCTCAAAGAACCGCTTGAGATGCTCCCGGCCCACCGACCGCAGGGCGCACAGGCACACCGCCTTATTCTCCTCAATATATCGGAAGAGCTGCAGAAGGCCCTCCTGCCACAGCAGCGTCCCCTCATGCTGGCGCACAGAGACATGGCCTCTTCTTGGAACATCCAGCGCATGAGATCGTACATATCCTCGAAGTGGTAGTAAAAATTCTGCCGCCGGATGCCGCAGCGCTCGGTGATGTCGTGAATGGTGATCTTGTCGATGGGCTTCTGGGCCATCAGCTCCTTCAGCGCCGCCGCCAGGGCGTGCTTGGCCTGGTCGGACGCGGCATAGGTGCGCTTCTCCACGACAGATACCTCCTTAACTGTTGGTACCGGAATTATACCATACAATACGTTTCAGGTCAAACGTCTTGTCCCTGTCAGAATTGTGACACGGACGAGCCGTTTGACCTTTGCATTTTCAGGCCGATTCCGGTATCCTTTCACCGTTGATTTGAAACGGGAGGTGCCCTATGGCCCGATATCATGTGATCGTAGAGAGCCCGCTGGGAGAGCGCGGCGGCACATTGATTCTATACGAGCGCGGCGGCGCTGTGACCGGCACACTGTCGCTGCTGGGGGTGAACAACCCCGTGACCGGTAGCCGGGAAGGGGAGACCCTGACGCTGCGGCACACGCTGCAGACGGCGCTGAACGCCTTCGCGTGCGAGACACGGCTCCGCGACGAGGGCGCGGTGCTGCGGGGCGTCATCCACATGCCGCTGCAGGGACAGAAGATTGAGGAAGCAACGGAAAAGGAGCATCAAGCACATGGCACAGCAGACCAAGCATAAACAGACCTTTATGGAGAGCCTGGCGACGTTTATCGTGGATAAGCGGAACCTGTTTTTCCTGCTGACCGTCATCGCACTGATCTTCTCCGCCTTTTCCCGCAACTGGGTGGAGGTGGAGAACGATCTGACGGCATTCCTGCCGGATGACGCCGAGACGAAGCAGGCCCTGAACGTGATGGCGGCGGAATTTACCACCTACGGCACGGCGGAGGTCATGGTGGATAACATCACCTATGACGCGGCGGAAGCGCTGCGGGACACCATCGCCGACGTGAAGGGCGTCCAGAGCGTGGATTTCGACGAGACCACCGACCATTACAGCAATGCCGCCGCCCTTTACACCGTTACCTTCGACTATGACGAGACGGACGACGCCTGCCTGGCGGCCCTGGACGCGGTGAAGGACACCCTGTCCGGCTATGACCTGTATATCTCCACAGACCTGGGCAACACCCTGCAGGATACCATCGCCAGCGAGGTCAGCGTCATCATGGTGGATGTGGCGGTCATCGTGGTGGCGGTGCTGCTGTTCACCTCCCAGACCTATGGCGAGGTGCCGGTGCTGCTGCTGACCTTCGTCATCGCCATGATATTGAACCAGGGCACCAACTTCCTGCTGGGCAAGATCTCCTTTGTGTCCAACTCCGTCACCAGTATTCTGCAGCTTGCCCTGAGCCTGGACTACGCGGTGATCCTGTGCAACCACTTCAAGGAGCAGCGGGAGACCATGCCCGTCCGCGAGGCGGCCATCGCCGTCCTCAGCCGCGCCATCCCGGAGATCAGCGCCAGCTCCCTGACCACCGTGGGCGGCCTGGCGGCCATGCTGTTCATGCAGTTCAAGATCGGCCCCGACATGGGCATCTGCCTCATCAAGGCTACCATATTTACAGCCTCTCCCTGACGGACAGCGCCTCCGGCTACGGCCTTTTCAGCCGCGTCGAGACCGGCGCGGTGGTGAAGAACCTGACCGTCCGGGGCGACATTACCCCCTCCGGCACCCAGACGCAGGTGGGCGGTATCGCCGGTACCAACGCCGGTACCATTGACAACTGCGCCTTCTCCGGCATCGTCATGGGCGGCGACTATGTGGGCGGCATCGCCGGAAAGAACGAGACCGGCGGTACCATCTCCCTGTGCCAGACCTCCGGCGTGGTGCGGGGCACCCGCTTTACCGGCGGCATCGCCGGACAGAACGCCGGAACGGTGCTGAACTGCACCAACAAGGCGGCGGTGAACACCGCCGTCAGCGAGGAGGACCTGTCCTCCGGCCTGGAGGACGTGGAGAGCACCATCTATACCCTGCTGAAGCGGGAGGACGTGAAGGAGAACGCCGTCACCACCGACACCGGCGGCGTGGCGGGCTATTCCAACGGCATCCTGCAGAGCTGCACCAACCTGGGCGCGGTGGGCTATCCCCATGTGGGCTACAACGTGGGCGGCATCGCGGGCCGCCAGAACGGCTACATGGCAAGCTGCGTCAACCGCGGCAAGGTGCAGGGCCGCAAGGACGTGGGCGGCATCGTGGGCCAGATGGCCCCGGACATCACCCTGCAGTTCTCCTCCAACGGTCTGGAGGAGCTGCAGACCGAGCTGAACGGCCTGCACAATCTCATCGACGCCACCCTGGACGACGCCCAGTCCGCCTCCGACACCGTGTCCGGCCGCATCACCCGCATCTCCGGCTATGCCGACGCCGCCCGTGACAGCGCCCACAATATGACCGGCCAGCTGGGAGATTTCGTGGACAGCAACGTGGACACCGCCAACAATATCCTGCTGCTGGTGGAGCGGTACCTGGCCAAGGCGGCCCCCATCATGGAGGATCTGGCGGCGGCCTCTGACAGCACCACCCAGGCCATCGCCGCACTGCGGCAGCTTCTGGACACACTGGACGGCATGGAGGAATACAACGACCAACTGCTGGCCCAGTTGCAGGACGCCTGCCGTGAGCTCGCCCAGGGCTGCGACGATCTGGAGAGCGGCCTGACCGCCCTGGAAAACGCCTTTGCCCTGATGGAGGGCGGTGTGGCTAAGCCGGATACCCAGCCGGTGCGGGACGACATCGCCGCGCTGCGCGAGGCGGTGCTGACCCTGGAGACCACTATCGGTCGCGCCCTGGAGGAGATCGGCATCAGCGGCGCGGTGACGCCGGATACCAAGGCGCAGCTGAAGGCCGGCCTGAAGACCGTGCTGGACTGCTATGGTACGACGATTCGCGACCTGGTGGATCTGCTTGTCCACACCAATTTCAGCGCCCTGCGGGAGCAGAACCTGGAGACATTGCGCCAGATCCTGGGCTATCTCCGCAGCGCCATGGGTTCCTTTGCCGGTGCCTCTGGCCATTTCAGCAGTGCCATGAACGCCCTGGCCGACGCCATGGGTACCCTGCGGGAAATCAACGCCCAGATGGGCCCGGTGTTTGACCAACTGGACGAGGTGCTGGCCAACGCCCAGCAGGCGTCTACCTACCTGACCAGCGCCTTCACCCGGCTGGCCCAGTGGGCCCAGGAGCTGTCCGGCGAGAACCCCGGCTCCCTCACTGGTCTGGGCGACGGCTTCGGCGACAGCTCCGACAGCCTGAACACCGCCCTGACCGGCATCAGCAACGAGCTGACCGCCCTGAACGGCGAGATGTCCAGCGCCACCACGGCTCTGCTGTCCGACGTGCGGGCCATCAACAACCAGTTCATGAAGGTCATGAACCTGTTCCTCAACGTGCTGAATAATACCCAGAACGTGGACTATACCGACGTGTACGCGGACGTGTCCGAGGAGAGCCTGCAGAGCGCCACCCGTGGCAAGGTGCTGGAATGTACCAACTACGGCAGCGTGGAGGCCGACCGGAACGTAGGAGGCCTGGCGGGCTCCATAGCCATCGAGTATGACCTTGACCCGGAGGACGACCTCCTGTCCAATGAGCACCGCACCACCCGCTTTACCTACCAGACCCGCGCCATATTGCTGTCCTGCGACAACTAGGGCGCGGTATAGGCCAAGAAGAGCTGCGCCGGGGGACTGGTGGGCCGCATGGATCTGGGCACCGTGTCCGACTGCGGCGGCTACGGCCCCGTATCCAGTGAAAACGGCGACTATGTGGGCGGCGTGTGCGGCCTGTCCTCCATCCGCCACAGCTACGCCAAATGCACCCTGACGGGCCGCAAGTATGTGGGCGGCATCGTGTGCTCCGGCAGCCGCGTGTCGGACTGCCTGTCCATGGTGGCCATCGCCGACTATACCCAGCTGGGCGGCGCGGTGGCGGGGGAGATCACCGGCGATTACAGCGGCAACTGCTTTGTGTCCGACACCCTGGCCGGTGTGGATCGGATCAGCTACGCCGGCAAGGCGGAGCAGATCACCTACGACGCCCTCTGCCAGCGGGAGGATACGCCCCAGCAGTTCCGCAGCCTGATACTCCGCTTCCTGTCCGACGGAAAGACTGTGAAGTCGCAGACCTTTACATATGGCGCTTCCTTCAGCAGCGACATCTATCCCGACCTGCCGGAGCGGGAGGACAGCTACGTACATTGGGATAACCGGAACCTGACCGGCCTGCGCTTCGATACCGACGTGACGGCGGTGTACGAGTCCTATGTCACCACCCTGGCCTCCACCCAGCAGCGGGATGACCAGCCTGTCCTGCTGGTGCAGGGCAAGTTCCGCGAGGGTGACGCCCTGCGCGTCAGCCAGGGGAGCACCAGCCTGACGGAGAACGTGGTGGAATCCTGGGCCGTCACCATCCCCAAGGATGGCCAGGAGACCCACAACGTCCGCTGGCGGATAACTGACAAGGAAAAGTGCTATACAGTGTATCAGGAGACCGACAGCGGCGCCAGAAAGCTGGACAGCGCGGTGGACGGCAGCTATCTGTGCTTCACCGTGGACGGCAGCGCCACCGTCACCGTGGTATCCGCCCAGCGGATGACCTGGTGGATCTGGGCGGCAGGCGGCGGAACGCTCCTGCTGGCCGCAGGCGCGGTGCTGCTCCTGCGCCGCCGCGCCGCGCGGAAAAAGCGGACGCCCGCAGGCGAATAAGCACCCCACAGAAAGAAGAAAAGCAGCGCCAGACCGGCGCTGCTTTTTTATATGACGAATGCGTTTCAGCCGTGATAGTCGCCTGTGGCGGGGTCGACCACGACGAAGGGGATGACCTTGCCGTCCATCTCCACATAGACCTGATAGACACCGCCCTCCAGCTCCTCATAGTGATCCGGCGTGACGTTGTAGTTGTCCAGCAGGCTCTTTTCAAATTCCGCCTTCCAGGCGTCCTCATCGGTGTCCGCATCCCCGGCGGCATCTTCCGCCGGTGCGTCCGCGTCAGCGGAGGTGTCTGTCTGCTGACCGGGCGCGTCCCCCTGCGCCGGGGCGGCCGGGGCAGGTATACTGCCGCAGCCGGTAAGCGAGAGCACCAGCAGTGCCGCCAGCAGGGCGGCGATGATTCTGTATTTCATAGTCATACTCCTTTCATTTTCGTGCGCCGTACCAGTCCAGTACGGCCTTCAGATTTTCCGGTTTGACCCGTTCGCTGCCGTGGCGCATCATGTCCAGCATGTCGTCCTCCTCCGGCGTGCGGTCCGTCTTTTCGGCAAGGGCCTTGCCCGCCGTTTTCACCATGATCTCCATCATGGGGCGGTAGACGCCGTGGAGTTGCTTCACGTCAAAGTTGCCCTGCAGGGTGAACACCGGGATACCGGCGGGCACCGCCGTCTTTTGCCGCACGCTGTCCTCCTGCGTGCCCGTCCGGCCCATGCCCACACCGCAGACGGCCTCGATGCGATAGCGCCTGGCCGCGGCGGCATAGCCCTTGACGGACCCCGCCATGATCCAGCCCAGATAGATGACCGACGCCCCGGCGGAGAGCGTCTTTTTTGCCTCGGCAGAAGAGTAGACCGGCAGTCCGGTCTCCCGGCCCAGCAGCTTGGCATAGTGCCTGGTGCTGCCTGTGTTGGTGGTGTAAATGATCGCGTTCATAGGATCTTCCTTTCAAAAGAGTAAGACGCGGCGCAAGATCGTCCTTACGATCGGCACTGCGTCTTAGCGTCTGGCTTCTTTGGCCTCGATGATGAAATTCTTCGCGTGGATGACGCGCTCACGGCGCTATCCCGTCCTTCCAGCGTCCGGCCTCCACCGTGGCGATGAACCGGTCGATGTGGGCATCCAGCAGGGGAGAGACGCTGTCCTTGTCCTCCGCGCCGTCGTATACGCTGTACAGCAGGTACATGGGCCCGTAGAACGCCAGCGCCAGCTCCATGGCCGCCTGGTCGGAATCCGTCAGCTTTCGAAAGATCGCCGCCATGTACGCCAGCGGCCCGGCGGCAAGATAGTTCTGATAGAGCCGGGCCAGCGCCGGGTCGCGGTACTGCTCCAGCGTCAGCATTTTGCGGAAGTTGGCGGCAAACGGCTCCTTCGTCCAGTGGTCGAACTGCGCCGCGCTGTAGGTCCGGATCTTTTCCACCGGCGTATGGAGATACGCCTCCGCAAAGCCGTCCGGCGCCGTCTCCGGCATTTCATACGCCTTGGCCCGTTCATCGTCCATCTCGTTCATCCGCTCCACGATCCGATCCAGGATATCCTGCTTGCTGGCATAGTGCTTGTACAGCGCCGCCTTGGTGATGCCCAGCTGTCCGGCGATGTCGCTCATGGACGTGCCCAGATACCCATTTTGGGCAAACAGTGCCAGTGCCGCCTCTAAAATACGCGCTTTCGTTCCTTCGGCCATGCTCATACCTCCTCGTAGAAGTAACCGCTCGGTAACTTTTATTATAGTTACCAAGCGGTTACTTGTCAAGAGGATTTTTGCGATGCGCGGGGATTTTTTCCGGCAATGGGGAAGGCATGGGTCACGCGCCGCCGTTGACGATCCCGGCGTAGGTCTCCTCCGGGATCATGGGCGTGCCGATCTGGGCCAGCAGCGCCGTGTCGATCACGCCGCGCTCCGCATACTGCCGTCCGGCCTCCCGCACCAGCGCCAGCCGGGGCGCAGTTACCGCGGCGGCCTCCGGCGCACTGAACATAGGACTTTCCGGCACCGTCAGGATGGTGCGGCCATGGGGAAACAGCAGCTCGAACTGCCGGACGGCAGGCTCAAAATTGCGCCGGCTGTTGGGGAAGCCGCAGCCGCAGATCATCAGAAAGCGCAGCTGCGAATAGTCCCGCTGTCCCACATGGACATAGCGCCCGTTCACCTGGGCCATGGCCATGGAGGAGAGGGGCAGCATCCGGTCAACAAGGCTCTTCAGCGCCGCGGGCATCCCGTAGCTGTGAAAGGGAAAGCTGAACAGCAGCACCTCGCTGGCAAGCATCTGCTCCAGAATATCCCTCATGTCGTCGTTGATGACGCACTGCCCGCCGTTTCGCTTGCAGGTAAAGCAGCCCCGGCAGAATTCGATGTGCCGGTCGATGACGTCAATGGTCCGCACCTCCTGGGGCGCGGCCTCCCGCATCCCCGCCAGAAAGGCACGGGTGATGTGCATGGTGTCACTTTTCTCACCCTTGGGACTGCCGTTCAAAACAAGAATTTTCATATGCGCGCCTTGCCGCGTTTCTCAAGCCCGCCGGATTCAGCGGCTCACCAGTGAGCGAAAGGTCGCGTCCCGGTCAAAGGTGCCCGCCGCAAAGCCGGGGATCTCCTTGATGGACTTGCAGATGCTGACGCTGAAGCCCGTCAGGATCTGTCCAATCTCCTGGTCAGAGTAGGGGCAGTCGCCGGTCACGATCAGCGTAGCCAGACTGTGTACCACCAGCCACAGGTCGCGGAAATACAGATCGGCCTCCTGATCGCTGATGTGATAGATCTCTGTCAGCGTGGGGCGAACCAGCTCCTGCAAATGTGCCATAGCCTGCATGGCGCCGCGGTCCTTCTCCTGTGTCCGCAGCAAAAACAGCAGACGGTACAGCGCGGGCTCCTCCCGTGCGAACCGGATGTACTGCATCCCAACGCCGAAGAAGGGGAGCGCCTCCTGCAGACCCGCGCTTGCGTAGCGGTCATACACGCCCACTGCGGCGGCATAGACCTCCTGCCTGACGCCGTCCATAGAGCCAAAGCCGGTGAAGATCGGCTGTGTAGAGGTGCCAAGCTCGTCCGCCATGGTTTTCGCGGTCAACCCCTCGATCCCTCTTGCCCGTACCACCCGCAGGGCGGCCTCCACCATTTCTGCCTTCGTAAACTTATTCTTCGGCGCCATTGCATACCATCCTTTCCGCAATATATTGCACATTGCCTGTTATATATTGCGGATTATATACGCAAAAGCGGCGCCTGTCAATAGGGGACAGGGAAAAGCGCCGTGGGCGGGCGTTATGGGCGGCGCTTTTTGGGTTCTTACCGCAGGCCTGCCGCCTGCATGATGGCCTCCACGGTGTCCAGCGGCTGATTGCCCCAGGTGATGGCGGTGTCGCCGCATCCGGCGCTGTCCATCATGGCCTGGGCCTCGTCGGTCATCAGCTTCTGACAGGCATCGTCCACCAGCGACAGCTTTTGCAGGAACTCCTCCAGGCCGTCGTTCCTGGCGGACAGCCATGTGGTGGCCGCGTCACTGATCTCGCTGGTGTCAAGGCCCGTGCTTGCGCCCCAGGTCAGCAGCTTGACTGCCGCCTGCACCGCCGTCAGGGAGGAGCCGGAGGTGCCCACCGTCACGGTCGTGTCGATCTCGCCCAGAATGGGCAGCGTCAGCACCGGCGCCACGTCGGCCACCGCGTCGGGCGCGTCGGAGGTGGAGCAGGTCACGCCGTCGGCGCCGATGGTCACATACAGCTTCTCCTGCGACTCATCGTAGAGGAACGTGCCCTCGCCCAGCAGGGTGTCATTCGCGTCCGTCGCCCCCACGGTAAAGAGGACGGCGCAGTGATCCTTCCGGGAGAGCTCCACCAGATCCTCGCCGGTGAAGATCCATTCCCCGGCCTTCAGCGGCGAGCCGTCGGCGTTCTCGCACACCTTCGAGAAGCTGCCGCCGTGGATGTAGACGGAGTTGGCGTCGTCCCGCTCCAGCTTCACATACACGCCGAATTCTCCGGCCGCCGATGGGGGGCCTGTTGTCGAGGGGGTGTTGTCCTTCGCCTCCGTCAGGCGGGTGCACCCCGTCATAAGGGCGGCGCACAGCAGTGCTGCCGTCAGCAGCGTCACAGTTATTTTCAAAAAGTGTTTCATAATTTGCTCCTTTCGCGTGATGGGGTCCCCGGCAGCGCTGCGGTCATTTTCGGCTGTGGGACCTTCTGAAATAGAAACGCAATACAAGCCGTTTTTGTGGCATCCAGCTGTTCCGACGCCTCCGTTTCAGACAATAAACATAATATCCGATGCATATCATACAATATGCATCGGATATTATAGTATAAACAGAACCGATTGTCAATGATGAGATGCCCGCTTTGGCGAGAACGCCCGAAGCACCCGTCCGCCTTAGCTATTCCCAACGGAAGAACCGGACGGCCAGCGCAGTGCACAGCGCGGTAAGCCCCAGCATCACGCAGACGGGGACCAGAATGTTCCCCATGCCGATGCCCAGAAAGGCGTTCTTCATCATGGTGAGACTCTGGGTCAGGGGGAAGAAACTGACAACCTTCTGCATTGCCGTCGGCATCACCTCAAGGGGCAGCGTGGTGCCGGAAAAAATCAGCATAGGGAAGTAGAGGATGGAGGCGATGACGCTGGCCTGCTTGACATCTTTTGCCACGCCGCCCACCAGCATACCGACGGAAAGCGTCGAGAGCACGGTGAGCGCCCAGCTGCCCAGAAACGCCGGCAGCGAGCCATGCAGCCGCACGCCCCACAGGAGCGACACCGCGGCCAATGTCACCAGCGACACGATACAGTAGACGACATACATGGACAGCTCGACACCCAGAACGAATACCGGGCTGACCGGCGTGACGCGGAAGCGCTTGAGGACTTTCAGCTCTCGCAATGATGACACCGCCTGCGGCAGCCCCATCAAGCCGCCCGCACAGATGGCGACGACGCCGACCGCCCCGAAGGACTGCTCCAGGAAGGTGTAGTCCGCGCCGTCATAGGCGGGCTTTGTGCCGTAGATGATGCCCAGGATAAGGAAGATCACCAGCGGCATGATGACGGCGAAAATGGGCATGTTCATGTCCCGCAGGCTCAGCTTCAGCTCCGTTTTCAGGAAGGTGAAAAAGCGTTTCATGCGTCCACCTCCTCATCCGACAGCCGCAGATAGGCGTCCTCGAAGCGTTCGCAGCCGCTCTTTGCCTTCGCCTGCGCCACGGTGCCGCGAAAAACGGGAGTGCCCTTTTTCAGGATGCAGATCTCGTCGCACAGCGCCTCCACCTCGTCCATGAAGTGGGACGTCAGGAAGATCGTCAGGCCCTGCTCCTTCAGGGATCCCAGCGCTTTCCACACGCCCCGGCGGGCCTTGGCGTCAAGGCCGGTGGTCAGCTCATCCAGAAATACCAGCTCCGGCCGGGGGAGCAGCGCCAGCACGATGAAGAGCCGCTGCCGCTCGCCGCCGGAGAGACTTTTTACCGCCGCGCCGCACTTGCCGCCGATGCCGAACTGCTGACACAGCTTCCGCCAGTCGGCAGGGGAACGGTACAGGCTAGCGGTCTCCTCACAAAGCTCGGAGACCTTGATCTCCGGATGATAGTTCCCCTCCTGAAACTGCACGCCAATGCGCTGGAAGAGCTGGCGGCGGTGCTTCTCCGGGGCCTGGCCCAGCAGACGCACCGTCCCCGCGTCGGCCTGCTTCGTGCCCAGCATGCACTCGATGGTGGTGCTTTTTCCGGCGCCGTTGGCGCCCAGCAGGCCGAACACCGTGCCGCTTTTTACCGTGAGATCCAGATGATCCACCACGGTTTTTCCGTCATAGGCTTTGGTGAGGCCCTGCACAAAGATCGCGTCGCTCATTGCTCCAGCCTCCTGACGGCCCGCAGCTCGATATAGCCGCGCTGGCCGCGGGGCTCCAGCTGGATGCAGGGATTTTCGTCGTCCCAGCGATAGCCGACGACAGACGGGTCGTAGCCGTCCATGGCGGCCTGCACGGTGCGGATGGCCTGGCAGTAGTCCTCCTCCCGGAAGGGCTGTCCCTGGAACATCAGGTACTCCGCCTCCGGCAGGCGGATGGTGTCGAAGCCCTCTGGGATGATGCCCATGTAGTCGATCTCCACCTCTACGCCCTGCACATAGGTGGAGGTGCCGGGCGCTCTGTACTTAGGCGGCAGCCACATGGCCACCGGCTCGCCGCAGAGGGACTTCATGCTCATGAGGATGCCCCACACATCGCAGCTGACCTCCTCACAGTAGGGGAAGTAATCCTCCGCCTGCCGGCCACGCTTAATGATGCACAGGCGCTCCGGCTTGCGGACGGCCTGTATGAAAATAGGTTGAATGTTGGACACGTCGATGGTCTCCTTTCTCAGTTCACGGTATTTTGCGCCGTAAGGAACGAAGAACGTGATCGGCACCGGGTGATGCATGTAATCACTGGGATTCAGGCCGAACTCCCGGTAAAAGGCCCGGGTGAAGGTGTCCACATTGGAAAAGCCCGCGTCAAACGCTGCGTCGATGACCCGGACATTCCCAGCTCGCAGCTGCTTCACCGCCTGGGTGAGCCGGTACTTGCGGATGTACTCCGTGGGCGTCAGCCCCAGACAGTCCCGGAACAGCCGATAGGCGTACCAAGGAGAGAACAGCGATGTCCGCGCAAGATCGGACAGGCGGATCTCCTCGGTCTTGTGGTTTTCGATGTAGTCCTGCATCCGCTGGACAGCCAGGATCTGTTCCTTCATACACGCTTCCACTCCTTACAGCGCCTATTCTACCGCGCCGGGCCGGATCTCTCTCGACGTTTTTTGCTATCTTTTTTGCGCTTGCGGAAAGACCGTGCGGATGCAGAGCCGCCCATTTTCGTACTCCGCCGTAATGGCGCCGCCCATCCGCTCCACCAGCAGCCTGGCGATGGACAGCCCCAGACCCGTGGAATCCCGGGCGGCCTCCACGGTGTAAAACCGGTCGAAGAGACGCCAGGCCTGCACCCGGCTCAGGGACGGCGCGCTGTTGGAAAAGGTGACGGTGCCGTCCGGCAGCAGGCTGACCGCAAGGTTGCCGCCGGAATATTTAGCGGCGTTGCTGACGATGTTGTCAAACACCCGCCGCAGCGCCGCGGCATCCAACTCCCGCACCACCGCCTGCTCCGGCATCCGGATCTCCGGCGTGATGCCCCGGGCGGACAGCGCGCCGTAAAAGCCGGCCAGGCTCTGCTCCAGGATGTCGTTCAAGCAGACCCGCTCCCGCCGCGGCGTATCCGCCGTGGCGGTGATGACGGAATAGCGGAACAGCTCCTCCGTCAGGCTCCGCATGGCCTCTGCCCGCTCCCGGATAACGGCCAGATACCGCTCGGACTTCTCCGACTGCGGCTTCTGCTCCAGCAGGTCAAGATACCCGCAGATGGCCGTCAGCGGTGTGCGCAGATCGTGGGAGATGTTGGTGACGGCGGCGGTCAGCTCGTCGTTGCCCGATTGCAGCTTCAGGCGCTCCCTGCGGAGCGCCTGAAGCTGGCGGTTGATCTGGGCGGCCAGCGCCCGGACGGCCTTGTCGCCGGTGGAGATGGAGATCAGCGTATTCGTATCCGTCCGCAGCTTTTCCTCCAGCTCCTCCGCCACCTCGCGGATAGAACGGCGCAGCGATAGCAGATAAAGCAGCAGGGAAAGAATGCCCAGCGCAAGGGCGCAGGTCAGAACGATCCACGGAAGCTCCATAGTAAACTCCTTATTTCAAGTCTTTTCGCCGGAAGATGGCCATGCCGATGGCGCTGACCAGCAGTATAAGCCCGGCGGAGGCGGCAAGGGAGAGGCCGGGCCGTGCCAGCTCCTGATTGGCCAGCAGGATGGCCTGGCCGGAGGGCAGGGCGTCCACGGCGAACTGATACACGGTCCGCAGCGTGCCGGAGATATAGTCGGGGTTGGGCTCCGGTTCGCCGATCTCGAAGCCGTTTTCCGTCATAATGGCAGGGGAGGTCGTCTCCGGCTCGCACAGGGCGTTATAGAAGCTGTTGCCCAGGATCAGCAGTGCCAGCGCCAGCAGGATGGCGGCCACGCCGGACACGGCGCGGTTGGTGACCAGCAGGCACAGCAGCGTCAGGATAGCAGCTTCCGCCGCGGTCAGCAGCAGGATGACAGCGGAATACAGCAGCAGCGTGCCTGCCGGGGCAACGAACCAGCCGAATTTGACCACGCCGATCACCACGCTGGCCGCCCATGCCAACAGGATGGCAAAGCAGCCCACCGTGCCGGTGATCAGATAGGCGCCGTATACCGCGCGCCGTGAGTGGCCCACGACCAGCTTGTTGCGCATGGTACCGTCCTGATATTCGACTCCCAGGAAGAGGCCGATAAAGGCCGCGTGCAGGATGGACAAAAAGGGAAGCAGCTGCAAAAACGCGTCGTCCAGTATCCGCATGTTTTCGTTATCCGTGCTGAGCCGCAGCAGGAATATGGCGGAGATGACAAAGGCTGCCGCCATGCACAGCCAAAGCACGCGGCTCCTGCGCAGGCAGAACAGATCGGCTCTCAGCAGCTTACGCATGGCATCCACCTCCCACCAGGTTCATATAAAAGCTCTCCAGGCTCTCGTCCCGCTCCTTCATGCTGCGGATCACGCAGCCCTCACGCTGCGCTGCCGCCGCCAGCTCCGAGACCGGGACATCGGCAAAGATGTCCACCTGGGCGTCGTCCACCACGCGGTACTCCGCACCGAAGCCGTCCAGCACCCGCGCCAGGATCCGGCTGCTGCTGGCCTCCACCCGGATGCACTTGCGGCAGTGGGACTCCAGCTCCGCGGCGCTCATCTCCTTCACCATGCGCCCGCCGTCGATAAAGCCATAGTGGGTGGCCAGACGGGACAGCTCGTCAAGGATGTGGCTGGAGATCAGCACGGTGATGCCGTGTTCCCGGTTCAGCTTCAAAATCAGCTCCCGCATCTCGACGATGCCCTGGGGATCCAGGCCGTTGACCGGCTCGTCCAGTACCAGAAAGTCGGGGTTTCCCGCCAGCGCCACGGCGATGCCCAGCCGCTGCCGCATGCCCAGGGAGAAGTTTTTCGCCTTCTTACGCCCCGTATCGTCCAGTCCCACCAGACGCAGCAGCTCGGGGATGCCGTCTGCCGCGGGCATGCCCAGCACCAGATACTGCTGGCGGATGTTCTCCTCCGCCGTCATGTCCAGATAGATGGACGGCGTTTCTACCACCGCGCCCATCCGGCGGCGGCAGCGCCCGATGCGCTCGTCGGTGTTCCTTACGCCGTACAGCGTAAAGCTGCCGCCCGTGGCCTCCTGCAATCCGCAGACCAGCCGGATCAGCGTGGTCTTACCCGCGCCGTTTCTTCCCACAAAGCCGTAGATCGCGCCCTTGGGGATATGCATATCCAGGCCGTTCAGCGCCGCGAAATTGTGATAGCGCTTGCACAGCCCGTTGGCTTCCAGCACATATTCCATGTGAAGTACCTCCTTTGCTTGATGGGCCTATGGTATCAGGCAAAGGTCAAGAAAGCGGTCAAGAAGATCTTCCAGAAATGGTCAAGATCCCGCATTCAGCCGAAAACCGATGCCCCATACCGCCTCCACATAGTCCCGGCCCGATACATCCCGCAGCTTGCCGCGCAGATTGCTGACGTGGGTCTTCAGTGAATTCTCCGTGCAGTCCGGCGTGTCGGCGCTGATGCGGTCCAGCAGCACGGACTTTGCCAGCACCTGGCCGGGATGCTGCATCAGCAGCTTCAGAATGGCGTATTCCGTCCGGGTCAGCTGCACCGGTACGCCGCCGGCGCGCACCTCGTGAGAGGACGTGTCCAGCGTCAGGCTGCCGCAGGTATAGACCGCCGCCAGGGGAGAGCAGGCGGCCTCCCGCAACCGCACGGCCACGCGGGCCAGCAGTTCCTTGGTGTCAAAGGGCTTGGTGAGATAGTCTGCCGCGCCGCCCAGCAGCAGCTCTACCTTGTCCTGCACCGCCGCCCTGGCGCTGACCACGATCACCGGGATGCCCCGGAGCTGCGGCAGCACCTCCTGGCCGGACAGGCCCGGCAGCATCAGATCCAGCAGGATCAGGTCGGGGTGGCTGTTTTTCAGCAGCAGAAGCGCCTCCGTTCCGGAATAGGCCCGCTGCACGCCGTAGCCCTCCCTCTCCAGCACCTCCTGCTCCAGATCGCCGATGGCGGCGTCATCGTCAATGATCAGAATCGTCTGCATATTGTCTCTCTTTCTTGCTCTGTCAGATGGGTACACTTCATTTTACCGCATAGATGCTTTCCTGTAAATGCTGTAAAAACCGTCCCGCGTGTGCGCCGTCCATCTGGGTGTGGTGGAACTGGAACGACAGCGGCAGCGTCGTCCGGAAAAGACCCCTGCGGTATCTGCCCCAGATGAGAAAGGGGTTGTTGAAGATGCCGCTGTTCATGCCCACCGCACCGTCGATGTCGGTGTCCACGATGGCGGAGGTGCCGATGACCATGCTGTCGGTCAGATCGTGGTATTCGCAGCTTTCGGCTACCTTGCGCGTCAGGCGCAGATAGTCGCCGCTGAACTGCGCAAGGCTTTCCGAAAACGGCACATCGCAGGAGCTGACCTCGCCGAGTTTATTTTTTGCGATGGTGTTCACCGCGATGCTGTCATATCGCAGCAGCTCCCGCCCCACAGGCAGCAGATAAAATTCACTGACCTGACTGGCCGCCCTGCCGATGCACCAGCAGAGCAGCATGTTGAATTTCAGCCCTTTCTTCCAGCTGAGCCGCACCAGCGGCGTCACATCCAGCGTCTTGAAAAACGTCACCATGGGGTTGGGCGCGTCCATCCAAAGCTCAAACGCCGCGGCACGGCTCGTGGCTTTGGGATCGACCGCAGTCGGTCTCATAGCCGTTCTCCTCTGGCGCTGGATCCATATACGTTTATGTTCATGACCATTTCTGCATCCCTCCTGAATGTATCGCAGACGTCTTTCGAAACAAAACGCAGCGCGAGACCGTTATTACGATCCGCACTGCGTCTTAGCGTCTGGCTGTGATAGCGCTTGCTGCCTGATGACGCTTATTATAGTGACCGAATGTTTACTTGTCAAGAGGGAGCCGCCGTCCAATACTGTGCGCCCCAGTGCTCGAAGTCCCACTGCTCCATATAGGCGTTGCACTCATAGTCGATGTAGTAGAGCGTTCCGCCCCATGGGACGAAGTTGGTGGGGAAGTAGTCGATGTTCAGCCCCGCCGGGTACAGAAGACCGCACATGGCCCGCACCTGGGTAAGCCAATCGGGCGGCATCTGCCCCTCACGGAGCAGCTCCGCCACCGTCGGCCCGGCGATGTATTCCTTCAAGAGCCGCTCCTGCGGGACATCCGCCGCCAGCAGCCGCGGCATGGGGATGCCGACCTTCCGCAGCGTCTCATAGTCCCGCAGCTCCGCTTGCAGCTTGTCGCCGAAGGTATAGTATTCGCAAGGCTCGTGGTGGATCTGCTTCAGGACGTACTGCGCCGCGCCGTCCGTCACCAGATAGGAATAGCCGCCTTTTCCTTTTCCAAGAAGCCGGATCACGGTATATCCGGCGTCGTTTACCGTCAATGTGTCAGGCATTGTCCTGTTTCAACTGCTTCAGATTCTCCAGCATGAACGGGCTGTTGGCGGCGATGCGCCCCAGCGTCGGGCAGCCGTCCATCTGCCCGCAGTCGGCACAGGTATCCAGCCCTTTTTCCCGCACGCAGTTATGTACGGGGCAGAGCTTGTCGCAGAAGGGCGTTTTCGCGCCCTCTACGCGGCAGCCGGTGCAGTGGGTCATGTCCGGCGTGATGGGCACACCGTTGAGCCTTGTCCACAGCGCGGCGGTCTTTTCCCGCAGGGCGTTGTCGTTTGTGACCGTTGCGATCCTGGCGTCACACCTTTCACAGTCCAGTCCGCAGCAGCCGATCAGTTGGTTTGTGTTTTTCATAGTTGTCTCCATAAGCTGGAATTTATAATGTCAATTCCATAATATTGTACTCGTTTTCCGAGATCCTATAAAATCCGTTCTTCTGCCAAAAAGAATTACTCTGTGGATTTCCTTTATCTACCCCAATGCGTACTTTCTGATAGCCAGATTGTTTTAGATAGCGACAAGCCTCTTCTATCATATGGGAGCCAACTCCCTTATTCTGATAGTGTACATTTGTCATAAACAGTCCGATGAAGGCAATTTCATCTGTTGGATAACCTAAAATCAAATCCATATTGGCGACCAGCGTATCGCCCTCAAAAAAACCGATGTAATACTTATCACCGCAGCTCTTGCCCGGCGGCAATGCTTTCATATCCGCTATAATACTTTCCTTTGTGACAAACGGCGGATGATATTGATAGTAAATTTCGTTTTTGCGGCTCATATCATAAATAATATCGACATCATTACGGTCTAATGTGCGCACCTGATATTTTTTTGATAATGATCTGATATCCATACCGATCTCCGTTCATCCGCATCAGAGCAATTCCTTCGTATAATAGTGCCGCTTTCCGGTGTAGGGATAGTTTTCGAGGGTAAAGACCTCGCAGTATCCGTGGTTTTCGTAAAATGTGGGAGCCTGAAAGGAAAAGGTGTCCACAAACGCGTATCGGCAGCCGCGCTGCAGGGCTTCGCTTTCCGCCGCCGCCAGCAGCCTGCTTCCGATCCCCTGGCCCCGGAGCCGTTCGCTGACGAAAAGGTATTGGATGCAGAGCCAGTTGCCAAATGTCTCGCCGGTCAGTCCGCCCAGCTTCCGGCCCGATCCGTCCTCAAGGAATACGCCGATGGGAACACTTTGGGATGCCTCACGGTGGCTGTGATTGTATTCCCTCAGCATCTCATGGATCTCATGGATATCGCGTTCGTTTCCGTCGTTCGTGATTCTGATATTCATATGCTTATTCACCAACCTTACATAGATTTTTCCACTGCTTTTTCGGCAGCGTTTTTGTCAGGACCAGGGTATAGGCCCCCGTTATGACGATTAGAACGACGAGGTGGAGCAGGTGCGCTTCCACGGCAATGCCCGCATCGTTGGCAATCTGCGTCAGTACCTTCTGGTTGATGTAATGGGACGAACAGGCATTTTTGCCGCCCGATGCGTAGCGGTTGCAGACATCTGTATGCCCTGCTGCAGTCAAATCCGCTGCCGCGAGAGAAGTGGTCTGAAGACCCCGACGAGTTCGATTCCCTCATGAAAGAATACGCGGACATGGATGATAGTACACCGACATATCGCTACTGCTTTGTACGGGTGGACAATGGCTGCCGCTATGCCTATCTGACCGCTGGCCTCCCGGTGAAGAAGGGCGACCATGTGCGTGTGCCTTACGGCAAAAAGGACGAGCTGAAAGAGGGAATTGTTCATTCCGTGGGTGACTATACCCGTGACACTGCCCCATGGCCGCCGGAGAAAACCAAGCGCGTGCTGGAGATACTCCCTAAGCTGCAAGAGTCCGTGAAAAAAGAACCCGCCGTGCCAAAGCCGCAGCAGGAACACACAAAACCGGAGGAACCAGCACAGTCTGCCGCACCTGCACCAGCGGGAGCAGCGCAGGATACAGCAAAGCCGACCCGAAAATATGGCAGAATCGCAATCGTTGTAATTTGCTTGGTGCTAATAGGCTGGTTGGTTTTCCTTGCCGTACAGGACATCCCAAAAGCACAGCCTGCCGCAGTGGCTCCCGCCGCCTCCGGAACTGCCAGCCCACCCGCAGCGACCACTCCGATTGCCAGCTACGCTCAATATAGCGGCAAACTTCCGGTGGAGGGTATGCCTATGAAGGCGTTGTCCTATACTTCGCTGGGTGCGCCTGACAAAGAGCTGAAGTGCAAGAAATTTGACAAGCTGGAGCTGAACCGCAAGTACATCAACGTCTACTGGTACGATGACTCCGGCGAGATGATCGCTGCCGGTATGTGCGCCCAGTGGGAGGGGGACAGTGAGTTCATGCTGAAATCCTTCTCGCAATACTATCCCACGCAGCCCTATGAGGGACAAACCTTCCACTCAGGCAGCGCCACCGACACCGGCCTCGGCAGCGGCCAAAGTCTCCGTGAGGACTATGGCGATCCGGAAGACCTCTACGAAGACGGTGGCTACGATGACCTCGATGAAGCCTGGGACGAGTGGGAAGAAGGATGGTAAAACGAAAGAAAGCTTCCGCAGGAAATTCCTGCGGAAGCTTTTCGCATCAGTCACCCTTGGGCCACAATGTGTACCTATGAGATTGTAGCCTTCGCCGGTCTCTTTTTTATTTCATCGGACAATTCCGCAAGATCTCCTTGGCCGCTGCTTCATAGGCCGTCAGATCGTTGGCTTTGCGGATGGCCTTCAGGGGCCGCTCCACCTCCTCGAACCGCTCGTTGAGGTAGTTCCACAGCTCCCGCATCCGGTGCAGCACCGGCGGCGTACCGCTGAGCCGCTGGCGATAGCCCTCCAGCAGTCGGTCGTGATACTGCTCCAGCTCCTGCCGGGCGGCTCCCGCGCCGCCCCGGAGCCGCCGTCCCAGTGCGGGATCGGCCATCAGTCCCCGCCCAACCATCACTGTGTCCACCTGAGGATACCGTCCTTGGAACGCCGCCACATCCGCCGCCGTGAACAGGTCGCCGTTGTACACCAGCCGCCCCGGATATACCGCCAGCGCCCGGTCAAAGGCGTCCTGATGCACCGTACCCTTATAGAACTCCTTCTGGATCCGGGGGTGTACGATCAGCTCGTGGATGGGGTAGTGGCCGTACAGCGCCAGCAGCGCTTCCCACTCCTCCGGATCGTTCTTTCCGATGCGGGTCTTGATGGACACCCGCATATCCGGCAGACTGTCAAATATCTCGTCCAGACACCGCTCCAGCTCCTCCGGATAGGCCAGCAGGCCGGAGCCCTTCCGCTTAGCCGTCACCGTCCCGGAGGGGCACCCCAGGTTGAAGTTGACCTCGCCATAGCCCCGCGCCTGCAATTCCCGCGCCGCCCACACGAAGTGGTCGCCCCGGTTGGTCAGCAGCTGGGGCACGGTGTCCGGCTCGCCCTGTATCTCGTCCAGCTCCTTCCGCTGGAAGCACAGGTTGGCGTTGGGGGACAGAAACGGCGTGAAATACTTGTCCACACCGCCGAAGATCGTCCGGTGAGCCTGCCGCCACAGATAGGTGGTCAGCCCCTCCATAGGCGCGGCGTACAGCGTGATATCGGCCATTGCGTTTTTCCTTTCTTATGCAAAGATCGTCCAGATTAGCTTGCTGACAATGTGCAGCACCGCGTGGCTGAGCATGGCGTACTGGATACCGTACCTCCGGTACAGCCGCCCGAACACCAGGCCGAACCCGCCGTTCAGCAGGAAGCACCGCACCAGAACCGGCGGCGTCAGCGTGCCGAAAATGCCCACTGTGGCAGGCAGATGCCCCGCCGCGAACAGCAGCGCCGCCAGCACGTTAGCCGCCACGATCACCCGGGTGGGCGGCTGCTTCTCCCGGCGGAAGAACAGCCTCCACCCCAGAAATGCCAGCAGGCTCATGAGGAACAGCCGCATGAACAGCTCCTCCATCACGCCGCCGTAGAGGATGGCGGACAGCCAGCCCCACACCGTCAGCCCCGCCGCCGCGCTGGTCTGCACCGCCGTACCCGGCAGCCACACGCCGAACGTCCAGTAGTCCAGACTGAACAGCAACCCCAGCGGGAGCGATACCGCCAGCGTCCGCAGCAGCGGACGCTTTTCCAGCCGGAAAGGCCGCATCAGCCCCAGCTTTTCCGCCAGAAGATACCCGAAAAAGCCGCACACGGCGGCGTAGACCACCGTCTGCGCCGTGCCCACAGCCAGCAGCACCGCCGTGCTGCCCAGCTGGGCCAGCATGGCCGCCAGCGTGGCCGGATCGTACAGCGCCAGCTGATAGCGGATCACCAGATAGCCTGCCGCCGCGGCGACAGGCAGCAGCGCCAGCGTGAACCGCAGGGGCGCACGGTATTGGGTCAGAAATTTCCTCATACCCCGTCACCTCCCAGCGTCTCCACACAGAAGCCGTGATAACCGCAGCAGCCGCACGTCAGCTTCCGGGCCGACGGCGTGTGGCGGGCGAAGAACGCCTCCTTCAGCGCCGGGCGGAACACCGTGTGGCACTGGGGACACAGGTAGGCCACCCGCCGGAAATAGTACCGACTGATCAGAATGCCAAAGGGAACCGACAGCAGCAGATAGACCGCGCAGGGCCACCAGACACCGGTGACGATCCACAGCACAACGCCCGTCACCTCCAACAGCGACATGGGCAGTCCCGCCAGCAGCATGACGGTGTGCACCCGTTTCAATTGTGTGCGTCGCTCCATCAAGTACGCTATGTCGCCGATGGATTCCACCGAGAACTGCTCCTGCTGCCGCACCTGCCGCCGCAGCTCCTCCAGCTTTTTCAGCCGGGACTGGCTCTGAGCCAGCTGGCGGCGCACCTCCTGCTCCTGCTGCTCCAGCAGCAGCTGGATGACCCGCCCCGGCTCCTCCTCGGCCAGCAGCTGGCCGATAGCGTCGATGGGCAGCCCCATGTCCCGCAGAAAGCAGATGATCCGCAGCTGCCGCAGGTCGTCGTCGGTATACAGCCGCCGTCCGCCCTCGGACAGCTCACTGGGACTCAGGATGCCCCGGGTGTCGTAGTACTGCACCGTCCGCACCGTGACGCCGCACAGCTTGGCCAGCTCTCCCGTGGTGTATTTGGACATAGCGTTTCACCTCCTTACAGGGGGTAGTGTAGCATATGACGCAGCGTCATGAGCAATACCCAACGCAGCGTTATGAGGGAAATTTCTGAAATTTGGATGCCGCTATGCCTGAAAAAGATATTTCGCGCTCCGGCGCGACCTACTTTTGTCAACAGTGACAAAAGTAGGCAAAAGC
>OLYC01000933.1_pt1 | contig 21960 bp, 20 predicted proteins | sample 1674271 | NCBI WGS metagenome assembly OLYC01 (sample SAMEA103958154, study PRJEB25191) | human gut metagenome
TGACGTTGGTATACATGAACTTTCAACTTCTGACGTGTACAGCCCACATGTCACCACATGGCTGGTAAGCTCTTACCTTACCTTCTCACCCTTACCCTAAACACCTAATGGCGTAGGGCGGTTATTTTCTTCTACACTGGTTCACCCTTGCGGACGACTTCCCATTAAGAAGCAGAATGCTCTGTGTTGCCCGGACTTTCCTCCTGCACTGCAATGGGAGGGTTGTGCGTTTTTGGTTAAAAAAACAGCACAATCGCCACGAATGCACACGACAAGCCAGCCAACTGATTCTTATGTGAACGCGAAGTTACAACTTTTTCGAGGGATAACGATGTTGTATGACTAAAAAAATGTATTTTTGCTCGTAAAATACACTATCTATGAAGAAATCTTTCCTTTTTAGCTTGTTATTGCTATTGGCAATACAGAGTAGCAACTCGCTTTTTGCACAAAACGAGACGTACACACCGAGTGCCGAAAACTTAAAGGCCCGCGCTGAATTTCAAGATGCCAAATTCGGCATTTTTTTACATTGGGGCATTTATAGTCTTTTTGCCCAAGGTGAATGGTACATGCAAGATGCAGGTATCGACCGTTATGAATATGCAAAGGCTGCAAATGCCTTTTATCCACACGACTTTGACGCACACAAGTGGGTTAAAGCTTTCAAAGACGCGGGGGCAAAATATATTTGTTTCACAACAAGACACCATGATGGCTTTTCGATGTGGAACACACAACAAAGCGACTACAACATTATGCATACGCCCTATGGCAAGGACATCGTAAAGCAGTTGGCAGACGAATGCCACAAACAGGGCATTGGGCTGCACTTGTATTATTCGCACATTGACTGGACACGCGATGACTATCCTATGGGCTTTACGGGTAAAAATACAGGAAAGGACCCTAATAAGGCTAATTGGACTTCGTATTACAACTTTATGAATGCGCAGTTAAAGGAGTTGTTGACACAATATGGCAAGGTGGACGGTATTTGGTTTGATGGATATTGGGACCATGGAGCAGATAAAAAACCTTTTGACTGGCAACTACCTGAGCAATATGCAATGATTCACAGTTTGCAGCCTGGTTGCATTATTGGCAACAATCACCATATCACCCCCTACCCTGGCGAAGATATGCAAATGTTTGAACGTGATCTTCCTGGCGAAAACAAGGCTGGTCTTTCAGGACAGAGTGTGAGTCAACTGCCACTTGAAACCTGTGAGACCATGAACGGTATGTGGGGATATAAGGTGAAGGACCAAAACTACAAGTCGTCGAAAGTATTGTTGCGTATGCTTATACGTGCTGCCTCGAAGGGTGCCAATTTGCTAATAAACATTGGGCCTCAGCCTGATGGAAACTTGCCTGAAGCAGCTTTGACAAGGCTGAAAGAAATGGGCGAATGGCTTAATGGTAGCGCCGCTGAGACTATTTATGGCACAAAGGCTGGCGGTGTGAACGTAGGCGAAGGCGTTGTGAGCACACGAAAAGGCGACACGCTGTATTTGCACGTACTGAATGATGCAGCACAGAAGAATATCGCGGTGACTATACCTACCCAAATGAAAGTAGTAAACGCAAAGTCTTTCTTTACAGGTAAAAATATTTCTTTTAGCTACGATAAGAAAAAGAAGAAGACGGTGTTTATCCTTCCTGATATGGAAGATGGCATGGTCGACTACATTATTAAGCTAAAAGTGAAAGGATAAAACCCAATTTTTTCCTTGAAAGAGGGGAGGCAATTTCCTCCCCCCTATATTAAAAAAGAAGCACCACATGGTCAAGTTTTTATTTAGTATTTTGTTTTTTCTTGTTCCAATATATGGAATGGGACAACCTGGGCGCACCACAAAGATGGCGGCAAACTTGCGTACGCTACGTATGACGGTAGATGGTGACGCAAGTCGTTTCCCGGTGTTGAAACTTAATAGCAACGAGAAACTCGAAGTGAGTTTTGACGACTTGACACACGAATATCAACGCTACACTTACAAAATAGAGCATTGTGACGTGGAGGGAAACCCTACGACCGAACTCTTTGAGAGCGACTATGTGCGCACTACAGACGACCAAGTGGTGATAACAAATTACGAACCAAGCGAAAACACCACGGTGCAATATACGCACTACGCATTTAGCATCCCAAACACCAATATGCGTCCGCTGATTTCGGGCAACTACCGATTAACGGTATCGACTGAAAACGAGGAGGATGAAGAAGTGGTGGTGCTGCAAACGTATTTTGCGGTAGTTGACACAAAAGTAGGCATATATCCTTCAGCAACGACCAATACGGAAGTAGATTGGAACGATACACACCAACAAATAGAATTGAAGGTGGACTGTAGCAACTTGGTGGTGCGTGATGCACAAAGCGAGATTAAAACACTCGTTATGCAGAACCGTCGTTTTGACAACATGGCTAAGGATGTGCCCTTCACTGCACAAAATGGCAATGTGTTGTTGTGGGAACATTCGCGCGGACTGATTTTTGATGCGGGCAATGAGTATCGCAAAATGGAAATTCTCTCTACACGCTACCCTGGTATGCACGGTGAAAGCGTGAGATGGTTCGACCCTTATTATCATTATACACTGCAAACAGACTATCCACGTCGCAACTATCTGTATGACGAAGACCGAAACGGCCAGAGTGTGGTGCGATATGAAGGAGCTGGCGATGCCGATACACAAGCAGACTACGTGATGACGCACTTTGTGCTTGACTCGCCCCAACTACCTGAAGGTAAGGAGGTGTATGTTTCAGGACAATGGACATCCTTGGGGGTGGCACCACAATATAAGATGCACTATAATCATGCAGATGCTTGTTATGAAGCGAACATTTTAATGAAGTGCGGATATTACAATTATCTTTATCTGTGTGCCAGCAAAAGCAATCCACAAGTTGGAAGCACAATGCCCATTGAAGGCAACTATTTTCAAACGGAAAACGAATATGATATTTTGGTGTATTATCGTCCCACGGGGAGTCGCTATTGGCAATTAGTGGGATGTGTAACCCCAAAATACAAGAAATAAAAAGAAGAATGGCAATGAATATTGTGTTTTTAGATGGTCACACTTTGCACGCTACAGCAGAAAATATAAAGACGCTTGAGGCGTGTGGCAATCTGACGATATACGAACGCACTGACGCCTCACAAATTATTGAACGAAGCTATGAGGCTGAGGCTTTAATAGTAAATAAAACAGTGCTAAATGCTGACACCCTCGCCATGTTGCCTAAGCTAAAATTGGTGTGTGTGGCTGGTACAGGCTACGACAAGGTAGACGTGAAGGCTGCACGCGAACTTGGCATCACGGTGTGTAACTGTGCTAACTATTCTACAAGAGCTGTGGCACAGATGGCACTTTCACTGATTCTTGAAGCTGCCGACCATGTGGGCTACTACACGCAAGAGAACAGAAACGGCACTTGGTGTGCAAGCAAGGACTTTAGTTATGTGAGTCGTACACGCTTAGACCTTGAAGGCAAACGTTTTGCTGTAGTAGGTTTCGGAAATATCGGCAAAACACTAACCGACATGATGCGTCCATTAGGAGTTAAGTTGTTTGCTGTGAGCAGTAAACCCGAAAGTGAGTTGCCACAAGATGTGCATAAAATAGAATTAGAAGAGGCTTTTGCCACTTGCGACATTGTGAGTTTGAACTGTCCGCTGAATGCAGATAATAAAGCTTTTGTAAATGCGGAATTATTGCACAAAGCCAACAAAAACTTGATTTTGGTAAATACTGCACGCGGCGGACTGATTAACGAATATGATGTAGCCACGGCTTTGACGAATGACAATTTGGGTGCCTATTGCACGGATGTGCTCACACAAGAGCCTCCTCAGCCCGACTGCCCTATTCTATCTGCACCCAACGCATACGTTACACCACATATTGGTTGGATGACAGCACAAACCATCGACCGTATTTGCCAAATTATTTCAGACAATATTAAAGCTTTTGCCAACGGCTCTCCCAAGAGTGTGGTTAACTGAGGCTAAGAATATATGCACTAAATCAGTAAGTAGCAGAAAACATTCTCTACCCCTCTCTAAACAATGCAATCCTCCTTACATCCATGTTTGTACAAATTCTCGATTTCATCGGTACATTAGCATTTGCTATTTCAGGTATTCGTTTGGCATCTGCCAAGCACTTCGACCTTTTTGGTGCCTATGTGGTAGGCCTTACTACTGCCATTGGCGGTGGTACGATGCGCGACCTTATGTTGAGCCAACCACCTTTTTGGATGACCAACCCTTTCTATCTATTGTGTACAGCCTTTGCCCTGATATGGGTTATTATGTTTCGTAAATTCTTGGTTAAACAAGAGAACACCTGGTTTCTTTTCGACACCATTGGTTTGGCACTTTTTGCGGTAACAGGCATCGAAAAAACCCTTGCTGCAGGATTTCCCTTTTGGACAGCCATTATTATGGGTACCATGACAGGTGCTGGAGGTGGTGTTTTTCGTGACGTTTTTATTAACGAAGTTCCTCTTATCTTCCGCAAAGAAATTTATGCTTTGGCATGTGTAATTGGTGGTGTAGCATATTTTGTTTGCTTTAAAATGGGCATGAACAACATTTTTTCTGGTCTTACTTGTGGCGCATTTGTCATGCTCTCACGCATTTTGGCCGTTCACTACAAATTGCATCTCCCCACCTTGAAAAGCGAAGACTAAAACGCATGAATAAAGGAAATATGATTTACATACACGTGCCATTTTGTGCAAGTCGTTGCATTTATTGCGACTTTTATTCTACGTTGATGAACGAGGACACAAAAGCGCTGTATGTAGAAAACGTGTGTAAGGAGTTAAAGTACAGAAATACGTACTTGCCCAATACTCAAATACGCACCATCTATTTTGGGGGAGGTACGCCCTCACAACTGCATATTGCACAAATAGCACAAATTTTGCAGTGCATCAAAACGCATTACGAAGTGAATGACGATGCTGAAATTACCCTTGAAGCAAATCCCGACGATGTGACCCTAGACTTTGCCACACAACTTGCACAGTTGGGAGTAAATAGGGTGAGTTTGGGAGTACAAAGTTTCGACGATAAGATTCTAAAAATGCTGAACCGCCGGCATAGTGCACAACAGGCTCAGATGGCTGTAAAACAACTGAATGCTGCAGACATACACAATGTGAGTATCGACCTTATATATGGGTTGCCACAACAATCGTTCAGCAGTTTTGCCAATGACTTAAAAAAGGCTTTTTCTCTGCCTATTAAACATCTGTCTTCCTACGCGCTGAGCATTGAAGCACACACGTTGTTGGCACAAAAGGTGCAAGCAGGAGAATTGGTGGTAGCCGACGAGGAGGTTTGTGTAAAGGAGTATGAGCTGCTCATGACACAAGCAAAACAACATGGTTTTACGCACTACGAAATTTCTAATTTTGCATTGCTTGGCTATGAATCTAAACATAATTCGGGTTATTGGGATGGTACGCCCTATTTAGGTGTAGGACCTGGGGCACATTCTTACGACGGAAAAGACCGCAGATTCAATATACCCAATTTAAAAGCTTATGTAACGAGCAATGGTTGTGCTGCACATCAAATAGAACATCTCTCTGAGGCTGAACGCTTTGACGAACTAATTTTTGTTTCTTTACGTACAAGCAAAGGACTTTCATTAAAAAAGATCCAATCGCTCTACCCCACACAATGGTATGACGACTTGATGTATACGGCTCAAAAATATATCGCAACAGGACAACTTATTCACGAAAACGAAACATTGCGCATCAGCCCACAAAGCATTATGGTGAGTGACGATATTATGAGCGACTTGATGAGAGGGGAGGATAATTGAAAATCCCCAAAATCATGTACGTTTTTAGGCATAATCTTTAGTGATTTTGCTCCCACACGGGAAGACACTACGACAAAAAACATGCGGCAATGAATTTAAATGAAGCATATTGTGATGCTACACAATTTAAATTCATTGCCGCATGGCATTATTGAATATAAATTCTTAGTCTTCATCGTCTACTTCAACGACCTTACGTCTAAATTTTACGCCAACAGCTCTACCTGCATTGCGGAAAATTTCATTTTTGCGATCGATGGTATGTGTACGGAATTTGCCTGAGATACGAGCCAATTTAGTACCATTTTTAGTTAAGGCAGCATCATCCGTAATCCATTTCTCAGCACGACGATCTTCATCAAAATCACCTGCAGTAACTTCAGGGTCGTAACGATAGTGCAAGTTACGCATAGTAGCAGTAAACTCACCATCCTTTACCTTAAAAATCAACTGATAATAAAAATGTACGCGGTGGATTTGCCAATTTGTACGCTTAAAGTACATATACTCTTCGATGCTTGCAGCAATAATGCCACTATCAGGAGTGATTTCAGTGATACGTGCTTGCGGTAATTGGTCGGGACCATCAATAAGCTGCGTTTGGATAAAATTTCTGAGAGAATCCATTATGGCAGCCTTCGTCTTGTTCTTCGCATAAAACTGCTTATCGAACTGAACCATACCATTCACTGTGGGAACAGCTCCAGCCAGGTAATGTTTATCGCTACCCTCTTTTGCCTTTTGTGCAAAGGCCATGCTTGGCAGCAAGAGCATCAGGAAAAGGATAATTTTCTTCATATCTGATTTGTTAGATTTTTTACGTAGCTTATGCAAAGATAGTGCAAACTGAAGGCAGAAAACCAAGTTTGCTTGAGTTTTATGCTGAGGTGTAGCCTATCTTATGCAAAGATAGTGCAAACCGAACGCAGTGCATCAAGTTTACTTGAATGTACTGCTGAGGTGCAGCCTATCTTATGCAAAGATAGTGCAAATCACTCGCAATACAAAATTTGAGCAAGGACAATTCCCCAAAAGGTAGTTAAGAAGTTTAAAAGAGAAAGTATTCAATAATAATCTATATAGGGTTCAACTCTGTTTTTGTGTCGTTATAATGGATAACCCCGTTAGATAGGGTGTTCAAAATTCATAATTTTGTTCTGCATGATTTTGAGCACCCTACTCATAACAGCGAACCACAAAACGAGTTTGTCATTCACCACCATGAATAATCGATAGTTTGCATTTCTCACAATCTAACGATTATGATTATTAACAACATCCTTCTTCTCTGCTTTCTCTACAAACTTATTGGTCAGCAAGTCAAAGATTAAGGGTTTAAGCATCAATTTAGCATCGGCTTTGTCAGTAATAGTCAAAGCTTCGGTGCTGAGTTCAAAAATAACAAGTGGTTGCTTCTCGTCCAACGTAATTTTTACAGGGAGGAGTTTTAATTCCGACTCTAAAGTTTGAATACGGGCTGCCGACAAATGAGGTTTAGACGTCAAAAAATGACTAAACGTGGGCATCACTAAATCATGTTTTACGGGATGCCAATCTTGCTTATAAAAGCGCAAGGTAGAACTGGTGCCATTGGCAGTTAATGAGTGTACACACACAATCAATGTATCGTGTGCAGAGGGCATAATACGCATTTGCCAAGTGCTTGACTCTGTGAGCTTTACGTCAATAAAATAGTCCGATTTTTTTTGAATGCGAGACATTCCACCATACAAATTTTCAGCCTGTGCCTGCATATTATTGTTATAAAGGTCGATCATATCAAGACGAGATGTTTGATCGATAATAGACAATACTTGAGGAGGAATATTGGCAAAGAATTTGTCTACGTAGTGCTGCGCCGAAAGTGGACTCGCAGCGAACAAAAAAAGCAATATGGTGTAAAAAATCGATTTCATGGGCGCAAAGTTAGGAGATAAACACTTAAAAAACAAAGAAAAAGCGAGCAATGTTTTGTGACTTAAATAAAAAATAGTACTTTTGCAGCCGATAAAACAACGACCATTACACTAAGTTGTTACCAAAACAATTTGATAAACCATAAAAGCTATAGCAAAATGAAACAAGGTATTCACCCTGAGAATTATCGTCCCGTAGTATTCAAAGACATGAGCAACGGCGACATGTTCCTTTCACGTTCAACCTGCAAAACAACTGACACAGTTGAATTTGAAGGCGAAACTTATCCCGTAGTGAAGCTCGAAATCTCGAGCACTTCTCACCCCTTCTACACTGGTAAGTCTAAGCTCGTAGACACTGCCGGTCGTGTAGACAAGTTCATGAACCGTTACGGTAAGAGCCGTAAGTAATTCTCCTTACTTTACGCTCTATAGATAGTTCTTATCAAAGGGCAAGGTAACACCCAAGTGGTAAGTGGATATGTCTGCAAAGGCGTATCCACTTTTTTATTTTTATACCCCTACCAAAACCCATAAAGTCTTAAATATGCCATCTGCCGTACAACTTAAATGTCCCCCTATCCCCCACGTGCGTATAGCCCTTATTGGCTTGGGAGACAGAGGCATGAAAACGCTTGAAAGATACGCATATATTAAAGGTGCTGAATTCAAATATATTGTAGACTTGCACCAAGAACGACTTGACAAAGCAAACCAAATGTTACAAGCCCAAGGACGCCCTGTGGCAAAAACTCTGCAAGGAGTTGAGGCTTGGAAGGAGGTTTGTGACTACAAAGATATAGACCTTTTGTATATTTGCACAGAATGGAGTTCGCACACACCTATTGCGGTTCATGCCATGAAATGTGGCAAACACGTGGCAGTTGAGGTGCCTGCAGCAACCACCATTGACGAGTGTTGGCAATTAGTGCGAACGGCTGAAGAGACGCAGCGACACCTCTTTATGACAGAGAATTGCTGCTACGACCTTTTTGCGCTTGAAACCTTGCAAATGCACCAACAGGGCTTTTTTGGCAAAATTACGCATTGCGAAGGTGCCTACATCCACCATTTAGGCACAGCATCCGACATGGACGATTGTGGCAAAAAAGATACACACCACAATTGGATGTTGCAATCGTGTGCACAACATGGAGGCAACCCCTACCCCACACATGGCATTGGACCTATTGCACAGTTGCTCGATTTTCACAACTCAGACCGCATGGTTAGTTTAACATCTATAACGAGTAAGGGGGTTGAAAATAAAGAAAGTGGGGCGTGTGTGGGTAAAATCAACAATTCGCTTATTCAAACAGCCAACGGGGTAAGCATTCTGCTGCAACTTGATGTTACAACGCCAAGACCTTATAGCCGCATGCAAACTATCTGTGGAACAAAGGGCTATGCACAAAAATATCCCATAGCTACTGTGCAAACCGAAACGAATAGCGCGGTATGTGGCGAGGATGCAAACCAACTATTAGAAAAATTTGCTACCACACCCGCTGCCTTGTTATGGAAAGAAGGTACTGAATTGGGCGTGAAAAATGCCATGAATTTTGCTATGGACTCACGTTTTATGGCCTGTCTACAACAAGGCTTACCTCTCGACATGGATGTGTATGATGCTGCTGAATGGTCGTGCTTGGCTGAACTGACACAAATCTCAGCAAAAAATGGAGGTATCGCAGTTGAAATTCCAAAGTTCAGACCTTAAATAGGTTCTCAAAAATTATTTCTGCACAACTTTCCTCTCTCACAACTTGCTACAACCGCCTAAAGCGAATGGTTTATAAGCGGTTCTCATAAAATCTGACTCACAAAAAATGACTCCTCTTCTCGACATACAACACCTTACCAAACGCTTTGGCGCACTCGAACTGTTTAACGATATTAGTTTTTCGGTGGCAGATGGGCAAAAGGTGGGACTTATTGCACACAATGGTGCTGGAAAAAGCACACTGCTGAATATTCTTGCTGGAAAAGAAGACTACGATAATGGTGATATTATTACGCGCCGCGATGCCAATATAGCCATTCTTGAACAGACACCCGTATTCGAACCTGGTACAACGGTTATTGATGCATGTTTTCAGCGTGGCGGCGATTTGTCGGCTCTTATCAGCAAATATGAACAGTGTTTAGCTACTCCTGGCAACCCCGGACTGAGTGACCTTATTGACGAAATGGAACGCCGTGAGGCTTGGGACTTTGAGTTGAAAGCCAAACAAATTTTGTCGAAGTTGGACATTTCTAACTTTATGCAGCCTGTTGAGGAATTGTCGGGAGGACAACTTAAACGTGTGGCTTTGGCGAATGTATTGATGGCAGACCCCGACCTATTGGTGCTCGACGAACCGACCAACCATTTAGACCTTGAAATGATTGAATGGCTTGAAGGTTACTTGCAACGCACCACTAAAGCCTTGCTCATGGTGACACACGACCGTTACTTCCTTGACAATGTGTGTCAAACCATTTTAGAGTTAGACGATAATGGTTTGTATGCCTATGCAGGAAACTACGAATACTACCTTGACAAACGCGAGCAACGTATTACCGCACAAAATGCCAATATTGCTAAAGCAAACAACCTTTATCGCAAAGAACTTGACTGGATGCGACGCATGCCTTGCGCACGTGGCACAAAAGCAAGATACCGCAAAGAGGCTTTTGTTGAACTTGAACAACGCGCGAAACAACGCCGAGAAGAACGTGCTGCACGCCTAGAGGTGAAGAGTGGATATATTGGCAGCAAAATCTTTGAAGCCAACTACGTGTGCAAAGCATTCGACGTGCCTAATTCCGAAGGTAAGACCACCAAAAAAGTGATTCTTGACAACTTTTACTACAACTTCTCACGTTACGAAAAAATGGGCATTGTAGGTGGAAACGGCACAGGCAAAAGTACGTTTATTAAACTGCTATTAGGATTAGAAAAACCTGATAGCGGAGAATTCTCTATTGGCGAAACCGTACGTTTTGGCTATTTCTCGCAAGAGGGAATGGAATTTAATGAACAAGACAAGGTGATTGACGCTGTTAGGAAGTTTGCTGAAACCATTGACTTAGGAGGTGGACGCCACCTCACAGCCATGCAATTCCTTACACACTTCTTATTTCCCCCTGCCCGACAACAAGACTACATATATAAGCTCTCGGGCGGTGAACGCAGACGCTTACAGCTCTGCACCGTGTTGATGAAGAATCCAAACTTCTTGGTGCTCGACGAACCGACCAACGACTTGGACATTGCCACCTTGCAGGTGCTTGAAGAATATTTGCAAGACTTTAGAGGCTGTGTGATTGTGGTTAGCCACGACAGATATTTCATGGATAAAGTGGTAGACCACTTATTGGTATTTAATGGCGAAGGAAAGATTGATGACTTCCCTGGCAACTATTCTGAATATCGCGAATGGAAGTCTTTACAAGAGCACGAAGCACAAACCGAAAAGGCTGCAAACAAGTCTGCCACACAAACCAAACAAAACACTTGGGGTGGCGAAAAGAAACGCAAACTCACATTTAAAGAAAAACAAGAGCTGCAACAACTTGAAAAAGACATTGAAGCACTCGAGAAAGAAAAACAAGAACTCGAAGCTGCACTCTGCTCGGGCAATCTCTCTGTAGACGAATTAACTGAAAAGAGTAAACGCTTGCCCGTATTGTCGGACGATTTAGACGAGAAATCAATGCGTTGGCTCGAACTAAGCGAAATTGAGGGATAAGGTGTTCTGAGTGGGGATTTTAGAATGCACTCAACTAACATATGCTTTACCCCTAAAAATAAAAAAACAACATGAAACCATTAGCAGAGCGTTTAAGACCTTCTACGCTCGACGATTACATAGGTCAGAAACATTTAGTGGGTAGTGGAGCCGTGTTGCGAAGAATGATAGACTCGGGACACATCTCTTCCTTCATTCTTTGGGGACCTCCGGGAGTGGGAAAAACCACCTTGGCAAAAATCATTGCAAACCAATTAGACACCCCATTCTACACCCTTTCGGCTGTTAACAGTGGGGTGAAAGAGGTGCGCGAGGTTATTGACAAAGCCACAAAAGGTAGATTTTTCAACGAACAGAGTCCTATTCTCTTTATTGACGAAATTCACCGTTTTTCTAAATCGCAACAAGACTCTCTACTTGCTGCTGTCGAAACGGGGGCTATCACTCTGATTGGTGCAACTACCGAAAATCCCTCGTTCGAGGTTATTCGTCCACTCCTTTCACGTTGTCAAGTTTATGTCCTGAAAAGCCTTGAAAAAAAGGACTTAGAAGAACTCTTAGAGCGAGCATTGACCAAAGACATTGTGCTTAAAGAGATGCACATCGAAGTGAAAGAGACTGAAGCTTTATTCAGATTTAGTGGAGGCGATGCACGCAAACTATTAGGCATTCTCGATTTGGTAACCTCTGCTGCAACCACGAACTCGTTGGTGATTGACAATGCTACCATTACAGAGCGTTTGCAGCAAAACCCATTGGCGTATGATAAAGAGGGAGAAATGCACTACGACATCATTTCTGCCTTTATCAAGAGCATTCGTGGCAGCGACCCCGACGCAGCACTTTATTGGTTAGCACGTATGATAGAAGGAGGCGAAGACCCCAAATTCATAGCCCGACGCTTGGTTATTTCGGCTGCGGAGGATATTGGACTTGCCAACCCGAATGCCTTGCTTTTAGCCAATGCTGCATTCGATGCTGTGGCTAAAATTGGTTGGCCCGAAGGTAGAATACCCTTGGCTGAAGCCACGGTATATTTAGCTACAAGTGCTAAAAGTAATTCAGCATACAACGGCATTAATCAAGCTATTCAACTTGTAAAACAAACAGGGAATCTACCTGTTCCACTTCCCATTCGTAATGCACCTACACAACTAATGGCAGAGTTGGGCTATCACGATGGATATCTATATCCACACGATTACCCTAGCAATTTCACGCCCCAACAATACATGCCCGACGAACTCAAACAAGAAGTGCTTTGGCATCCGTGTAACAATCCACACGAAAACCTTAGCAAAGATCGCATGAATGCGTTTTGGAAAGATAAACAACGGTAACCCCGTAAACAACCCACTTAATAGCTTCAATAAGCCATATATCCCGACTCACAATTTACAATTCACAATAAAGCGGATTAAGGCCACAAGAAGCTAAAACTTAAGTACATAGAAAAAAATGACAAATGACAAATGACAGCATAACTCATTGAGTATCAAGAGAAACGCGGTCATTTTGTCATTTGAAATATTTATTAATTTGTAGTTAACAAACCTTTAACTACAAATTCTACTGTTCAGAAAGGCTAATCGCGCTATCCTTCTTGCATATTGCATGCAATACAATTTTTACTCTTTGACCATAGTCTGTCTTACTCCTTAAATCGTAATTTTTTTCTCGGTCATCTTCCGAAATAGAACCTTTCATGATATGCAAACTATTGTGATACATAAAAATAAAATTTCCCCCAATAAATACTGGGAGAGTGAGGCATTTTAACGATGCAAGACACCTCCAAAATCACAAAAAATTTGCTTATTACTTTTTCCCGTTATAATTTTGTACTCGCAAGCATGCTTCAACACCCCATTTTCGGTGAATGAAAATTCCGATGACATTCCGATATCATCCCGAAGGAACACCGAAACAAAAACAAGCCAAAAATTGACAACCTAAAAAGTACACTTTTATGACAAAAATACACGCATCCATGTCATCAAGGACATCACATGTAAAATCCCCCTATTTTTTAGAGGGATTACACTTAAAAGTGGTTCGCACCACACAAAAAGAGGTAAAAACTTATTTTACGCCTCTTTTGTTGAGTTCTTCAGCATAGTCATGCGCATTCTTTAAATGCTCCTCGTAAGTAACAGCAAAACTGTGTGTACCCGAAAAATCTGCCTTTGCACACATGTACAGATAATCGTGGTGTGTATAGTTCAACACAGCCTCAATAGCATCGAGAGAGGGGATGCAAATAGGACCAGGAGGAAGACCTGCATTGCGATAGGTGTTATAAGGACTGTCTACACTAAGATGGTTCTTCATGATGCGACGCAACGTAAAATTCTGCAAAGCAAACTTTACTGTAGGGTCTGCCTGTAAACGCATGTTTTTATGCAGACGATTGATGTACATTCCCGCAATCATAGGACGCTCATCAGGATTCGTAGATTCTTGTTCTACAATCGATGCCAAAGTATATGCCTCATTGGGGGTTAAACCTGCCTCTTTTGCCTTGCGAATGCGCGTATTTGTCCAATACTCCTTTTGCTCTTTCTGCATACGATCAAGCAACTTTTCAGGGGTAATATTCCAATACACCTCATACGTATTCGGAATAAACAAGCAAGCTAAGGTGGTGGTGTCTACACCATATTCGCGAAGTAGATGTGCATCATGGAATACACGATTCAACGTGAGCGAGTCATACTGCAACTGCTTTGAGAGACGTCCTGCCAAGTCTGACAAGGTGTGAACCACTGGAATCACCAATTTCACCGTGGCTTGACGTCCTCCACGCAAATTACGTGCCAAGCTTAGTGTGCTAACACCTTCGCCTGTAGCATAACGACCTGTGTGTATGTGGCCACTGTAGTTAAGCAACGTACAAACGAGTTTCAAACCAACCATTTGCCTTGGTTTTGCCACTTTTTCGAGCTTTACATACACAGAGTCAATATTATCGTCCTTGTCTATTTTAACAAACGAGGCTTTGCTCGATGAACTAAAGCTGCTCAAAAAGAGCCAATAAAACAACACCACAAACACGACACCTATGCCGCACGAGATGTAAAGACGTTTTTTCTTTTGAGTTGTCATAATGCAAATTACTAAAAATCAGTAACCACGAACAGACCTTTCAAGACCCTTTTCGCAGTAAAATTATTGCAAAAGTACTCTTTTTTGTTCTATTTGTGCAAATTGAACAAAAATAATTCGCTTTCAATGCCATTTCAAGATAGTTTTTTACTACTTTTGCACAAAAGTTTATATAATGTGCCGAGTATAAGGGGCGCACTTAAAAATCTGATACCAGTTTTGCTGATAATCTGATGCACTATTTTGCCCTTATTACTATGGCCGCCTAAAATACGATAAATGGAAACATACACCGACTTCGTTAGTTTGATAGCAAAAAGTTTGCAGAAGAATTGGGATTTAGATGCATTGACCGACTATCAAGGTGTGACGTTGCAATATAAAGACGTAGCACGTAAAATAGAAAAGCTACACATTCTGTTTGAAAACGCAGGAGTAGCTAAGGGAGATAAAATTGCATTGTGCGGACGTAACAGTGCAAATTGGGCTACCGCATTCTTAGCCACGCTTACTTATGGAGCAGTAGCTGTGCCTATCTTACACGAATTTAAAGCACAACAGGTGCACGACATTGTAAACCACTCTGAAGCTAAAATCCTTTTTGCAGGAGACATGGTTTGGCCTGAGCTTAATGCTGACGAAATGCCCCACTTAGAGGGAGTTATCAATATTCCTGACTACTCACTCTTGTTGTCGCGCACGGATTTGCTGACCGAGGCTCGCGAACGTCTTAATGAACTTTTTGGACGTAAATTCCCCAAATACTTCCGCAAAGAACACATTAGCTATGCACATACTGCTGAAGACGGAAATGCCTTGGCACTGATTAACTACACCAGCGGAACGACCTCTAATTCTAAAGGTGTTATGGTACCCTTTAGAGCTTTATGGTCGAACTATCAGTTTGCGATGGACGTGATTGGTAAAAAGCACGTGAAGCGCGGTGATCATGTTATTTCTATGTTGCCTTTGGCACACATGTATGGCATGTCATTTGAGTTTATCTTTGAATTCTTACATGGCTGTCACGTGTTCTATCTTACACGCATTCCTTCACCCAAGATTGTACTGAAAGCCTTCTCTGAAATTAAGCCCATTATTATTATTTCAGTACCCTTGATTATCGAGAAAATCATCAAGAAGAATGTGTTGCCTAAGTTGCAAACACCCAGCATGAAGGTGTTGCTCAAACTTCCTTACATCAGCGGTCGTATTCTCGATAAAATCCGCGAACACTTGGTAGAAGCATTTGGTGGCAATTTCTATGAAATCATCATTGGCGGTGCAGCATTTAATAGCGAGGTTGAGGATTTGTTGAACAAAATTCACTTCCCCTATACAGTGGGTTATGGCGCTACAGAATGCGCGCCGATTATCACTTACGAAGATTGGCAACACTTCCGCAAAGGTTCAAGTGGTAAAGCAGCTCCACGCATGGAGGTTAAAATTGACAGTCCCGACCCTCAAAACGTGGTAGGCGAAATCCTTACACGTGGCGAGAACGTGATGTTGGGCTACTTCAAAAACGATGAAGCAACCAAGACTACACTCGTAGATGGTTGGTACCATACTGGCGACTTAGGTGTAATGGACGAAGAGGACAACCTCTATATTCGCGGTAGAAGCAAGAATATGTTGCTCGGTGCTTCGGGTCAGAACATCTATCCTGAAGAAATTGAGGATAAACTTAACACACTGCCTTATGTAAACGAAAGCATTGTGGTGCAACGCGGCGAAAAACTCTATGCCTTGATTTATCCTGACTACGAAGAAGCTGAACGCGACGGACTCGATGAAAACGGATTGCGCATGGCTATGGAGCAAAACCGTAAGGATTTGAACGTAATGGTAGCTGCATACGAGCGTATTTCGGGTGTTGAACTCTATAAAACTGAGTTCGAAAAGACACCAAAACGCAGTATTAAACGCTTCATGTATAAATAAACACAATTTTCGCAAGTTACCTAAATACCTTTGATGGGGTATAACACCTCCCCTTTTTAAGACATTTGGGCTACTTGCGAAAACTTGTATAAACAAAAAAGTATGATTGCTTTTTTCAATAAGAACAAGTCTGACAACAACGAACCTATAAACGGCACTGCCACAGATAACGCTGTGACTACACCCGAAACAGGTAGTTCGCAAACAGAGGCTCCACAGCAACAACAGTCTATGGTGCTGCGCTCTGAAGGACTTATTAAGAAATATGGCAAACGCACTGTGGTAAACGGTGTGTCGTTCGATGTGAAGCAAGGCGAAATTGTGGGATTGCTTGGACCTAATGGTGCAGGAAAAACCACTTCATTTTACATGACTACCGGACTTGTGGTTCCTAACGGAGGACGCATTTTCTTAGACAATCAAGAAATTACAAAAGACCCTGTATATAAGCGTGCACAAAAGGGCATTGGCTATTTGGCACAGGAGGCTTCGGTGTTTCGTAAAATGAGTGTGGAAGACAATATTGCCTCTGTACTCGAAATGACAGGACGTTCTAAAGAATATCGCCGCGAAAAATTAGAAAGTCTTATTGCAGAATTTCGCTTGCAAAAGGTTCGTAAAAACTTGGGAGACCAACTCTCGGGTGGTGAACGACGTCGTACTGAAATTGCCCGATGCTTAGCGATTGATCCTAAATTCATCATGCTCGACGAACCTTTTGCAGGTGTCGACCCTATTGCCGTTGAAGATATTCAATACATTGTGTGGAAACTTAAAGACCGCAACATCGGTATATTGATTACCGACCACAATGTGGAAGAAACACTTTGTATTACTGACCGTGCTTACCTACTCTTCGAAGGTCGCATCCTTTTCCAAGGTACTCCCGAAGAATTGGCAGAGAACCAAGTAGTGCGCGACAAATATCTTACGAACAGCTTTAAACTGCGCAAAAAAGACTTTACTATTGAAAGAAAATAAAGCCCCAATTAAGTATTACAAACTCATACGATAAGCTATTCTGTACCAACAAAACGTAGAATGGAATAGACAATTCAAATATGCACTAGTTTGTAATACTTATGCTTATAATTCAATAGTTTGTAATACCTGATACACAGCAGTTTATAACACCTAAAACTTAATAGTTTGTAATACTTAATTAAACATGTTTCTTCCCCTTCTACTATCCCTTACCTCTATCGCTCCTACCGACACGATTGTCGTGAATACAGCGAAGATGGAAGGTCCCTACCCTATTCATACTCCCTATCAGACTGACTCGCTCAACATGAAGGGTTCTGCCTTCGACCTCAATGAGATACTTGACCGTAATAAGGCTTTGATTCAACGCGATGTCGATGCAAATGCCATTACCATAAAGCATGGCGAGAAACTGCTTGTTGCAGCTCCCGATAGTCTTCCTGCCATGCGTTTGCTACACTTTAATGTACAAGCATCACGCTACACCAAAACACGTGTCGAAGTGAAAGGTTTGAGTACATATAAAATGTATGTCAACGGTAATCTTTGCAGCAATAAGCAATTAAACTTGGTGCCTGGTCGTACCGAAATTACGTTGCAAGTGCTCACACAAAAAAACAATAAGGACTCGTTCGACGTAAAAGTTATTGGCGAAAACTTAGGCGATTTACAAGTAAACGCTACAGGGAAACGTCCCTTTACCATCGGTCAACAAACATGGGGCGACCACTACCGCAGTGTAGCACTTTCTCCCTCAGGAAAATATTTGGTTACAGTGAGCTACTACACACGTAAAGATGGCTCAAACCAATACACTACCATCTTGACTGAGATGAATAGCGGACGCGAATTGCTACACCGCAACGAATATGTAAACTTGCGTTGGCTACGTGGTAACCGCGATGTTCTTTATTATACACGTCCAAGCGGAAAGGGAAAAGAATTAGTAACCTTTACACCCGAAAACGGACAAGAACGTGTGTTGGCAACCAACATTCCTGATGGAAACTTTAGCATCTCTCCCAAAAAGGACTACTTGATTCTCGACAGAACCGAAGAAGGTGCTCCCTCAAAGAATGGTTTGAAATTCATTGAGCAACCCGATGATCGTCAACCAGGTTGGAGAAATCGAAATAGTCTTTGGCGCTACGACCTTAAAACAGGAATTTGCCAACGCCTTACATTTGGTTCTGCTAGTGTAGGATTAGCCGATATTTCAATGGACGGACGCCAATTACTCTTGCAATATGGTCGTACAGATGTAAGCAAACTCCCCATTGGTCGCACCACTTTTGTGCGCATGGATGCATACACAGGTAAAATAGATACCCTACTTGCCGATACTACCTTTATCAATGGAGCACGCTTCTCGCCCGACGCCAAGCAACTCCTTATTTCGGCTACCCCTGCTTCGTTTGCAGGTATTGGCAGCGAGGTAAAGCCCGGACAAATTCCTCAAGGCTTTGACAATCGCTTATATCTTTACGACATCAACACACATACCACACGTCCTGCGCTCCCCCATTTCAATCCATCTGTAGCTAACTACGAATGGTCGTGGGGTAATGGTATGATATACTTTACTGCCGATGACCGCATGGGACATGGGTTTTTCCTACTCAATCCCCAAACCTTACAAGTAACAAGCTATAAATTGCCCACTACCTGTGTGCAAGATTTTAGCGTAGCTACTGCTTCTAAGTCTGCACCTCGTGCTGTATTCTTTGGACAAAGTCCGCAGCGTGCTCGCGATATGTACACCTGTGTACTTAACAAAGAAAAGCCCGCCACAAAACACATTGGTACAATCAACTTTGACGAACTCTATAAGGACGTAGCTATTGCCCCAAGCACAAGTTGGCAATTTAAGGCAACACGTGGCGACTCTATCGACGGATTCTATTTATTGCCTCCTAACTTTGATAAGAGCAAAAAATATCCCATGATTGTTTATTATTATGGTGGTTGCTCACCATCAAGCAATATGTTAGAGTCATGGTATCCGTTCCAAACCTTTGCAGCACAAGGCTATGTGGTTTACGTGCTTAATCCGAGTGGAACTACAGCCTATGGACAAGAGTTTGCAGCACGCCATGTCAACACTTGGGGACATGAATCGGGCGACGATATTATTCAAGGTGTAAAAGAATTCTGCAAGGCTCACGACTTTGTAGACAGCAAGCACATTGGTTGCATTGGTGCCTCGTATGGTGGCTTCATGACAGAGTATTTGCAAACACGCACAGACATCTTTGCTGCAGCCATATCACATGCAGGCATTAGCAATATCGCCAGTTATTGGGGTGGTGGTTACTGGGGCTACTCTTATGGTGAAACTGCGCAATACGGAAGCTTCCCCTGGAACAATCCCGACCTTTACGTAAAGCAGTCTCCACTTTTTAATGCCGACAAAATTCATACCCCATTACTCTTGTTACACGGCACCGTCGACACAAACGTGCCCACAAACGAGAGCCAACAACTTTATAACGCATTGAAAATTTTAGGTCGTGACGTGGCATATGTACAAGTAGAAGGCGAAAACCACGTAGTTGTAGACTACCACAAACGTTTGGCATGGCTCAACGTAATTTACGCATGGTTTGCCAAATATTTGCAAAACGACGCTACTTGGTGGAATGAATTAAGCAAATAAAATTCATAAACTCCGATACAATTTTATACATCAATAATAATGCTTGTTGCAAGAGTTCACCTCATTAAGGTAAATTCTTACAACAAGCATTTTAATTACCAACGCCTTCCGCACGAAAACCATTAAACACTTATTAGGGTTGGGCTTACTCAAAACTTGCCCCATTAAATTAATTCTCATGCCGAGCGTACACGAAAAAAGGCACTCCTCAAAAGAGGAATGCCTTATTTTGTATTGTTAGCGTAAAGCCGTTCCTATTAAGCTTCTTCAGCAACAACCTCGAAAGGAATTTCAACAGAAACTTCCTTGTGGAGGTGAACTGTAGCTACGTAAGAACCAATTTCCTTTACGTCCTTCACAGTGATGATCTTACGATCGATGTCGAGGCCCTGCTTACCGAGAGCTTCAGCAATGTGGAGAGCGTTAACCGAACCATAGATAGCACCTGTAGCGCTAACCTTAGTTGCGATCTTGATAGGTTCAATAGCAGAGAGTTTCTGAGCAAGAGCTTCAGCATCAGCCTTAATCTTAGCCAACTTGTGAGCACGCTGCTTCAAGTTTTCAGCCAAAACCTTCTTTGCTGATTCAGATGCGATAGTAGCCTTGCCAGTAGGAATAAGGTAGTTACGGCCGTAGCCATCCTTTACAGTTACGATATCGTCCTTATAACCCAGACCAATAACGTTTTCTTTCAAAATGATTTCCATATCTTATTACCTCCTCTGTTATTATTTCATCAAATCGGTTACGAAAGGAAGGAGAGCCAAGTGGCGTGCACGCTTAACAGCCTGAGCCACACGACGCTGATACTTCAAAGAAGTACCGGTGATGCGACGGGGAAGAATCTTACCCTGCTCGTTCAAGAACTTCTTCAAGAATTCAGGATCCTTGTAGTCGATGTACTTGATACCGCTCTTCTTAAAACGGCAATACTTTTTCTTCTTGACGTCCACTGTGGGGGGAGTCAAATAACGGATTTCTGATTGTGCTTGTGCCATTGTGTTAGTCCTCCTTCTTGTTAAACTTGTTACGACGCTTTGCAGCATATTCTGCAGCAAACTTTTCGTTCTTCACTGTGAGATAGCGAATAACGCGCTCGTCACGACGATAAGCTACTTCGAGCTTGGCAACTACCTCGGGGGCAGCAGTAAACTCGATGAACTCGTAGAAGCCGGTAGACTTTTTCTGAATGGGATAAGCCATTGTCTTGAGGCCCCACTCCTCTTCATTGATAATCTCAGCACCTGCGGCAGTGAGAATACCCTTGAACTTTTCGACCGTTTCCTTCATCTGTTGGTCAGACAAAACGGGAGTCATAATGAAAACGGTCTCGTACTGATTCATCATAATAGTTGAATGAATTAATAGGGATTGTTAATTGCAAAATTGCGGGTGCAAAATTAGACATTTCTATTGAAACAGACAAACTTATTCCCCACTTTTTTCGTTCTTATCGTCGTTTTTCTACAAATAAGAGCTATTATTTCCACAAAAAAGGCCCGAAATAGCATTTTTACATCCTCACAAACACAACGATTACAAAATTTTGTGTAATATTGCATCACATTTACAAACCTAACATTCTTATTTTTTATGGATAATATTATAATTGGCTACGATGTAAAGAAATTCAACACGCCAACCAAGCGCTACTGTCAAACGCTTGATTTAAAAAACGATCCAGAACTCATTGCCGCATACCGCAAATTACATTCTAAAGAAGGTATTTGGCAAGAAATTTTACAAGGAATAAAACAAGCAGGAG
>OLYC01000938.1_pt1 | contig 21907 bp, 24 predicted proteins | sample 1674271 | NCBI WGS metagenome assembly OLYC01 (sample SAMEA103958154, study PRJEB25191) | human gut metagenome
ATGTGAAGTGGAATAAATTCCCTTCACATACCTGGCTACCTTATCTCACCCCTAATGGGGTGACCCATTTATCCATGTAATTTATCGACGTCAAAAATCCGATGAAATAGTGCAGAAAAACATTACGGATTTTGAACACCCTACCTAACGGGGTAACCCATTTAATCATGCCCTTTATTAACGTTAAAATTCGATAAGAACCATGCAGAAAAACATTATGAATTTTGAACATCTACCTCTATGGTAGTATCTGTTAGTTTTCTTTACCGCTGAATAGTATCCAAAAAGATGATAAAGATTCTCGTTTTTTCGTAGGGATGGAAATGGAACCATTAGGGAGGTGCTTATACAGAATTCATGCCGTCAGATATTTACCTTTTAGATCGTTCTATACTGATAATCAACTAGTAATAGGATTATGGATTAAAACCTATACGAGGTCTATCATTAGGTTTCTTGATTCCCTCACCATTCATCATAGCACGAATACGTTCGTATTTACGTAGTTCATTGTCATTGAGTGAAGGATGTGTACTTGAAATGGCAGTCTTCAAGATATCCATAGTTATCTTGCTATGTTGGCGGAGTGCATTTCTTGAGGCATCATTGACAATCAATTGTATATCAGCAGAGACGTAGCCTTGGGTCATCTCAGCTAATAGATGATAGTCTAATCCGAAATCGTAAGGGCGGTTTTTAAGATACAACTTGAACAATGCCTTTCGAGCTTCGGTGTCAGGCACACCAATGTAATACTTTTTATCCAATCGCCCTGCACGCAAAATCGCAGAGTCTATCATGTTTGGGTAATTGGTCGCCCCAATGATGAAGATTCCTTTCTCTCCTGTTCTGTCCATCTGTGCCAACATTTCATTCACTGCACTTCTTGACATTTCGTGCACATTCCTATCATCGCGATTCGGGACAAGTTCATTCATTTCGTCAATGAAAATCACAGTAGGTGCGTTCTCCTCCGCCTCTTTAAACATCTTTGCGATATTCTCTTGTGTGGCATTGACATAACGACTCTTTAGCGTGGCAGGTGTAATGCACATAAAGTTGAACCCGACCTCTTCTGCAAAGTGTTTTGCAAAGAATGTCTTTCCACACCCAGGAGGACCATAACATTCCATTTGGAATTGTTACACCATAACGATGGTATTCTTCGGGATTGTGGAGAGGTTCGATAACTTCTTCACGCATTTGTTGCTTTAGTTCTTCCATGCCAGCAACTGCAGCAAAGCCTTCACCTTTTTTCTTTATTTCTGTGGAAATAGGTTTATCCTTTGACTGCTGTTGTGATAGTATTTTACGTTTCGTTGATTGGCGTTCTATCTTTATCTCACCGTCAATAGCTTTTATAAACTCACCTGCATTTTGAAACCTGTCTTCTGCATCATAGCTTAAAGCTTTTGCTATCACATTTAGCAATTGGTCATCAAGTTCATACTTGTCCTCTTTTGCTAATTCAAGTTCTTTATCTCGTTCTGCCAAGATAGAGTCAATAATATCCTGTCCACGTTCTCTCGAAATATCAACAAACCAAGGCAATTCGCCATAAAGCAAGTGATACATCATAGCCCCTACGGAATAGATGTCAGTCTGAACAGAACACACTCCCGAATATCTTTCTGGTGCAAGATAGAAAGGATTCAATTCATCCAAGTTGGGCTTAGCTGGCGATTGGTTCAAGAATCTTGCATAACCAAAATCAATAAGTTTCAAGTCTTGCAGTTCTCCAACGAGATTAAGAAAGACGTTTTGTATCGTCACCTCGTTATGGATAATAGGAATTGGCTGTGAATGCAGAAATGACAATGCTGACAACACAGCCTTAGCTATTGTTTTTATTTCATATACGCTGATCTCATCATCACGGATGATTCTCTGCGACAAGGTTTCTCCGCTTACAAATTCGGTGACGAACCAAGCATATTGACTTCCGTTCATCATCATATTGCCAGAGTCTATAAACTGACAAAGATTATGGTGATTCAACAGTTTGGCAATCTCAACCTCTATCACTCGACCATTATCATCAAGCTGATTACGATTGAGCTTTGAATAGTTGATGAGTTTCAGGAAACGTGTCTTACCACTTGTATCTTTTACACGATAGGTTTCCGCATAAGAACCTTGCTTATGCGGAAACGCTACTGTGTATGAACCTATTTTATCGTTCTTCTTGAAGTACATAAATATTATTTAACCTCGTTGATTACTTCCACCAAAGACGAATCCTATACAACTCCAAACGGTCGCTATCCACCACCACACATTGTATGCTGTGCTGTAATCGTTCGCTTTATATAAAGCATCACCGAACCAACTACGCAACAAGTTTGGTATGAAGAACAATCCATGCCAAATGCCGGAGTACCATGTGTAATACTTGTCGGGATTAATATCGCACAGAAGCCAACCGACAAGACAATACACTAAAACTGTAATAATAATTCTTATCATGGATATAGTTATTTAAAAATCGCTCCTATTATTCCCAAAACACAGGCAAGAATAATTACGTTTAAAATGTATCCTATTATATAATAGCCTTGTGCTTTCATCACTGAAACAACACTGCCCTTTGATGAAGAACTGTCGAATTGAGGATATTCAAATTTTTGTAGAATTGAAGCCAGCTTATAATGGATCCATCCTATAGGACTAATCTTCGTGTTTTCATTAAAATCACAGTTGCAATATGTTGCAATTTCAGGACAGCACTTAGCCCAATTATCTATAGTCGAATCAAAAATAGCTACAATCAGTTTTTTGCAAACAGTGCTTTTCGCTTCGTCCATATTTTCAATTTCTGAATAACATTTGGCTACAGCATCAGCTTTATCTCCTATCCAGTTTATAAAGTCGATATACCCTTTACCTGCATAGAAAACTTGTTTGTCAAACTTTTGCATTTTAGACTCTACGATACATTCTTGTATAAATCCAATCCAACCTGGTACATAAAACTTATGGTGAAAACCATACACAGGTTCTTTGTTTGCCAATGAATCATTGGCAACAATTAACTCTTGCATGATATTTTTCAAATCACCATCGGGAAATTGTGATAATATATCTTCGTTTGTCATTTTAATAGTCCTCCAGCATTTGCTGCTTCTTCATTTGGCATAAGGTCAATAAGACCGCATGCTATCGGATGGAGCTTATCAACCGATGGTTGATTGTTTATCTCTTCCAATCCTCTATTGACGAGTTGGCGAGCACGTGTAGAATCTTTCCAACGTATTGTACCAAAGCGATTATGGCAATCACGGATAAGTCCCATGCACTGATATACCAAAGTTAAATGAACAAACAAACTGCTGATTTGATCAAGGATTTCACGACCGAGTTTAGCATCCTTCACTCGAATGACATTATCTACTTGACTACGGATTTGATTGACCAATTGAGCTGACTTGTCATTACCTAAGTCGTTTTGTGCTTTCTCCAGTCTGTCAAATTCTTCTCGAAGTTCTCTTTCTACACGTTGCCACTCGGTGCTATCGTCAAGCTCCTCAATCTTGCGTAAAACTTCCTTTAAATTTGACTGAGTACGCATAGGGTCGTTGCCACTTGAAGCCAATTCTTTTACGGCATCAAGTTCTTTATTCAACTCCTCTACAGAAACACCAGAGGAAAGTAGAGCCTCTAAACTTCGTTGAGCAGATTCTAACTCTTTATTTACCCATGAGATTGCATCTTCATGAGACTCACGTTTATCTAAGCTAAGCTCTTTCTTGATAGTAAAGTCAATAGAAGGAAAATACACCTCCATAGTCATCATTTCTGAGGAATCAACATGAAGGGTGATTTCTACGTCTGAATTTTCTGGTATAAGCTGTTCTACCTCATCGCCTGTAACTACTACATTGGAAATTTGTGTATATAAGGCGGCCGTTTTTCCTTCTGCGTCTATGGCTGATTGGTAAATAGGAATGGATAATACGTCAGTAGAAACTCCAGGGCGCAATGCCTGTGTTGTTTTTCTATTAGGCACAACAATACCTACAGCAGGCAATGGCTTGTTCTTTTCTAATCCTTTTGCTGGAAAGAAAATTCCACGTTTCTTAATGTCGTTGTAAACAGCTATGCCAATATTATAGGGGAGAGGTGCAGCACCTACTTTAACACCTTGGATAATGGTAAATTCAGAAGGGAAAATCTCAACAGCATTGCCTTGCTGATTGTAAGCCTTTACTTTAAATGTGTTTGGCTTACCTTCAAGCAAGAATGCCTCAATAACATTGCCATTTGTATCTACAGAAATTCGGTCACTTCTCCATGCGCCATCTGCACGTTGCAATTCGATAGATAACTCGTTAGGACTATTGTTTCCTGTCTTTTCCTTGTCGATGCTGATGCTTACCCATTCTGATGATTCGACCGATGTTGATTCATAGCCAACTTGCAGAAACACAATATCCGCCTTTGCTTCCTTTTTAATTTCAGCCTCATTAATATTTGCGTCTATTGTAGAAGCATAAAGAGCAGCTCCACGTGCAACTGCGGTCATTGGGTTAATACTGGTATTAACATTTTGCGTAACCTCTTCTTTCAACATATCACGAATTATTGGTGAATAGGTTGGTCCACCAACAAGTATGAGTGAAGACAAGTCTTTTCCAGTAAGCCCATTTCGTTCCAAAAGATTCTTACAAATGTTGACTGCTTTTTGGTACTGTTCGCCAATAGCGTCAATAAGCTGGTCTTTTGTAATTGAAATTTCAAGGTCAATGTCCTCGCCATTGTCATCTTGCCCCAAATTTAAGTTGCGGTCATAAGTGGAATAATCTGCGCTGTCAGCAAATGACAATGCTATTCTCAGCTCCTCTGCTGGACCTTTAAGAGCATCCATTAAGGCTTTCTTCTTCCATTCCGTAGTCTCGTATGAAGATAGGGCATAATCTTCTTTCAAACTTGGCATAAGAATTTTATTGACAACAGCTTCATCAAGGTTCTTACCACCAAGATAGTTGTCACCTTCGGTATCGAACACCGTTAAAATGCCATCTTCGACCTTAACCAAAGCCGCATCAAAAGTTCCCCCACCAAAGTCAAATACCAACCATTTTCCATCTTTCTTCTCACTTGACAAACCATATGCCATACAAGCAGCTATAGACTCCTGCAACAATTCACACTGCTTGAAGCCTGCAATACGTGCAGCCTTCATTGTGGCATCTTTTTGTATTGCAGTAAACATGGCTGGCACTGTAATAACTACCGAATTGACCGTTTCATCATTGATAAGGCTTTTCAGTTCTTTCAAGACCTCAGCAGAAAGTTCTTCTGGGGAATAGCATTCCTTGGGCATATTCTCATTGGAATACTTCTTGTCAGAACCCATTTCACGCTTAAACTCCAAATATCCACACTCTTTTGGAGGCTCATTCTTGCTCAAAGCCGTGATAGCATCTGAATATACAGAATCTTTTGCTTTCATGCCAATACGCAAGGCACGTTCCCCCTTCTTGTTTTTTGAGAAATAGACACAAGAAGGCAATGTGTCCATAAGGTTTTTAGTCTGTTTGATAACAGACTCACCGTTCTCCATTCTGGCTATAGCCGAGTTTGTCGTACCAAGGTCTATGCCATAGTCTATTTTGATTCTTGCCATAATTATTGTATTTAAATATTTTGACTTACTACGATTTCTGCAGGTTGTATCATCTTGCCATTATAATTCACCTGCATCTTGATCATTCCTGTGATTATACGCTTGCCTTCTGGTAAACTTTCGTCTGGAACGAATCTTGTTTGAAATTGCATACCATCGTTATATTCCTGTCCGAGCAAACTAATGATTTCATAGCCATTAGCACGCACATTATTTATCATTCGGTCCTTAGCTTGAACAAGTTGTTTGTAACCTCTAACGGATTTATCCATTTTTGAAAGGTTCGTTTCTATTCTTGCTATTTCATCTGCAAGCTTTACCACAAGCGAATGGTCTGGCTCTCCTGTTGTTTTGTTTGCTGACGGAACAGAAGCATCAAGTTGCTTTTGAACAATAGCAAGGAGTTGGTTGTCTAATTTTACCGATTCTTCTTGCATTTTAGTTTGGGCTACTTGTAATGCCTCTTGTGCTCTACGAACATCATCTATAGATGTTGTACCTAACTTAATCTTTTTAAGAAATGCGAAGATAGTGGCAATTATAGCCAAAAGTAGTATGGCCAAGCCACAAGATCCCCACAATGTGCGCGAAGAAAGTACACTCTCAGTAGATAAAGCTAATTCGTTCGTTTTGCCTATGCTTTCAGAGAGTTCCTTTTTGTTTGTACGCAGAGCGGCGGCAAGAGCGTTGCTGACGCCTTGCAAGCTGTCCACAACAGATTGCAACTCCTTATCTTGAGATGACAAATCCGAGATTTTCTTCTCGGCATCCGAAGTCTTTGACGACAACGTGCCGACTTCGCTCTCCAAATGCTTCTGTCTGTTCATCAATGAGCTTACCTCTGTTTTGAGACTTTCTATGTCCTTAGATTTGTTTTCTGCACTAACTGTGCTGACTGCAAAGCCCAATAGAATAAATGCAGTAATAAAAAAATGTTTCATGCTTATATTTGTCTTAGTCTGATATTTTGCTCCATAGTCCAAAACCTATGATCCCTCCAAAGATGGCTCCCCCGCCACTTTCTGTGATAGTCCCCAATATAGCAGCACCTATAGTCACAAAGAGAATACCGAGGAAGCATCCGATGTTTGGCTTTGGTCCTTCTGGAACTGGGCCTGGTGGCGTTGGATTTGGTGGCACAGGTGTTGGTATTGGTTCAGTTGGTATATCCAAATTGCCACATAACTCTTTTAGTATAGATCTATTCTTGCCGTATCTTCCACTCTTATAATCGGCTTCCATATCAAAGCCATCCATTATTCTCGTGGCTTTCCATGCTTCTTCCAAAACAGATTTCACATGAGTAACTCCAAGAATAGCTGCTAATGCAGCATTCGGGTCGTCTTTGTCTGCACTAAATATAGATTGCGCTTCATTAACCTCAGCGATAACATTACTTAGAGCGTTCCCCACTATTTGGGTTGAGATTTTAAGATAATAAGCATTTGACACTCCGAGTTTACGCTTTATAGATTGGATATGGGGCTTCGCGTTATTCAACAACGTAACTGCATGACAAATTTTATCTGGTAACTGGCAATACTTTCGCAGTTCTTCTTTTATGGCTCTATCTTCTGCAAAGACTTCTGCTGGTGGTAGATTATCAATAATCTTTTGCAGAATATCCACATTCTCCTTACATCTATCTTTAGCCATTTGCCCAACAACAATGCTTTTTGCATATTTCTGTAAACTCATGGCTTTATGAGCAGCATCGGGCTCTTCAGAATCATTATAATAGTCAATGCCACATTGCAGAATTTCAAGTCCTAACTTATCTGCAATCATTTGATATTGCAAATCCGTCGTAGAGAGAAAACCTTTTAATTGCAAGATGGCATTTTGGGTATTTCTCCTTAATGTTTCTCCAGCATTTAATCTTTCGTTTGAACCTTTTCCTTTAGATTTTTGAGCAAGATTGATAGCCTCTTGTATGCTATCAACAAGAGGCTTAACAGCTTTTTCTCCTAAATGTTCTTTCCATGAACTATTGGTAATGAAAGGTAAAAGTTTGCTTGCGCCTATTTCATCACAAAGTATATCAAGAAATGAAAAAGCCAAGTTTGATACATCAAATTTTCCACCTGTTCCGATTATTGTAGATACAAATTGGTTAAGGTATTGTGTGTTCCCATACAGAAATTCTGCACACATTATGGCGCATTCATAATTATTGCGCATTAAAGCACATATAATACGATTCTGCAAAGACGATGCGCATTCTTTCTTTTGCCAAATTTCCTCTGCTTTATCTATTTCTTCTGCAAAAAGATGATTAAAGGCCACATCATCTAATGGTGTCATTTTTACAAACCAAAACTGAGCATATAAAATTTGGTCTTTGGGTAAGGTTAGCTTCGCTTCTGCCTCTACTACCGAAGTTTCTGTGCGATTAACAGCTGGAAGATATTGCGACAAGTCTAAAGGAAAAGAAACAGGCTTACCCACTTTCAAAAATGCTTTCATGCGATTGTGGTTAGCCAACCTTTCCTTTGTAGGAGAATTTGAATAAACCCCCAACAGACGATATGGGTTGTTTTGTAGTATATTCATTCTAATTCCGTTAACAAATATAGCCAACTGACTCCTTGTTGACGAAATTCACTCACTAATACATACGAAAAAGCGCGGAGCCTATTCTGTCACTCGTTCCACGCTATAAAGGCTCTCGCATTGCCCGACAAGTCGAAACGAGCAACGCAGACGCAAAAGGGCTTTGGCTTGGTCATCATTGACGGCATAAGGGACTTGATGCTCGACATCAACAATCCGAGCGAGTCCGTCCATATCATCAACAAACTGATGCAGTGGTCAAGCCGCTATGACCTGCACATACATTGTGTCCTACACTTGAACAAGGGTGATGACAATGTAAGAGGTCACATAGGAACGGAACTCAGCAACAAGGCAGAGACGGTACTGGTGATAAGCAAGAGCAATTCGATGGCGAATGTGAGTGAAGTGAAACCGCTCAACATCCGAGACAAGGACTTTGCGCCCTTTGCGTTCCAAATAAACAAGGAGGGACTTCCAGAGATTGCCAAGGACTATGTGGTTGACCCCACCACATCCAAACAGCCGAAGATGACAATAGCCGACATTACCGATGAGCAGCATGACAAGGCACTTGAAATGGCTTTCGGCAAGAAAGTGGTGTCAGGCTATGAGAATGTGATAAACGCATTGACAAAAGGTTATACAACTATTGGTTTTGCCAGAGGTAGAACAGTGATGTCAAAGCTGCTGACCTTCCTATTGAAGAGCAAACTGGTGGTGAAGTGTGGCAACAACGAGTATTGCAGAATGAAGGATTATCCTTCGCTTCCGCTGCTTGAAGGGCAGGAGGTAAAGAAGTGAGGATGAAGCGAAAGTCACTTCAAAAACCACTTCATTCACCTCGGTGTATATATAATAGTAAAACGGACGGATTTTGTGAAGTGGCATCATATTTAACTACATGGACATACGACAAAATGACTTCACAAAACCGTTCATTCTCTCTGGTGTATATATAATAAGCGCACGAATGAACAAAAAATGAATGAAAGATGAACATACAACAAGCAAAGGAAATCAAACTCACGGACTATCTGAGTGCATTGGGACATCAGCCCAAACGATGCAGCAAGTCCACATCTTATTATCTGTCGCCATTGCATGCGGAGACAAAGCCATCGTTCAAGGTGAACTTCAGCCGAAACCAATGGTATGACTTTGCTCTTGGCAAGGGTGGCAACATCATTGCTCTTGCCCAACTTCTCTACAATACGGATGATGTGGGTGCTGCATTGCAGCATATAGCAGCGGACATGAACAACCCAAAGTCCACAAAGGCAAAACCTCCCATACCGACACAAGTAGAGACAGACAAGATGGACAAGGTACATATCCAAGAATTGTCCTACCCTGTGCTTATGTCGTATCTGCGTTCACGCCATGTGGATGCGGACATAGGTAAACGCTATTGCAAGGAGATCTGGTACACGTTTAAGGGCAAGCGGTATTTTGGTATAGCCTTTCCAAATAACAGGGATGGTTATGAGCTGCGTAACCCATATTATAAAGGTTGTTTGGGCGAGAAAGACATATCCTTGATACATTCACAGCAAGTTGGAGTGCAGGACAGATGCTGCATCTTCGAGGGGTTTATGGACTTTCTTTCGTACAAGACTTTGGAAAAGCGAGGCGACAATGTGATTTGCATACAAGAACCATGTGATTATATCGTGCTGAACTCCATAAGTAGCCTTGGGAAATGCATGGAACGATTGGCGTGTTATACTGCTATCCATTGTTATCTTGATAATGACAAGGCAGGACTTCTGGCAACAGAAAGTATCAGGGAACGTTACCTCAAAAAGGTCTGCAATGAAGCCATGCGATATGCAGAATATAAGGACGTAAATGACTATCTAATAGGCAGGAGATCCATAAATATAGCTGTAGAATAGTAAAATGTGATAGTTTTGAACGGATAAAACAAATATTCTCCGTAGGAAACTATTGATTTTGAAGATAAAGTTGTATCTTTGCACCGATAAATAACCATAATAAGGTAAAGGTATGAATGAGATTATGTATAAGGCAACCTCGCAAGGTGGAATCATAACCACCGCAGAGTTCCCAAACCAATCAGATTATCAGAAAATTGTGAGGGCTAAGGAACGTGGCGAACTGATAAGGGTTCGCCATGGGGTCTATGCTGTTCCTGACGCTCTTTTCAATACGATGATAGATATTGAACGTATCGTTCCCAATGGAATTGTATGCCTGTACAACGCTTGGGCATATCATCAGCTCTCCACTGTTGTTCCACCTTCCTTTTGTGTTGCCATAGAAGCCAAGCGAAAGGTGGCAATGCCGCCAACCCTACCGATAGAACTTTATTATTGGAAAAAGGAGAATTTGGAGTTTGGTGTTATGGATGTGGAAATGTCGGGCTACAACATTCGTATGACGGATATGGAACGTAGCGTATGTGATGCCGTCAAGTATCGTAACAAAATCGGATTGGAAGTATGCTCCGAGGTGATACGAAATTATCTGAAGAAACAGAACCGCAACCTAAGCCAATTGGCAGAATATGCAAAACGGCTGAGGGTTGCCAATATTTTGAAAAATTATCTTGAAATAGCAATAGAATAAAATGGGAAAGAAAAACTATGGCAAGTCTGTCAAGACTCGTCTGCTCAATCTGATGAACGAGACAGGCTATAAATATATGTATCTTCTTGCAAGATATTTCAACGAGCGACTGCTGTACAGGGTATCTGTAAGTCAGTACAAGGACAACTTTTTGCTTAAAGGCGGTTCTTTGCTCTATGCGATGGATGGCCTTAACGCTCGTCCGACCATAGATGTGGACTTCATGGCAGAAAGAATAAGCCGTGACAGAGAGTTCTTAACAAAGGTGTTCCAGGAAATTTTGGGCATAGTCTGTGATGAGGATGGCGTTACGTTTGATACGGAAAACATAACGATGGAGCCTATCACTGTGGAAAAGAAATATCCTGGTACAAGGTTCTTCTTCACGGCACACATGGACAGCATTATCCATAAAATGTCAGTGGACATAGGCTTTGGAGATGTCGTGACACCTTACCCTGCATCCATTGATTTTCCTTTGTTGTTGCCGAACATTCCGTCAGTCAATCTCCAAGCCTATTCGTTGGAGACTGTTATTGCCGAGAAGTTCCACACTATGTTGGACCGTGACGAGTACAACAGTCGAATGAAAGATTTCTTCGACTGCTACCAGTTGTTGACAAAACGAGAATTGGACGATGAAACACTATATGACGCAATCAAGGCGACATTTGATAATCGTGAACTTGAATATAACCCTAAGCTGAAACTTTTCACAGCCGAGTTTGTCAATGATGCCAATCGGCAGATGCAATGGAAACTGTTTCTTCGGAAGATTCAATGGAAAGAAGAACTCAGCTTTAATGTGGTAATGCAAGTTATCACAGACAGGCTAAAGCCTATGGCTGAAAAATATTGGAAAAATAATTTGTAGCAATACATAATGTCAAGTAAATATGACAAAAAGAAAATGTTTTAGTCAAGCTATTGTAGAAAGTATATCCAAGATTATCGGGGAAACCGTTGATGGATACACTGGTTCTGAAATAGAACTGTTTTTGGCACAATGTTCTATACCAGACATCTCTCCTGGAATAACCAAGTGGAAACGACTATATAGTGCATTAGCTAATATTCAAAACATCCAACAATGCTCTAACTCTATATTACGTTTTATAGGAGCAATATTGGCTCCTGCAAGAAACATTGACAAAATTAATTATAAAGAGATTGTGCAAAAAGTAAATGTCCAATCAGCATTAGTTGGATATATTTTTAATGAAAGCGGAAAATTCAGTGAGTTAACATCACCTGCGAATAGTGTCTCGGAAGCTCAAAAAAGAGTAAATAAACTGAAGCACGATTTGGAAGAAAGAGGAGTTCACAAATTGATTTTTCAATGTTGCAAAGCAGAACTGATGACCAATAATTATTTTCATGCAGTTTTCGAATCGTCTAAAGCTCTCATAAAAAGAATTCAAGACATTAGTGGTGTTCTGTATGATGGTCAGAATCTTATTGAGCATGTCTTCAGAAAAGACAATCCAATATTGATTATCAACAATTACCAAACACGATCTGAAAAAGACGAACATAATGGGTTCAAGTCCATTCTTATAGGAATATGCAATATGTTCCGTAATCCTGAAGCTCATGAATTGAAAACAGAATGGATTATTGAAGAACAAGATGCTTTGGATATTTTGTCTATGATTTCTTATTGTCACAGAAGATTAGATAAAGCTCAAAAGATAAATATTTGACATCGAACCACTAACAACGCCAAGCTCTCCCATTCGGAGGGCTTTTTTTATGCCCTTTTCCCAAACATGCGAAAACTAACAGAAGAAGCTGATTAAAGTATGATTGAGAGTATGATGTATAATTATAATTTGAATATATCTTAAACTTTGATGGCCATACTTTACAAAATTCTTTTATGTCGGATTTTACTCTTTACTTTGCACTCGCAATTGGCACGTTTGCCACTGCATAGAGTATAAATCATCAATAAAACAAAGTATTATATGAGTCCATTTTTGATATTCGCTATCAGTCTTACCATTGCATACGCCATCTACTATGCGGTGATGATAACCAGAGACCTGTATGGTAAGAAGGAAGAAGCCAAGAGCAACGAGGATGTGTTTGACATCAGCAACATAACGGAAGAGGAAGCCGCAGTAGCCGTCAATGAAAGCGATGGTGGCTTTAGCGTTGCCGACAAGCAATACGACACAAGTTTCCAAGACGGCACATCATACGATGAGGGCTATGGCATGGGAACAGAGAACAACGGAATGAGTGGTTATTCTCCAGAAACGGATTCTTCCGGCAGAGAAGATGATGTTGATGAAGACGAAGGAAATGATGTCAACCAACAGAAGCCGAAGAACGCAGCCGAGTCATTGCAGGAAAAGATGGATGGGCAGATGGAGTCCACTTCTCCCATATGGATAGACGGATTATGGCAGGACGACTTCACGGAGAGCCTATTGAAACAAGGCGAGACAAAGCCAGGACAACCAAACATCAAAACAATACCAGTCAAGGATGAAATTTAGCCATATCATAAAGAATGTAGTAAGTTCCTTTGTCTTTGCGCTGCTCCCTCTGTCAGCATCAGCCAAATGCGGTAATGTGGACTATAGCTGGGGAGCAGACGCACTGGCAGGGATGCACGACTATGTGGTGACGATGATGCTGTATGTGCTGTATCTTACATACGCTGTCGCTGCTGTGATGGTGATTATATCCGCTTTGCAGATATACATCAAGATGAACACAGGGGAAGATGGAGTTACCAAGTCCATACTGACGCTGATAGGAGCCTGTCTGTTTATGATAGGCGCATCCATCCTGTTCCCAGCATTCTTTGGCTACCAGATTTAAGACTCAACTGCAGAAGAGTATATCATGTGAAAGCGACAACACCTTTCTATATAATTATAATAAGGTGTTTCCAAACGAATCATTAACAAGTAAAACAGGAAAGAATGTTTAAGAAAACAACGAACTATTTGAAGAAGACCGCCAAGAGCGTTCTCTCTTCAGGACGCTTGAAGACATTGGCATTTATGCTCCTTGTGGGCGGTGGCATTGCCATGGCGCAGAACTCGGCAGGTGACTACACGGCAGGTACCACTGCGCTTACAACAGTGACGGAGGAAATTGCCAAGTACGTACCTATCGTGGTCAAACTCTGCTATGCCATTGCAGGTGTTGTCGCCGTAGTGGGTGCCATCAGCGTTTACATCGCCATGAACAATGAGGAGCAGGATGTCAAGAATATCTTAGTCCTACGAAATGCGTTTGAAAAGACAAGAAAGCAAATGAAAGCAAACACACTAAGTATCAATGTATTAAGCGACTATTTGATTTTTCCGATGTTTGCGGAATTCACTCTTAAAAAGACATAAAAGACTGTTTCTTGTTTCCGTTTTGTTTCTCGTTTCTCGGTTTGTTTTCTTATCTTTACATCAGTTTTCCGAAGTAAGGGATGAGAAAGAAAAGCAAATGTCAGCATAGGAAACCATATCTGACATGAACTTTCAACAAGAGGGAGAAAGACCCTCCAGGCAGCAGAATACAAAAACAAAATAACACTTTATACATCATGGCAAGACCAAAGAAACAAGTAAAGCTGAAAGAGCCGATTAAAATTCGGTTGAAGTCGCTCGCAGATGGCAACAAGAGCATCTATCTTGACATCTACTATAAGGGAGTGAGAAAGTATGAATACCTCAAACTCTATCTCGTCCCCGAAATCAATCCTGTCTGTAAGGAACAGAACAAGCAGACTATGGCGATTGCAGAACGCATCAAGGCAGAGCGCATCAAAGCCCTGCATGGTCATGGCATACAGGACTGGGAAACCGTCAAGCAAGGTTCAATGCTTCTCACTACTTGGATAAAGAAGTATTGTGAAGGTGGTGTCGGCATCAAGAAGTCAACACTCCATTGCCGTGTGGAAATGCTGCACACCGTGGAGAAGTATCTTGACGAGACAAACAAAGGCTTCATTGCGCTTGAAGAGGTCAATGCGGAGTTCTGCCGTGGTTATGTAAAATTCTTGCGTAACTTCCCGAATTCCCATATCAAGTATGGCGAGCCAAGACCTATCAGTGAGAATACGGCAAGCCGATACCTCGGAATGTTCTCCACTGCTCTCAATAACGCTGTGCGCCAAGGCATTATCCGAAACAATCCGATGAAGGAACTTGATGCACGTGAGCGCATCCAACCCAAGGAAGGCAAGAAAGAATACCTTACTATAGAGGAACTTCGCACCCTCATAGCTACGGATAGTTACCGCCCAGAGGTCAAGGAGGCTTTCATCTTCGCTTGTTTTACAGGATTGCGATTAAGCGACATGTACCGTCTTGCGCCGATGCACATCTTCAAGACCGCTGACGGAAAGGGCGAATACATAGACATGGAAATGCAAAAGACGGAGAAGCCAGTTATAATACCTCTCTCGGAAGAGGCTAAGCGGTGGTTGCCAAAGCCAAGAGGAAATGATATTCCTTTCTTTGACATTCCAACCACACAGACCGTTATAGGCAGGGCTCTCCGCAAATGGGCGGAAGCGGCAGGGATAGAGAAGCATATCTCATTCCATTGCTCACGGCACACGTTCGGAACGATGATGCTCACGCTCGGTGCAGACCTTTTTACCACAAGCAAGCTGATGGGACATTCCAACATTCAGACCACGGAAATCTATGCTAAAATCGTGGATAAGAAGAAGGAGGAAGCCATCAACCTCATTGACGGTATGTTCACATAAATCATTGACAACGAAAATATATAGAGACATGACAATAACTATCAGACAAAAGGCACTTGCCAACGACAACATAAGCTTGTATCTTGACATCTACGATGGTGGCAAGCGCAAGTTTGAATTTCTTTCCCTCTATTTGTTGCCGGAGGTTGATGCAGAGACCAAAGCAAGGAATGAAGAAACATTGCAACGTGCTCACCAGATAAGGGCAGAGCGTATTCTTCATCCAGAGACCATCCCAGAGGTAGGTCACTTGATGATTGTGAAGGAAATCCCCAATGACGAGTCTCCCGAAGTCTTGGACTGGATCCAGACTTACATCGACTGGATGAGCGACAATACAGACTACTCCAAGGCTATTGTTGACCAATCAAAGTATCTGAAATACCTAATGAGCGAGTTCCTTGCCAACAAGCGCAGACCTCACATCACTCTGAGGAAGTTCGACAAGGAATGGTTCAAGGCATTCTTCCTTTGGTTGAAGAACGACTATGTACCACAGAAGTATGTACGAGTTGAAGCCAAGCCTTTGTGTGAAGGCTCCCTTCACAATGTTCAACAGCGCATAGTGACGGTGTTCAACAAGGCTGTCAAGTTCGGTAAGTTAAAGGCTAACCCTTTCTACCAGTTGGAGAAGTCAGACATCTTCCCCAAGCCAAAGACATCACATAAGCAGTATCTCACTCCCGATGAACTGAAAAGGTTCATGGCTTCAGATGAGAGAAGTCCAGGAGTTGCAGAAGCACAAAGAGCTTTCGGTTTCGCCTGTCTGACAGGACTTCGTATCAGCGACATCAAGGCTCTGCGATGGAGTGACATCAAGAGAAACAAGGTAACGAACACGCTTGTAATCGTCCAAAAGAAAACAAAGGCTCTCAATGCCGTACCAATCGGCAATACCGCCTTGTCATGGATGCCACCCAAAGGTGATGATGATTTTGTGTTCCACCTTCCTGCTAAGGCTAATGTGGATGCTGCCCTTAAAAGGATAGCCAAAAAGGTGGGCATTGAGAAGAATATCTCTTTTCACTGTTCCCGACATACATTCGGAATTTTGGTGCAGGCGGTTACCGGCAACATTGAGACTACCAAGAAGCTGATGGGACACAAGTCGCTCAAATCCACCGCCATCTATGCAGATGTGCTGACGAATGAAAAGGTCAAGGCTGTTGACAACACGAAGAAAGCCTTTCGAGGTCGCAAACAGCGTGAAGAGAACAAGCAGATACCGAGGACAAAGCGGACAGCAGCCACCAACACCCATCCACGCAGAATAACTTTTTTACAGGATAACAAGTAAACAGAACTTTTCAGGATAACAACCAGTTAAATTCACTTTTGTAGTCCCCATTTTCGGGCAGGGATTTCTCTCTGCCTTGGGGGACTACACTTCCAAAACAAGCAGTACAACAAATCACAAACAATTAAATTACAGGATAATGAACAAAACTATCGACACCGAGACTCTTCTTTTGAAGGTAGAGTCACATGAGCACCGCATTGGGATAATGGAGAACCTTCTCCGTGATGCCAAGCAAGTATTGACACTGGAGGAAGCAGCCTTATTCATGGGTATATCAAAGAGCAGTCTCTACAAGATGACACACAAGCATGAACTTCCGTTCTTCCGTCCCAACGGCAAGATTATATACTTTGAAAAGTCCGAACTTTTGAACTGGATGCGCCAGAACCGCAGTATGTCCGAGGCTGAGACCAAGGCTGCAGCGACCAAGCACATGAGTGAACTTTGTAAATAGACATGGCGATGATGAAGGACGATATTTCCCATGAGGAATACAGAAGCAAGTTGGCAAATGTCGCTGACCTTGCCGTGAGCTACATCAATACTGGCAACGGCTACTTTCGGATGCGTGATGCTTTCAATCAGCTTGCCGAACAATGCGGAGCCAACAAGGGCATCAATGATGAAGCAACTGTCGGCAGAAGAAAACTTCTTGCCCAGTCTGTTTGCATTGAGTGCATTTCACGATTAAGCAATCATTCTAATGACAGGTTGCAAGGCGAGCTCTATGTTATAGCAGAGGACATTTCCCCAAGGAGAGGACGGCACAGATGATTTTCTCTTTACTGAGAAAAACAGTCTTGCCATTTTGGTTATAATATTCAAAATTCACAGAAGATGGATAAACAAAAGATACATTACTGCTTCACGCTGTCCGATGTACAGATGGAGTATCTTCGCTGCAAGAAGTACAAGATTGACCGCATGGAATGCTTCATGTCTCTTGCCTCTCTTGCCGAACGTGAAACAACACTTGTACCTATCAGCAAGACCCAACAAGTGGAAATCTTGTGTGGGCAATGTATGGTTGACAATACCCAACTTGCCAAACTCTGGGATAAAGACCGCAAGACCGTACCCAAACTTTTACAGGCTATGGAGGCTGTGGGTATTTCCTCTTCACAAAAAGTTGGAGACAACCGCATCATTACCCTGCATTCACTCTCTGGTTGGTATGTGGACGGAAGATTTGTCAAGAACGGCTTTTCATTGAAGCGCAATACGGATGGCTCAGCAATCATCCACACGGAAGTTCCACAAGCAAGAGTAATTGTTACGACAACGGAGGATGATACAAAGTCGGACAAGGAAGATGGGCATTCTGCCAATGGAATATCCGATACTGACAACAAGGGCAATTCTTCTACGGCAGATATTTCTTCTTCCCTAAATTCGACTTCATCTAATGACAACAGAAGCGTGGGTAAGGTCGGAACGAATGGCAATCTGTCCGATGCTGTTACTGGTGGAATTTCCCCACAACAAAATTACTCCAGACAGTCTGTTGGCAATCCTTCTTCCATACAAGAAGCAGATGCCAAACAGAATGAGGGAGAACACAACACATATCCACAGCATCTGGCAGGAGGACAAACACAACAGTCTAACGGTTCTAATGCCAATGGTTACAAGGCTAACAGCTACCATAACGGCAATCAATAGGCATAAAGAGGCTTATGAGCCACCATACAGAGAAATCATACCAAAGGACGATTGACCGCCATAGGCTACCGCCCAACTGTTATACGTTTAAGCAGTCTTGGGGACGGACGCTGTTAAAAGTGCCGTCATTTTATAGGTACTTTTCGAGAAATCCTTTTGTAATACAGAAGCCGTGTCCGTCTTTCTGTATTCCTAAAAGTTTCTCGGACTACTCGCAGGCTCGCAGTCGTGACCACCTTTGCAAGGTGCTTGTAATCATCCCATTTTAATCAGAGACAAGGACAAATGAGAAAGAAGAAAATCATAAGGAAACCGCCTACGGAAGTCCACACCTACCGATGTACGAAAGAAGAGCTGAAGCAGCTCCAGACGCTTGCCAAGGAGTGTGGAATTAGTCTGAGCCGCTATGTCGTTGAGACTGGCTTGAAGCACCGTCCACGCATGAGGCTCACCAAGGAAGAGGTGGACGCTCTCAACTCTCTCGCCATCGCAAGGACGGATTTGATAAAAATCAGCAACGTGCTATCCAAGAAAACGGCTGAGGAAAAGGCTCGGTTCTTCAAGAATGAGAAGTTCATGCGTTGGTGGATTGATGCCGTTGCAGGGCTTATCCAACATTGGTATAGCATTGAAGAGAATATCGCAACAAACGTACAGACCAAATCAAAGGAGTAATCATGATTATGCTCGCAAAGGTAGTATCGTATGGAGGCAATTCCGTAAGGTACGCATTGGAAAAGGAGAATGCAAAAACGGTCAAGGTGAACAATATGCCCGATGGTCTTGACCCTACCGCCATCTGGTACATGATGAAGCATCATTGCCAGTATCATCAGGCGGAAAGGACGGTGGGCAGAAAGTTGGAAAGGTTCATGACCACTTTTGTACTTTCCCCATCAAAGGAAGAGTCTGCAAACTTCACGATTGAAGATTGGTCTAACCTCCAAGACGAAGCATTGGAAGTTTTGGATTCTGTTGGACTTACGCCCAATGGTTTCTCCAATGAGATAAAGACCAACTTCACCAATTCTATGAATGTGGGCGGATTGCACTCTGATTCCAAGTCGGGAACGCTGCACCTTCACATTGACTGCTGTCGTGTGGACATGGAGGGTAACACCAACGATGTACATGATATTCATCTTCGGGCAATGAAGGCTGCGGAAATCATCAATATGCGGCATGGGTGGGAACAACCGCAGGAAATTCGGAATATGCGTAAAGTGGAACTTGCGGAGGACTGTGAACATACTCTCAAGGATATGCAACAGTTTAACATTGACAGATACTTCAATCTGTTGCGCATGAAAGGCTATGAGGTAAAGCCACGCTATGACAAACAAAGGAAACTTGTCGGCTATACTGTCGGCAAGAACGCTTCCGTATTCAAGGCTTCGGAGATTGGCAGGAAGTTCATGGTGTCAAAGATTGAAGACACATGGAAGAAACTGCACCCACAACCTACACAAGTCAAGACAAAGCCTGTTTCTCCATCCGTTGCTCCTGCGCCTCGCCCAGTTCGTCCTGTCGTTCAGACTCCAACTGCATCACAACCAAAGTCGCAACCTCAAATTACACAAACGGCATTCAACATCAATACTGGCGATGAGGTCAAGAAGATTTGGATTCCGAACTCTGTCAAAGATGTCTTTACTAATGAGGTTCAGGTTCCAGAGGATAATGATATTGCGACAACAGAGAATGTCGCTCATGTAGCGATACTGTTGTTTGCAGGATATATTGATGCTGCCACTTCCATTTCAGAATCATGTGGCGGTGGCGGTTCTGCTCCCTCTTCTGGTTGGGGCAAGAAAGATGACGAAGATGACTGGAAGTTTGCCCACCGTTGCGCACAGATGGCTCATTCAATGTGCAAGCCTAAACCACGCAGCAGAAGTTTCCACCGATAAATCAATGACAATATGGCAATCAGAAAAAGCAAGATAAACATAGATACAGAAGAAAGATCCGACTTCGACAACATGTTGAATGATGTCGAAAACGAGGTTGAGGAACAGCAAGCCGAGGATGGACTTGTAAACCGAGTTCCTGAGTTGAAGCAGTTGAGTGAGGACATTGACAAGGCTACAAACACCTTCATCAATGCCACACTTGAACTGGAGTCTGCCATTCTGCAGTATCAGCGTGCGGAAGCCAAATTAGGTGGTGCTGTGACTACTATCAGCAAAAAGGTTGATACCATCAATCAGCACATAGACAAAGTTTTGGAAAATGCGCCCACAAAATTAAAGGTGGCAGTAAATGTCAATGATGCTGACTGGCAGAAGATTCAAGAACTGTTTGCCAAAGAACGCCAATGGATGACCGCACAGATGCAGACGCATATCCGTGAGGTCAATTCCATGTTTGCTGATGAACGGAAAAAAGTCCGTGAACGATACAAAGAATATGATGGCTGCTATCTCGGTCACTATGCCCAGTGGTTCTTTTGGTTCTTCTTTACGATTGGTATTTTTGTGGTTGCAGGAGGTATAGGAATGATGGTTGTGCAATATTTTGGAAAATAACGCCCCGACTGATTTAGGCTCAATTTGCTTGAAATCAATCGGGTATGGCTTGAGTTAATACTTTGAGAAATATTACATAACGTCAGTGTTTTTCTTTTCTAAACTTATATGCAATAATAATCTTGTAGGTTGATTATCTTTCAATTGAATATCGTTCCATTTTTTGCCCTTTTCGTATAGCTTTAAGAATTCATCCATTATAGTGGATGAAAAAAACTGATTGTCAAGTTCGCACCCAGGAATCATGAAGACAAACTCGTAATGTAGTATATGTAAATCTGCACATAAATAAGGCAAAGAATCCGCATTTTTCTTCCTAAAATACATATTGAGGAATGGATGAACGACAGGTTCCGTATGGATTGTTTCTTTAATATTAGGAAGCGAAATTGTAATATCTTTGTTAATCCAACCAATTGTTTTCTTGAAATGTTTTAACTCTGAAGTAGGCAACATTCCTATCACAAACTTAACCATAGCACGATAAACATCTGAGAAATCAATACTATCTACTTCCAAAAAAACACCAGTCTTATCTTTTTTTACTGATGCTTTTGTACAATCTGTTAGTTTGAATTCCACATCATTTGTATCTGGATTTATACTCAATTCGAAAGAGTCTGTTTTGATTTTATGGGATTTAAAACCTTCAAACTGACCTGATATAACCCTTGATAAAGAAACATACTTAAGAAACTCTTGTTCTATTGTCGCTCCAAATTTTTTATTACATCTATCACATTCGTCATTTGTGAAATAAGCTATATTGCCCAGACTATTAGAAATAGTATGCGCATCTGTCTTAAATGTTGCTTTGTCAGACATTGAGCATCCACAATATCTACATGTCCTTAACTCACGCTTTTGTTCACCAAAGCGTACCATTTTATTGTATGGATAATTCAATAAGTAACTGT
>OLYC01000943.1_pt1 | contig 21840 bp, 20 predicted proteins | sample 1674271 | NCBI WGS metagenome assembly OLYC01 (sample SAMEA103958154, study PRJEB25191) | human gut metagenome
AAATATCATTAAATATTTAAATATTGTGATTTTATGCATTTACAAAATTTATACTTTACAAACCCGTCTCACCGCTACTACAATATTAATGGGTGAAAGTTTATCCTTTTATGCAAAATCATTCGCACCGTATTTCACTCGCCCTTACCATCACTTTAATAAGGAGAAGCGACAATGAGCAGACTTGACATCATGACGCCCAGTCGTTCCCAGACCGTCATTGACGGCCTTTACAGGGACGTTGAAAGGCGTATTGCTTCCAGCCCTCCGGGCCTTTGCCCAGTCGACCTCGCCCTCAGCTTTCTCAGGCTGTGCCATGCGCAGACCTGCGGCAAGTGCGTACCCTGCCGCATAGGCTTAGGTCAGCTTGCCACCCTTCTGGAGCAGGTCCTCAACGGGGAGGCTACCATGGAGACCCTATCCATAATCGAGCGCACCGCCAGGGTAATATATAACTCTGCGGACTGCGCCATCGGCCGCGATGCCGCCCGCCTTGTATCCGACGGGCTCGCGGGCTTCCGGGACGACTATGAGGAGCACATACTGCACCACCGCTGCCTCGGCGGAATGCAGAACCCCGTGCCCTGCGTGGCTCTCTGCCCCGCCGGTGTGGATATACCCGGCTATGTGGCTCTTGTCAAAAACCGCCGCTATGCCGACGCCGTAAGGCTTATCCGCAAGGACAATCCCTTCCCCTCCGCCTGCGCTTACATATGCGAGCATCCCTGCGAGGCCCGCTGCCGCCGCCGCATGATAGACGATGCGATAAACATACGCGGCCTGAAGCGTTACGCCGTAGATCACGCCGGCGACGTGCCCAACCCCTCCAATGCCCAGCCCACCGGCAAGACCGTAGCCGTTATAGGCGGCGGCCCCGGCGGACTTTCCGCGGCATACTATCTCTCCCTCATGGGCCACAGGGTGACCGTATTCGAGCAGAGATCAAAGCTGGGCGGCATGCTTCGCTACGGCATTCCTTCCTACCGCTTCCCAAGGGAAATACTGGATAAGGAGATCGAATCCATACTCTCTACCGGCATAGAAGTAAAGACCGGCATAACTGTCGGAAGCGACGTGAGCTTCGACGAGCTTAAGAACAAATATGACGCACTGTATATAGCCATAGGCGCCCACACCGACAAAAAGACCGGCATAGAGGGCGAAAACAGCGAGGGCGTGATGAGCGCCGTGGAGATGCTCCGCGCCATAGGCGACGACAGCCTGCCCGACTTTACCGGCAAGGAGATAGTCGTGATAGGCGGCGGCAACGTGGCCATGGACGTATGCAGAAGCTCCGTCCGCCTGGGCGCAAGGAAGGTATCCTGCGTATACCGCCGCCGTCAGGCCGACATGACCGCGCTCCCCGAAGAGGTGGAGGGCGCGATAGCCGAGGGCGTAGAGCTCGTTACCCTTGCCGCCCCCGTCCGCATAGAGGCAGACGAAAACGGCCGCGCTACAGCCCTCTGGGCACAGCCCCAGATAATAGGCACTATAGACGCCGCCGGCCGGCCACGCCCGGAAAAGGCAGCCCGCGATGAGATACGCATACCCGCCGACATAATCATTGTAGCCATAGGTCAGGGCATTGAGACTCACGGCTTTGAGCAGAGCAAGATATCCATAAAACGCGGCACCTTCATCGCCGAGGCCAGCGGCCAGGTGGGCGACATGAGCGGCGTGTTCGCCGGCGGCGACTGCGTTACCGGCCCCGCGACGGTCATCCGCGCCATAGCCGCAGGCAAGGTAGCCGCGGCGAATATAGACGAGTATCTGGGCTTCCATCACGAGATCAGCGTCGATGTCGTCGTGCCCGATTCTCAGCTCTCCAGCAACCCGCCTCACGGCCGCATCAACACCACGGAGCGCCAGGCCTGTGAGCGCAAGAATGACTTTACCTGCATCGAGTGCGGCATGACCGATGAGGAGGCCAACGCCGAGTCGTCCCGCTGTCTGAGGTGCGACCACTTCGGCTACGGAATATTCAGGGGAGGGAGGAAGAGCACATGGTAAACCTCAAGATAGACAACATACCGGTATCCGTGCCGGAGGGAACCACCATACTGGAGGCCGCCCGTTCCGTAAACATCGAGATACCCACGCTTTGCTACCTCAAGGGAATGAACGAGATAGCGGCCTGCCGCATATGCTGCGTGGAGCTTGTCGGTCACGACAGGCTGATCCCCGCCTGCGACAACGTAGTAGCGGAGGGGATGGAGGTGCTCACCAACAGCCACAAGGTGCGCGAGGCGCGCCGCTCCAATCTGCGCCTGCTGCTGTCCCATCACGACGTGAGCTGCACCAACTGCACAAGAAGCGGCAACTGCACGCTCCAGTCGCTCGCCAACGACTTCAATATGCGCGGCACGCATTACCCGAAGAAGCTCCTCATAGACAAGGCCGATATCACCGCGCCGCTCATAAGGGAGAACAACAAGTGCGTAATGTGTATGCGCTGCATACAGATCTGCGAAAAGGTGCAGACCGTGAATATATGGGATCTGCTCGGCACCGGCTCGCGGGCTATGGTTGACGTATCCCGCAACCGCAGGATAAAGGATACCGAGTGTACCTACTGCGGCCAGTGCATAACCCACTGCCCCACCGCCGCCATAAGGGAGCGCGACGACACCGGCAGGGTATACGACGCAATAGACGACGAAAATATCGTTACCGTAGTTCAGGTGGCTCCCGCGGTGCGCGCCGCATGGGCAGAGCGTTACGGCCTCGATGCCGAGTTCGCCACCCCCAGGCGCATGGCTGCGGCCCTCCGCCGCATGGGCTTTGACTATGTGTTCGATACCGACTTCACCGCCGACCTCACCATAATGGAAGAAGGCAGTGAATTTATAGAGCGCTTTACCCATAAGGATCAGCACAGCTGGCCCATGTTTACCTCCTGCTGCCCGGGCTGGGTGCGCTTTTTGAAGTCCCAGTATCCCGAGCTTACGGATAACCTTTCCACCGCCAAATCCCCCCAGCAGATGTTCGGCGCCGTGGCAAAGAGCTACTTTGCCGAAAAGATAGGCGTGGACCCCCACAAGATATTCGTGGTATCCGTAATGCCCTGCGTATCCAAAAAGAGCGAGTGCGCCCTGCCCACCATGAACGACGCCTGCGGCGATCCCGACGTGGATGTGGTCATCACCACCCGCGAGCTGAATATCATGATGCGCGCCGACCACATCAACCCCGTGTTCCTGCCCGAGGAGGACTTCGACAGTCCCTTAGGTACCGGCACCGGAGCCGCCGTCATATTCGGCGCTACCGGCGGCGTTATGGACGCGGCGCTGCGCTCCGCATACTATCTCATCACCGGCAGCAATCCGGATCCTGACGCCTTCAGGTCCGTCCGCGGCATGGACGGCTGGAAGGAATCCGTGTTCGAGATACCCGGCGCGGGCGAGGTGCGGGTAGCCGTGGCCAGCGGCCTCGGCAATGCACGCAAGCTTATTCAGGCTATCAAGCGCGGCGAGGTGCATTACGACTTCGTCGAGATAATGGCCTGCCCCGGCGGCTGCGCGGGCGGCGGCGGACAGCCCATCGTAGACGGCTGCGAACTGGCGGATGAGCGCGGCAGCGTCCTCTGGAGGCTGGACGCCAAGGATAAGCTCCGCTTCTCCCACGAGAACCCCGACGTTCTGGCGCTGTATAAGGAATACCTCACGGCTCCGCTGGGCGAAAAGTCCCATCACCTGCTGCACACCGACCATCACGGCTGGGATATGCCGACCGTAGTAAAGAATTAGTGCATATAAAAGGCTCCGCGCTGCGGAGCCTTCACAGCGCAGAAAAAGGAGTATCAGCCGGGAACGCTTGATGAGGAAATGAAAAAAGTGTTAGAATGGCGGCAAAATTACCAGCGAGTTTTAGATAGTGTCAAGGAATAGTGAAATAAATTGTCCTCACGGTGAGGACGGAAAGGAGGAAAAATGGATAGAAACAAAAAAATTATACTGATACTTGATGTGTTACTATTTGTTGGATTGTTAGTGTACTCTGTAATCTTTTTAATCATCAATAAAAGTTTGAATCCAGCAACTATTGCAGGAAATGATATTCATATAAGACTGATGTGGCGGCAAGCGGCAGAAACGATTTTTACGGTATGTAGTTTTGTTTACTTTATAGGTCATATTCTCATAATATATTCATTTGCTTCAAGGAGAATATCGGCTTCGTTACGAACAATTTTTTTGTATTTTACAACACAGGTTGGTCTGATGTTTCTATGTACTGTACCATTTGCGGTATTTGATTTATCTTTCTTTGGTGATTACGTTTTTCCGATATGGAGTACAGTGGGGATTCTTTTAATACTTCTGTTTGTGACATTGGCGGTTGGATTTTATCAAAAGAGAAAAGAGGCATAATAAAAAAGAACAGGAAGATGTTTCTTCCTGTTCTCAGACTGTAGACAAAACCCCGCAAAAGCGGGGCTTTGTCTACAGTCTGAAGGCTCCGCAGCGCGGAGCCTTTTGTTATTTTTTGAATGTAATTATTGGAGGGCGGGGACGGGCTCTACTCAGTTTTTTTCTGTATATCGGATTCCTCATGTGTTTCCCCTCCCTTGTAATAGCACTTAATTATAAAATAGAGGAACAGAGCCGCCGTTACGCATATCACCTTCAATATCCCGTAATGCCATAGCTTGTCGGACATAGGGACATAAGTTGCCGCACTATAAGTTGCCGCACTGTAAAACGACTCGAACTTTGAGAGAAGCATATCCATCAAGGACGCAACGGACAGCTCTATCATCAGGGTAAGAAAAGTGTACAGTGCGTATTTCCTGTTTTCCATCTTCAATCCCTCCTTCCAATTATATTCATATTTTAAAAGAAACTAAATACCTCTGTCAATTGATGGTATAATGTACCCGTCATCAATCAGCACGAAAGGCGTGTTTTTATGGATAACAAGCATAACGATAGGCGGATATTCGACCTTGCGATGCACACATGGCTGCGCTATGCCCTCGTATTCCTCAAGTGGCTGCTTTTGGCGGCCGTCATAGGCACAGCGCTGGGCTTCATAAGCACCGCATTCCACTACTCCGTGGATTTTGCGCAGGAGCTGAGGCTTGCATACCCTTGGCTCCTCTGCCTGTTGCCCGTAGGCGGCCTTATCATAGTATTCATGTACCGCGCCTGCGGCGTGAAGGACGACCGGGGCGCCAATGCCGTCCTTGAGGCCGCAATAAACGGCGAGCCGGTTAAAAAGCGCGTGGCCCCGCTGATATTCACAGGCACGGTGCTCACCCATCTCTTCGGGGGCAGCGCGGGGCGCGAGGGCGCGGCGCTGCAGCTGGGCGGCAGCATAGCAGGGCTTTTCAGCGGCGTTTTTCACATAAAGCCGGGAGATGGCAGGGTGCTTACCATATGCGGCATGAGCGCCGCCTTCTCGGCTCTTTTCGGCACGCCCATCACCGCGGCTGTTTTCGCCGTGAGCGTAGCCAGCGCGGGCGCGGTTCAGTACGCGGCGCTTTTCCCCTCCGTGGTCAGCGCCTTTGCGGGCTTCCTCGTGTCCTCCGCCCTGGGCGTGCCGCCCACCCGCTTTGAGCTGCTGGGCATACCCGCGCTGGAAGCCGCCCCCGTTTTACAGGTGCTTGCCCTGTCAGTACTGGCAGGCTGGCTTTCCCTCATATTCTGCAAGGCCATAGGCGGCGTGCATCGCCTTGCGGGCAGGGTAGAAAGCCCCTATTTGCGCCTGTTTTTAGGCGGCTGCACAGTCGCCGCTGCCTCGCTGCTGCTGGGCACGCGGGACTATTGCGGCGCAGGCATGGACGTCATCGCCCGTGCGCTTTCGGGCAGGGCAGAGCCCGCGGCGTTCATATTGAAGCTCCTCCTTACCGCCGTCACCATGGGCGCGGGCTTCAAGGGCGGCGAGATAGTCCCCTCCTTCTTCGTTGGGGCCACCTTTGGCTGCACTGCCGGCGCGCTCCTTGGCCTCGATCCCGCATTCGGCGCCGCTATGGGGCTGACCGCGCTGTTCTGCGGCGTGACCAACTGCCCCATCACAGCCATATTGCTTTCCGTGGAGCTTTTCGGCGGCGGTGCGCTCCCCTTCTTCGCCCTCGCCTGCGCCGCAAGCTACCTGCTTTCAGGATACAGCAGCCTTTACGGCTCCCAGCGCATAGTGCTGGACAAGTGGCATATAGGCGAATAAGGAACAAAGCTCAAAAAAGCGGCTCAAAGGCCGCTTTTTTGGTTAACCGCGCGCTATTGCTTCTTTTTGCAAAGGTATCCCTGATACATGAATATCCCCCCGGCGGCAATGGCGGCGGCTGTTATGAATATCACCGCCTTCATCGGCATTTTTCCGGCGTAATCCATAGCGTTGGTCAAAAAATACCCAAAGGCGCTTTTTTCCATTATCTGCATCACCGGCAGCAGCAAAAACTCCAGCGCAAGCATTATCAGTCCCGCGACCGCCGTTATAAAGCCTGTGCGTATGCGTTTTTCCGCAGCGTTCAGCCGGGCTATGGCGGCTATGCTCTCCTTTTCTCCAGCCGCAGCGGGTATGCTCTCAGCCCCCTTCAAAAGCTCGTCTGTGGATATGCCGAAAAGCTCGCTCAATGCGATTATCTTGGATATTTCCGGCGCCGCGTCGTTCAGCTCCCATTTTGATACCGACTGGCGGGAAACGTCGAGCTGCTCCGCAAGCTGCTCCTGCGAAAGGCCCGCCGCCTTTCGAAGCTGCTGTATCCTTTCGCCTACTGTCATTTCTTTCATAAGCACGGGTACTCCTTTTTGGTTTTCTTGTGCATAGCATACACCAGGAGGCGGCTATCGCGCCACCAATCATACTTGGAAAAAGCGCAACCGGAGGTTGCGGGGGCTTGCCGCCCGCCGCTTCCTTAAAAAAAGTGCCCCGGCAATTTCACCGGGGCCGTATTATTATTCGGCTTTATTCGCCCTTGCTCTCTGATACGGTGAGGTTCTCGCCGTCGTAATCCACGGTGAACACCGTGTCGGGGGCGGGGTCGCCTTCGATTATCTTGCGGGCAAGCAGCGTCTCAAGCTTGCTGGAAAGCAGCCGCTTCAGGGGCCTTGCGCCGTACTGGGGATCGTAGCCGGTCTCCGCAAGGTAGTTCTTCGCCCTGTCGGTGAGCTTCACGTCCAGCCTGCGCTCCTTGAGCCTCTTGCGTATATCCTCCAGCATGAGGTCGGTGATCTTAAAGATCTCCTCCTTGTCCAGAGGCTTATAGAACACTATGTCGTCTATCCTGTTGAGGAATTCCGGCCTGAAGCTCTGCTTGAGCAGCAGGTTCACCTGTGCGCGTGCCTCCTCTGTTATCCTGCCGTCCTTTATGCCCTCCAGTATGTAGCTGGAGCCCAGATTGCTGGTCATGACGATGACGGTATTCTTGAAGTCCACGGTGCGGCCCTGGGAATCCGTTATGCGCCCGTCGTCCAGCACCTGAAGTAGTACGTTGAACACGTCGGGATGGGCCTTCTCCACCTCGTCGAACAGCACGACGCAGTAGGGATGGCGGCGCACGGCCTCCGTAAGCTGGCCGCCCTCGTCATAGCCCACATAGCCCGGAGGAGCGCCTATCAGGCGGGACACGGAGTGCTTCTCCATGTATTCGCTCATATCTATGCGCACCATATTGGACTCATCGTCAAACAGGGCTTCCGCCAGAGCCTTGGCAAGCTCGGTCTTGCCTACGCCAGTAGGCCCTAAGAACAGGAAGGAGCCGATAGGCTTGTTGGGATCCTTAAGCCCCGCCCGGGTGCGCAGTATAGCGTCGCAGACGGTCTGCACCGCCTCGTCCTGGCCTATGACCCGCTTATGCAGTATGCTGTCCAGGTGCAGCAGCTTCTCCCTCTCGCCTTCCATCAGCTTGGCGACCGGTATACCGGTCCAACGGCCCACTATCTTGGCTATCTCCTCCTCGGTGATGCGGTCACGAAGCAGGCCGTCCGCTTTGCCCTTCTCCATGTCCGCCTCCGCCTTGGCCAGCTCTTCCTTCAGCTTGGGCAGCTTGCCGTACTTCAGCTCTGCGGCCTTGTTGAGGTCGTAGCTCCGCTCGGCCTGCTGCATATCGGCGTTAAGCTGCTCTATCTCGGTGCGGAGGGACTGAACCTTCTTTATGGCGTCCTTCTCGTTTTCCCACTTTGCCTTGAGCCCCGCGAACTCCTCGCGCTCGTGAGCCAGCTCCTTGCGGATATCCTCAAGGTGCTGCTGGGATATCTTGTCGCTTTCCTTGTTAAGGGCGGCTTCCTCTATCTCCAGCTGCATTATGTGCCGGCGCTTCTCGTCAAGCTCGGTGGGCATACTGTCCATCTCGGTGCGCACCATGGCGCAGGCCTCGTCCACAAGGTCGATGGCCTTATCCGGCAGGAACCTGTCGCTTATGTACCTGTGGGAAAGTGTGGCGGCGGCTATCAGGGCGCTGTCCTGTATCTTTACGCCGTGGAACACCTCGTAGCGCTCCTTCAGCCCTCTCAGTATGCTTATGGTATCCTCTACCGTAGGCTCATCTACCATTACGGGCTGGAACCTTCTGGAAAGGGCGGGGTCCTTTTCGATGTACTTGCGGTACTCGTCCAGCGTGGTCGCGCCTATGCAGTGCAGCTCGCCCCTGGCAAGCATGGGCTTTAAGAGGTTGCCCGCGTCCATGCTGCCCTCGGTGCGTCCGGCTCCTACTATATTGTGCAGCTCATCGATGAACAGTATTATCCTGCCCTCGCTGCGCTTTACTTCATTAAGAACGGCCTTAAGCCTTTCCTCGAATTCGCCCCGGAACTTTGCGCCCGCAATAAGGGCGCCCATGTCAAGGGAGAATATCTTGCGATCCTTCAGGTTTGCCGGCACATCGCCTGATACTATCCGCTGGGCAAGTCCCTCGGCTATTGCCGTCTTGCCTACGCCCGGCTCGCCTATGAGCACAGGGTTATTCTTGGTCTTTCTTGAAAGTATGCGGATGACGTTGCGTACTTCCTCGTCACGCCCTATAACAGGGTCAAGCTTCTGCTTCCTTGCAAGCTCTACAAGGTCCTGCGCGTATTTGCCCAGCGCGTCGTAGGTGTCCTCCGGGCTGTCGGTCGTCACCCTTGCCCCGCCCCGGACGTCGTTAAGCACCTTCAAAAACCCGTCCCGGGTGATGCCAAAGGTCTTAAACATCTCCTTCATGGCGCCGTTAGGCGCTTCCAGCATGCCTAAAAACAGATGCTCTACCGAGATATACTCGTCCTTCATGTGCTTGGCCTGATCCTCCGCCGCATTGAGTGCGCGATCCAGCTCAGGGGTTATGTACACCTTTTCCGCCTCCCGGCTGCCCGTGACCTTGGGCAGCTTGCTTATTTCCCTGTCGAGGGCCGCGTCAAAGGCGTCCTTATCCTTGCCCATTCTGGTGATGAGCTCGGCTATGAGCTTCTGGTCGAGCAGCGCCTTCATAAGGTGCTGCTGATCCACCTGCTGGTTGGTGTTGCGGCTGGCGATGGACTGGGCATCCTGCACCGCCGCAATAGATTTTTGCGTTAACCTGTTAATATCCATATAAAATCCTCCTCGGACCGATGATTTCGTAAGTAGTATGTGCCATGGTCCTTATTAGCACTCTCACCTTTCGAGTGCTAATTGTAATATAAGACCTTGTACCTATCATCATAATAATTTGAAATAATTGTGAAGTGGAAAAAAAAACTGAGCTGTTGTATAATAACAGAAAAACTTATGGAGGACGCCCCAATGAAGATCAGAGATATATCGGAGCCTGCAAGCTTTTTTAAGGCCGTAAACACCTGCGCCGGCAGGGTGGAGCTCATGACCGCCGAGGGCGACTGCCTCAACCTCAAGTCCCGCCTGTGCCAGTACATAGCGCTCACCCAGATGTTCGAGGACAAGCGGGTGGAAGGCATAGAACTTGTACTGAGTGAGCCCTGCGACCTCAACAAGCTTCTGCCCTACATAGACGCGGAGGAATAACGCTGCAAACGCAAAAGGCTTCCTTTAAATTGGGAAGCCTTTTTTCTTTACTTCATTTCCTCTATGTGCTCCTTCGCGTAGGCGATGAACCTTGCTGCCGCAGGGGAAATCATATCCTTCCTTGTAACTCCTATACCTATATCCACATACTGCTCAGGGTCCAGGGGCATAACCCTCACCTCGCCGCCCGGCTCCAGCGAGTCCACGATGAGCTGGTTCATTATGGCTATTCCCAGCCCCGCCTTCACCATCGCCATGGCGGCAAGGCCATCCGGGCAGCCGAAGCGTATATCCGGGGTTATGCCCATCTGCGCGATCATGCGGGAGTTGTCCGTCTCCTCCGCGGGGCGTATGGCTACGAAGGGGTAATTGCCTACAGCCGAGAGCGGAAAGGCCGCGCCGCCGGAGAGTGGGTTGCTCTTTGGCAGCACCGCCACCAGCTGATCGTCCTTTATATGCAGCCAGTCGAAGTCGCCCTCGCGGCGGCTCATTACGCAGAAATCCGCCCTGTGCTCCCCCAGAGCTGCCGCAAGCTCGCTGCTGGTCCCCTCCAGGGTGCTTATCTCTACCATCGGGTACTTCCGCGAAAAGCCGGCGATCAAGTGGGCAAGCCAGCCGTAGCAGGCCTCGTAGGTATTGCCTATGGTGAGCTTGCCTATCTCTATGCCGCGTATGGAGGCCGCCTGCTGCACGCAGCGCCGCCCCATGTATACGAAATCGCGTATGAGGGGAAGCATATTTTTGCAGTTTTCGGTAGGGACAACGCCGCCTCTGTTCCTTATCAGAAGCGGAAAGCCCATCTCATCCTCCAGCGCCGCCATCATACGGCTTATACCGGAGGGGGTATAGCCGAGGCTCTCCGCCGCGGCGGTAAGTGAGCCCAGCTCCAGCGCCGCTATCAGCGCCCTGCACTTCTCTGTATCCATATCGCGCCTCTATTTTTGACTTTTTATCAATGCTGCCATGATATATCCTCGTTTTACTCAAATATATAACAGTAATATAATGATGTCAAACAAAGAAAACGACAAAATGTCAGGAAAGGACAGAAACAATGGAAAGCATCAGCGCAAGGGCAAGGATAGGCTGCCGGGTAAACCCTGCGGAGTTCCTTCTCGCGGGCGTTATAGTTGCGCGCAGCACCTCTCTGCTGCTGTCCAAGGCGCTCCTCACCACTATGAGCCCCCTCAACATACTCTCCGTGCGCTTCTGCCTTGCCTTCGTGATACTCTGCGCCATATTCTTCAATCGGATGAAGCGGATGGACCTCAGGACGCTGCTCATGGGCATGGCAATAGGCGGCGCCTTCTCCGCGATGATGGCGGCGGAGCTTTTCGCCCTCAAGCACACCCTCGCCTCCACCACCTCCTTTCTCGAAAATACCGCAATAGTCATAGTGCCGCTGATGGAGGCGCTGCTGCATAAAAAGCTGCCCTGCAAAAGGGCTCTGCTCTGCGCCGGGCTTACCCTCATAGGCGTTGGCGCCCTCACCCTGCGCTCCGGCAGGTTCAGCTTCGGCCTCGGCGAAGGGCTGTGCATACTCTCTGCCATGCTTTACGCCTTGGCGATAATACTCACTGACAGGCTTTCCAAAAAGGGCGACCCCATGCTCATAGGCATAGCGCAGGTCGGCTTCATAGGCCTGTTCACCACCATAGCCTCCTTCATATTCGAGGCTCCCAAGCTGCCCTCCTGCGCCTCTGAGTGGCTGCCGATATTGGGGCTTGCGCTGGTTTGCAGCTGCTTCGGCTTCACCCTTCAGCCCGTGGCACAGCGCAGGATACCCTCCGAGAGGGCGAGCCAGTTCTGCGCCCTCAACCCCCTTTCCACCGCCGCAATGAGTGCCGTTCTCCTGCATGAGAAAATAGGCGTCATGGGCGCGGTAGGCGCCGCGCTGATACTGGGCAGCATAATGCTCGAGAGCGTCCGCAGCGCAAAGTCAAAGAAAGCGTAAGCACCGTCGTCATTCTTCCCCCTAAAGACGAAAGGATAAGCAAAGCCCCCGCGTTCGCGGGGGCTTTGTCGTGCCGTTATCTTTTTATATTGCCCCGAAGAAATGCAGTATGCTCTGCCATATCGTCATATCGCCGGTCTTGGGGGGTATTACCACCACGGGGACGGGAACAGGGGTAACCGAGGGATGCCAGTGGCTTCCGCCGCCGGTGGTGCCGCCGTTATAGGGGGACGCAGTGCCGGGCAGGTCTGCCCATTCTTTGGCATCAAGTTCAAAAGTCTTCATATCCATCTCGTGGTCATCGACAACCAGGACAGCTTTATTGGGAACAACATCATCCTTGGGAGTCCATTCAGTCAGTTTCCAGTACTCGTCAGCAGTCTCGGTAGCGATGCAGCAGGTCAGGAAACCATGGCTGCCGGGAGTTACTCCCTGCAAGGTAGCCGTGGTCAGCAGAGTCTCGTCCCTGTACAGCTGCACCTGTACGCTGGTTTTGAAGGTGACGTTTTTCAGATCAACAGACACAGCGTTCTTCAGGACACCGTTATCTTGAGTGATGCCGGCGCGCTCGATGCTGCCGGGGAGCGCAGTGCCGGGCAGGGCTGCCCACTCATCGGCATCAAGCGTGAAGGTCTTCGTATTCAGTTCTTGTCCATCGACAAACAGGACAGCTTTATTGGGAACAACATTGTCCTTGGGATCCAAGGGGTCAGGCTCCAGGCTTTATCATCTTCACCCACGGTAGGTATACAACAGGTCACGAATTGTTGAAGCTTGTTTGCTTCCACGAAGCCTTCATTCAGAGTGGCAGTGGTCAGCAGAGTTTTGTCGCTGAACAGCTCCACCTTTACGCTTTTTTCAAATGTAATGTCCTGCAGCTCAATGAATACGGCATCCTTCGTAATACCGGCCCCGTTGATGCTGCCGTTGCCTTTTGCCGATGCGATTCCGGGCAGGGCGCAGACCATGATCAGAACCAACATCATTGCAAGTGATTTTTTCATTTTTTTCCCTTCTTTCAAAATTACTTTAATTTGACATTCAGTGAATGTCATTATTGTTTCAATTATAGCATACCCTTTTGATATTGACAATCACTGAATGTCAAAAGGAGAAAAAAATGTTCATAAATAAATCTCAGGACGGCTCGAATAATCTATGCGGAAGGAATGTCGCGGCTCTGAGGAAGGGACTGAAGCTGTCGCAGCGGCAGCTTGCGGACAGGCTGCAGGTATGCGGACTGGATATAGATAAGAATGCAATACAGCGAATAGAGTGTGGAAAACGATTCGTTACGGATATAGAGCTGGTCCAGCTTGCGAAGGTCCTTCGCGTTGAAATATCCCGTCTCGTACAGTAAACGCAAAAAAGCCCCCTTTCGGGGGGCTTTGCTTACGCCGCTACACGGCGCAGTCCAGCACTATTATCCTGTTGCTGCCCAGGCTTTCCCTTGTGATGACCGCCTCGCTCTGGCGCATACGGTGTATGGCGCAGTTCTTTGCGTTTTCAAGGAACGGGGCAAGCTCGCCCAGCTCAAAGGCCAGCTTGTCGGCGGCGTAGTGCATGGGTATTACAACCTTTGGCGCTATGGCGTAGGCTATCTCCAGCGCCTGCTTGTAGTCCACGGTGTATACGCCGCCTACGGGTATGAGTAATATGTCTATATGGCCCATGGCTTTAAGGGTAGCTTCGTCCGGCAGGTGGCCTATGTCGCCCATATGGGCAAGACGCAATCCGTCCATCTCGAATACGAATATGATGTTGCCGCCCCGCTTCGCCCCCTGCATTTCGTCATGCCAGCAGGGTATGCCGGTTATCTTTACGTCCCCCACAGTATACTCGCCGGGGGCTGATATTACCTTTACGTCTCTGCCCTTTGCCGCCGCGGCATAGTTGTGGTCGTGGTGCTGGTGGCTCTCGGTCACGCAGTCCGCCTCAACAGGGCCTACGTTATAGCCGGTTGCCGGGTCGCAGGGATCCGTGAGTATACGGGTACCGCCCTCGCTTTGCAGCAGAAAACATGAGTGTGCAAATCTTTTAATCAACATATATTTATACCTCCTGAAGGGAATTAACCCAAATCAGCCTTGCGGTGCACTGCCCGAAAAGGCCCAGCCGCGCCGCGAGAGCGTCCCTCTCCCCGTCTTTCATTCCGTCGAATATGCCCAGCACAGCGGCTGCACAGCGCCTGTTCAAAGCGGCCCGCTTTGCCCCGGAAAAGCCCCCGGCGCTTATGCCGAGCCACAGAGCTTTCTTTATTGAAGCCGTATCCGGTATGCCGTCCCCGCCCTTTCGCGCAAGCATCAGGGACTTTATGAGCGCATAGGATACATCATCGCAGCTTTTATCCGGCACATCCGGCAGCTTGCAGCTTTCTATTATATGATTGGTCATGGCGTTATATGCCTGAATGGATATACGGAACGCCACATGGCCTTTCGCGGCGGTTATGCTCTCTATCAGCGGTACGCCAAAAAGGGACGGCTTGTGCCTGCCCAGTTGGTCAGTGAGCCTTTCCGCCCAGAATTGGGCGGTATAGCCGGTAACGAAGCCCAATGGGGCGGATACCTCCGCCGCGGGGTTGTCCATATCCAATTTTACGCCGGTCTTACCGGCACAGGCGTCTTGCAGGAAACGGCATAATTCGCTGCGAATAAGCTCTGTTATTTCGGTATTCGCCGTCATGGTAGCTCCCCAGCCAAAAAGTGGTTTATTTAGATTACGGCTTTTTTTACGATTTGTCAAGGCAAACAGGGCAATTTTGTATGAAATTTCTCAATCTTTTTCCTGCAAAATGGCCGTTCTGCATAAGAACGGCCCAAAGCGTTTTTGCTGCTATATGACCAGCTGCCCGTCTTCGCTGTCGATTATCCTGAATATCTGTTCCTCTTCCCCCGTCTCCACGCCTATGTAGACTATATAGGAATCATTGCCCGAGGTACACTTAAACTCGTAGCACAGCCGCTCGGTCTCGGGTGTTATTGGTATCAGCGCAAGCTGGCGTTCCATAACCTTCAGCGAGGAAGCGAGATAGCCCTCCGCCTCGGCCATAGTGACGCTGGCCTCAGGCAGCTCCCTTTCGGTATGGCTGAAGAGATAGTTTCTGGCGTCAACGCCTGTCACCTCATTGGTCTCCCGGTCTACCCAGACCTTGATGAGATCGTTGTATAGTATGACGCCGTTCTGCGTGGCCGCGCAGTTGATAAGCGCCGCCCCGCCGTAATATTGGGCGTAGGTTGCCGTCATGTCCCGATAGCCCAGCTCCTCCAGCTTTTTCAGCGCCGTGTCAGCGTATCTTTTACCCTCAGCATCGTCAGGCTTTCCCTCGGTATTTCCCTGGCATGGGCTCATGTACCACAGCAGCTTGCCTCCCTGCTTAGTCACCGCCGCTTCAGCCCATGTTCCGTCTTCGTTGCTCATACTGAATTGATAGGCAGGAATCTTTCCGCCCGTCTCCTGCCCCTCGCCAAACGTCACGCCGGCAATTATGTTGGCCACGGTCTTCGCCTGCTCCATGGTCACCTCTCCGCCTGACAGACCCTTGGGTTCGAGTTTTTCGCTGCTTTCCGAGAAGGGGCCGTCGTATATCAGGGTGGGAAACTCCGATATGCCCTCGCTGTCCTGAGGCTTGTTGTCCGCAAAGTAGCCCTCAGCATCTATACCCTCTGTGGGTACGTCGCCCCTGGCGTACTTATCGCCGTATTCCTCCGCCAGCTTTGCGCAGCTGTCCCGGAGCTGTAGTATGGTGTTTGTATCCTCCTCCGTCATTACTCCGCCCCGCACTGCCTTCCTGGTAAGCGAATGTGCGTAATCGCCCAGCCTCACCACGAACTGGTTGAGCTCGGCCGTGTCCACGTGGGACACCGGCAGATAGGACATGTGGCTCACCGCGGAGCCGGACAGCCGCCAAACCTCGTCCAGCAGCAAAACGTATTGTGCGGGGGAATTGACGGCAGTAAGCTTGGACAGCGTGCTCTCCATATCGTAAAGGTCGTCGGTAAGCTCGCCGTATGCCCTGACATAGCTTTCCTTTGCCAGGTTTTTATAGCTCTCAGCCAGCGCCTTCTGCTGCGCCGCCCATAGTATGACTCCTATGAGCGCCACGGCCAGTATGGCGGGTATTATGTATTTCTGAAAAGCGTTCTGCGTTTTTTCGCTCATTTATCTCACCTCGTATAAAGCCGTTATGCCCCATTAGAAGAAGGCGTGCTCGCCTATGGTCAGCACCACATCGTGTGACAGCATCCACTTGTTGCTGGTCTTCTTGGGGTTGTAGTAGTACAGGCAGCCGCCGGTGGGATCCCAGCCGTTCATGGCGTCCCTGGCGGCCTTTATCGATTCGTTGTCAGGGGAAAGGTTTATCTGTCCGTCCGAGACGGCGGAAAAAGCGCCCTTCTGGTATATCACGCCGGATATGCTGTTGGGAAAGGAGGAGCTTTTCACCCGGTTCAGCACCACTGCCGCCACGGCGACCTTGCCCTTATAAGGTTCACCCCTGGACTCCCCGTGTACCAGCTTGGCCAGAAGATACAGGTCCTTGTCCCCGGAATTGCTCGACCCACCGGAGCTTGACGACCCACCTCCAGAGCTGCCCGTCAGGGACATGCCCAGCGCCTTGGCTGTAGCCTCCCCTACTATGCCATCCGCCGTAAGGCCGTTTCTCTTCTGGAAATATTTTACGGCCTGCGCCGTTCCGCTGCCGAATATGCCGTCCACATTGCCGTTATAATACCCCCAGCGCTTCAGCTTGCTTTGCAGCGTCTTTACCTGCTCGCCGGAGGAGCCCTGCCTTAGCGCCGCCGCGTCCGCCATTTCCGGCACCGCGATGCACAGTATAAGCAGCAGCGCAAGCAGGGCGGCTATGCTCCTATTCAGCCCTCTCATTCTTTTTCGCCTCCCTTATAAGCTTCATTATCAGGCTATCAAATTTTGCCTCATCTTCAATTTTTCCATTTTCGTCCTCCAGTATGCACAGTGGCGGGAACATTACGCACCACCAGTTTTTCCCTTTTCCCTCTCCCAGTATCACCCTGAGTGCCTGGTACCTTCCGGCGGGATACAGCTTGCCGCCATACTCCCTGTCAGGAAAGTCGTATGTGCCTATGTGCAGCTCGGCGGAATAATCCATGCCCCGATCGCGGAGCACCTTATCTATGGCGGTGCAGATCCCCCTCCCATCGTCCATGAGTCTGGCCTTTACCTCCTCCGCGCTGTCCACATTCCCCATGCCGCGCTCGTAATCCAATATGGCGTCCCGTACCGCAAGCTTTGTTGCCTGATCCGCCGCGCTGTCGCTGTTGGCTATAACGTGCATTCGGAATATGCCTTCCTCCGGCCTGAACAGCAGCACCGCCACTAACGACAGCAGCACCATGGATATGACGTACAGCAGCTTTCTGTACAGCGTATTTTTCATATTTGTTTCCCCTTTGTGTTGATTTGCATATTTTACATATGAAAAATTATCGCCCCACCGCCGTTGAAATATACATTTGCCCTATCTGATGGTATAATGCGGATATGGATATAAAGGCTTACGGAAAAATCAACCTGACGTTAGACGTGCTGTACAGGCGGCCGGACGGTTACCATCAGCTCCGGGGCGTAATGTGCGCCGTGGACGTATATGATTCCGTCCATATGGAGCGATCGGAAGGCGTCAGCGTTACATTTGATGATGCAGTGCCGCCCCAGAACACCGCCATAATGGCCGCCCGGGCCTTCTTCGAAAAAACCGGCCGGGGCGCGGACATATACATACAAAAGGGCATACCCTCCGAGGCCGGCATGGGCGGCGCCAGCGCCGACGCCGCCGGAGTGCTGCGCGGCATGAATAGGCTATACGGCAGACCGCTCAGCGAAAGCGAGTTGTATAGTATAGGTCTTTCCATAGGGGCGGACGTACCATTTTGCCTTATGGGCGGCTGCGCCGTGGCAGAGGGAATCGGCGAGGTGCTTACGCCGCTGCCCGCCCCGGAGCTGAACCTGCTTATAATAAAGGGCAACGAGGGAGTGAGCACAGGCGCGCTGTTCAAAGAGTTAAGGCTGCCCCTTGAAAGGCGTCCGGACACTGACGGGGCAATAGCCGCAATAATGCGCGGAGACATTACCGGGCTGATACCCCTATGCAAAAACGCGCTGGAAATTCCCGCCATCGGCCTTTCGCCCGAAATAGCGCAAAACAAAAAACGCCTTCAATCGCTGGGCGCCCACGCCTTCATGACAGGCAGCGGCGCGGCGGTAGTGGGCATATTCAAAACGGTGGAGCAGGCGGCGGAAGCGCAGAAAAGCTTTCGCGATCTGCCCTTCGCCCGCGTTTGTAGTACGGGCGGGTTTGTGATATAATTATCGGCAGTTGATTCCGCAATTACTTTTTCCTTAGGGATAAGGGAGGAAAATATGACGCATATCGAAGGGCATAAAAAAATACATCTCATAGGCATAGGCGGTTGCTCCATGAACGGCCTTGCCCAGATACTCAGGGCCAGAGGATACCAGGTACAGGGCAGCGACAGCACCACCTCCCCGTTCACCGAGCGTTTGGGCGAGCTGGGCATACCAGTCGCCATCGGCCAGAAGGCCGAAAACATAGGCGATGCCGATCTGGTAGTGTACTCTGCCGCAATAAAGCCTGATAACCCGGAGCGGGCGGAAGCCAGACGCCGGGGCATACCCGAGCTTGAGCGCAGCGTTGCACTGGGCCAGCTCACCGAGGGCTACAAGGAGGTAGTAGGAATTGCAGGCTGTCACGGCAAAACCACTATCACCTCCATGCTGGCCATGATATCCGAAAAGGGCGGCGCTAATGCCACGGTACATATCGGCGGCTTTGTGGATTTTCTCCACGGCGGCACCCGCATAGGCTCCCACGATTTGTTCATCACCGAGGCCTGCGAATACGTGGAGAGCTTCCTTACCCTCCGCCCCACGGTAGCCCTCATAAACAACATAGACAACGACCATCTGGACTACTATAAAAACATGGACAACATAGTTGCGGCCTTCCGCAAGTTTATCAGCCTTCTGCCCGAAAACGGCGTGTTCATAGGCTGCACCGACGACAGCCGCGTAAAGCGCCTTTTCGACGATTTCCGTGGAAATAAGATATCCTACGGCATGAAGGACGCGGACTATACTCCCGCAAACCTCGTCTACGACGGCAACGGCTGCCCCTCCTTCGACCTTATGTTCAGGGGCGAAAACCTGGGCCGCATAACGCTGCACATTCCCGGCAGCCATACCGTGATAGACTCTATGGCGGCCGCGGCTGTGTCCCTTTACCTGGGCGCGGAAATGCACACCGTATGCTCAGGCCTTGCGGCCTTCCGCAACACCCAGCGCAGGTTCGAGTTTTACGGCGAGAGGGATGGCATAAAGATATACCACGACTATGCCCATCACCCTGCGGAGGCCGCCGCGGCGCTGGACGCCGCCAGCCGCATACCCCACAGGAACATATACTGCGTATTCCAGTGCAACAGCTACACAAGGGCAAAGACGCTGTTCACGGATCACGTCACCTGCTTCAACAACGCGACGGCGGTGCTGGTGCCTGATATTTACCCCGGCCGTGAAAAGGACGACGGTACAGTACACGCCCGCGACATGGTGGCGGGCATAAACGCTGGCGGCGGCAACGCCATTTATCTCGGCACCTTTGAGGAGATACGCAAATGGCTGGACGCCCACGCCGCACCGGGCGACGTGGTCATCACCCTCGGCTCCGGCGACGTATACAAGCAGACAAAGAAGCTGTTATAACTCACGGCATATAAAAAGGACGGCTCAAGCCGTCCTTTGAGACTGTCGAAAAACCCAGGGGTTGATAAGGGGCCGCAGCCCCTTATGGCTTTATTCGGATTTGGCGACATGTGCGGCAAATCCGCAAAAGGCGCTTGCGTAGCAAGGCTTTCCCTGCATGAGGTGCTGGCCGCGCCATAGGCGCAAGCACCGAATGAGAAAACTCAAAAAAGTGGCGTTTAGCCACTTTTTTGACACACTGAAAGGACGGCTCAAGCCGTCCTTTTTGTACTTTCGAGAAAGCGCTGCGCTTAATCCTCCGTATGGTCTATGTCTATTGCAAACAGGCCGCCCGCGCCGCCGGAATGCAGGAACAGTATATTGTCCCTGCCATCGAAATAGCCCTGCTGGTTGAGCTTTATGAGACCGGCGAAGGTCTTGCCGGTGTATACCGGATCGATTATTATGCCCTCCTTGCTTGCCATCATGCGCATCGCTGCAACGCCCGATGACGACGGTATGGCGTAGCCCGCGCCGAAGTTTTCGAATACGCTTATGTCGCTCTCCTCAACGTGTATGCCCGCCTCCAGCAGCTTGGAGGTTTCGTTTACGAGATCCCGCACTATGGGCCTGAAGCGCTCATCGTCCACGGCTATGCCGGTAACGCGGGTTTTGGGGGAATATATCCTTGCGCCCAGATCCATGCCCGCGTGGGTGCCGCCGGAGCCTGTGCAGCAGATAATATCGTCGAACCTTACGCCCAGCGCCGCCCCCTGCTCTATGGCTTCCCTTGCGGCGTTGACATAGCCCAGTGAGCCTATTGGCACAGAGCCGCCCACTGGCACACAGTAGGGTTTGTGGCCTTTGGCCCGCAGTTCGCCGCATATTCTTTCCATCTCGGCATAAACATCGGCATAGTCGTCGGTGTCCACAAAGCGCACGTCCGCGCCCAGAAGGTCGTTAATTATCTGGTTGCCCAGCTTCTGCCATACGCCACGCTTTTTGAGCACCAGCACGGAGCCCAAGCCCAGCCTGTCACAGCATGCGGCGGTCAGCATGGCGTGGTTGCTCTGCGCGCCGCCGGTGGTAAGCATATAGTCGCAGCCCTGCGCCATGGCGTCGGCAATCAGGAATTCCAGCTTGCGCACCTTGTTGCCGCCCAGGGCGACGCCTGTCATGTCATCGCGCTTAATGTAGATATTTTTGCCCATCGCCTCGCTTATGTTTGGAAGCCTGTAAAGGGGAGTGGGCAGTATACCCAATGACACACGGGGAAAATCCGAAAACTGCTTCATAGAAGTGCCCTCCGTATAATGCTTGTTTATATTGTCTATTTTACAACATAACGTCACTGTTTGCCATGTCAAAATACGCTGCCCACGGCGACGAGGCCATTGGCCAGGTCCTCCCTGTAACCGGCGTCCTCCGGAAAAAGGCTGTTTATAACTACCCTGTCGTCACCGGCCCTCCCTGTGGCGTGAATGTATTTGCCGCCGCCAAGGTACATAGCCACATGTCCCTTGAAGTAGAGAAGGTCACCCGAATTCATATTGGCCGGGTCTATCGCCTTCACCGGAAAGCCCTCCGCCATGCGTGAGTTCCGGTATATGGCCACGCCGTTGAGCCAGTATGCCGTGTGGCACAGGCCGCTGCAATCCATCCCCACGGACGATCTTCCACCCCAGAGGTATGGTACCCCAAGATATGCTTTGGCAGTCTCCGTCACGGCCCGGCGCAGCTCAGCCTCCCTCAGCTTTCCCGGCAGGGCCGCTATGTGGCTGCGGCGTATGTAGCCCTTTTCTCCGCCTATCAGCCGCACCTGGGCAAAGCTGTTATTCTCACCCGTCATTTCGACTTTAGCGCCCCGGGGCAGCGTCACCACCGTCCTGCCCTGATATTTGGGTATATCCAGCACTGTGCAGAAGGGAGTGACGACCCGCATTATTGCGCCGTCATACTGCGGGATAGCAAGATGCCTTTCCTCTATCCAGCCTTCATAGCCGTATTCCGTGCGTATCTTGGCAAAGCCGTTGCTTCTCTCCAGCACATCGGCTTCCTCTCCGTAGAGTATCTGGTCGTCCAGCTCTCCAACCGAAGGCTCTGAATAGAGGTTTGCTATTGGAGTGTTTACAAGCATACAAAGCTCCTTTTTTTATCCTACCATCAGTTGACAAGGACACACAAGGTTTTAGAAGCCAAACAGCACGGCATAA
>OLYC01000947.1_pt1 | contig 21752 bp, 14 predicted proteins | sample 1674271 | NCBI WGS metagenome assembly OLYC01 (sample SAMEA103958154, study PRJEB25191) | human gut metagenome
CGTACTTTTTTAATTGAAAATTATGGCTAAAAATAAAAAAACTCGAAAGACGAGCATCGGCGGACAGGCGGTTTTAGAGGGCGTTATGATGCGCGGCAAAACCTCTATCGCTACGGCGGTAAGGGATCAGGACGGCGAAATAAGGCTCGAAGCCGAACGGCTTCACCCGTCCAAAGCGGCGAAAGTCGCCTCTAAAATTCCGTTCGTAAGGGGGGCGATAAGTTTTTTCGCTTCGCTCGTTACGGGTACTAAAATTTTAATGCGTTCCGCCGAAGTCTACGGCGAAACCACCGAAGAACCTTCAAAATTCGAAAAGTGGCTTTCAAAGACTTTCAAGGTAGACGTAATGAATATCGCGCTGTTTTTCGGCGTCGTTTTAGGGCTTGCCTTTTCGATAGGCTTGTTTTTCGTCGTGCCCGATCTGCTCGGCTGGGTGTTCGTAAAATACACTCCAAAATTTCCGCATAAAGAACTTTGCCGCAATCTTTTCGAGGGCGTTCTGCGTATACTTATTTTCGTGGGATATATTCTGCTCACTTCTTTAATGAAGGACATACGCCGCACGTATATGTATCACGGCGCGGAACATAAAACCATTACCTGTTACGAAAAAGGGCTCGATTTAACGGTAGATAACGTCCGCGCGTGCCGCCGCGTTCACGACCGTTGCGGAACGACTTTTATGTTTATCGTAATGGTTATAAGCATACTCGTGTTTTCCGTCGTGAGTAGATGGTTGCCGGACACGATGAACGGGGCGGTAAAACTTTTGTGCAAACTCGCGCTTCTGCCCGTCGTGGCGGGGATATCTTACGAAGTTCTTAAACTGCTCGCGAAGACGGACAGCCCGCTCGTATACCCCTTAAAAGCGCCGGGATTACTGCTTCAAAGAATTACGACGAGAGAACCCGACGACGGTATGATAGAAGTCGCCATTACCTCGTTCAACAAAGTGCTTAAAATGGACGCCGACGAAACCGAACCCGAATGTAAATTCGTCTGCCCCGAAAAGGTTGCGGATCTTACTAAACGCATAAAAGAAGAATTCAAGGCGGCGGGCATTGAAGACGAAGCCGACGCCGAATGGCTCGTGTCGTGCGTAAGCGGTATAAAACGCAGCGAACTTTCCGACCGTAACAAATCCGTTTCGGGCGGTACGGTAGACAAGATAAACGCTTTGGCTAAAGAGAGAGAAAGCGGAAGACCGCTGTGGTACGTTTTAGGCACGTGCGATTTCTACGGCTACGAATTCAAGGTGGACGAACGCGCGCTCATCCCGCGCCCCGAGACCGAAGAACTCGTAGAAACGGCTATCGGACTTTTAACCGCCGACGATTGCGTTCTCGATCTCTGCACGGGCAGCGGTTGTATCGCGATAAGCGTTAAGTTAAAGACGAACGCAAGCGTTACGGCAAGCGATATTTCGGAAGACGCTCTTGATTTGGCGAGACGTAATGCCGCAGCGCTGGGCGCAGACGTAGACTTTATAAAAAGCGATTTGTTTGAGAATATCGACGGCAAATTCAGTATGATAATAACCAACCCACCGTATATAAAAAGCGCGGATATAGAGCGATTACAGACGGAAGTCAAAGACTACGAACCCAAAATCGCGCTCGACGGCGGCGAAGACGGACTCGACTTTTACCGTAAAATCGCAACGCAGTCCAAACCGCATTTGTTCGACGGCGGAGTGGTGCTTGCCGAGATAGGCGCGGAGCAGGGCGAAGCCGTGAAGAATCTTTTCGAAGAAAACGGCTTTACCGCGAAAGTGTTCAAGGATATATCGGGTAACGATCGCGTCGTCGCGGCGGTGAAGATATGATAGAAAAACTCGAAAAGATTCTCGATCGCTACGAGGCGTTGGGCGATATTCTCGCCGATCCCGCCACTCTTTCCGATATGGAAAAGTGGAAAAAATGCGCAAAAGAAAGGTCGGATATAGAAGAAACGGCAAACGTTTATAAAGAGTATAAAAAAGTCGAGGAAAACGGCAAGGCGGCGGAAAAAGAAATCGCCGAAGAAACCGACCCCGATATGAAAAAGATGCTCGAAGACGAGTATTACGACTGCAAAAAGAAGTTAGCCGAACTCACCGACGAACTTAAAATTCTGCTTCTGCCCAAAGATCCCGACGACGATAAAAACGTAATTATGGAAATCCGCGCCGGTGCGGGCGGCGAAGAGGCGGCGTTATTTGCCTACGAACTGTACAGAATGTACCTTAAATTCGCCGAAAAAAATCGTTGGAAAACCGAACTTATCGACGAAAACGACACCGAACTCGGCGGAGTCAAAGAAGTCGTGTTTTCGATAAGCGGCAAGGGCGTTTACAGTAAACTTAAATACGAAAGCGGCGTTCATAGGGTGCAAAGAGTACCCGACACCGAGTCGCAGGGGCGTATTCATACTTCCACCGTTACGGTGGCGGTGCTTCCCGAAGCCGAAGACGTAGAAGTGAATATCGACGAAAAAGACCTTAAAATAGATACCTTCCGTTCGAGCGGAGCGGGCGGGCAACACGTCAACAAGACCGAATCGTGTATTCGTATGACGCATATCCCTACGGGGATAGTCGTTACTTGTCAGGACGAACGTTCGCAACTTAAGAACCGCGAAAAAGCGATGAAAGTAATGAAAAGCCGTTTATACGACTATTACAACACCCGCTATCGTAACGAATACGACGCGAACAGAAAGAGTCTCGTCGGAACGGGCGACCGCTCGGAAAGAATAAGAACGTATAATTTTCCGCAGGGCAGAATAACCGACCACAGAATAGGGTATACGGTTTACACTCTCGAACAGTTTTTAGAGGGAGATATAGGCGAATTGTCCGACGCGCTCGCTGTTGCCGACAGAGAAGCGAAACTTGCAGAGTCTTCGGATTTATAACGATTCGTTGCCGCGCAACGCCCGCAATGACGTGCTTGTTTACCGTCATCGAGAGCGCAAGCGTGGCGACCTTAGGCAGGGTCGCCCCCTCTCCGTCGCGCTGCGCGCGCCACCTCTCCCGCTTCAACGGGAGAGCATACCCGAAGATCGGAGTACGAACGACTTTATATTAAAACGAAAAAACAACGGAGAAACGAAAATGAAACTGTCGAAAAAAGCAAAGGGCGTTCAACCATCGGCTACGCTCGAAATAACCGCAAAGGCGAAACGACTGAAAAAAGAGGGTAAAAAAATAATCGCGTTCACCGCAGGCGAACCCGATTTCAACACTCCCGATTTTATCGTAAACAGCGCGATAACCGCCTTAAAGGAGGGGTTTACAAAATATACCCCGTCTGCGGGCATACCCGAACTCAGAGCGGCGATAGCCGAAAAATTCAGAAACGAAAACGGTATAGAGTGCGACGCGGAAAATATAGTGGTTTCCGACGGCGCGAAGAGTTCGCTTTATCACGCAATGCTCGCCGTAATAGACGACGGAGACGAAGTAATCGTTCCGTCGCCTTACTGGGTAACGTATACAGAGCAGATTAAACTCTGCGGCGGCGTTCCCGTACTCGTACCCACGAAAAAAGAAGACGGCTATAAGATGACGGCGGCGGACTTTGAAAACGCGATAACCGACAAGACGAGGGCGTTGCTTATAAATTCGCCTTGTAACCCGACGGGAGCGGTATACGAAAAACGCGAACTTACCGCGCTCGCCGAAATCTGCGAAAAACACGGTTTGGAAATTATTTCCGACGAAATCTACGAAAATCTCGTTTTCGGCGGTAAAAAACATTATTCGTTCGCCGCTTTGTCCGACTACGCGAAAGAACATACGATAACCGTCAACGGCGTTTCGAAGTCCTATTCGATGACGGGTTGGCGTATAGGTTACGTCTGCGCGCCGATAGAAACGGCGAAAGCGATGTCGGCTCTGCAAGGTCATACGACCAGCAACGCCTGCACTTTCGCGCAGTACGCGAGCGTTACGGCTATAAAAGAGGGCGGCGGGTTTATAAACGAAATGCGTTGCGAATTCGACCGCAGACGAGAAGTCTTAACCGAGGCGTTAAAGAGCGTACGCGGAATAACTTTCGCCGTTCCCGACGGAGCGTTTTACGTTTTCGCGGACGTATCTGCCTTATACGGTAAAAAATTCAATGGCGAAGTTATCGACGGCAGCCGGAAGTTTGCCGCCAAACTGCTCGATTTCGGCGTTGCGGTTATCCCGGGAGCGGCTTTCGGCGACGATAATTCGATAAGACTTTCGTACACGCTCCCCGCAGACGAAATCGTCAAGGGCATAGCCGAAATAAAACGATTCGTCAAAGAACTCTTATAAATCCGTTCTGCCGAAACGTCGAATAAGTCCGCTGATTTTACAAGGTTGGTCAAAGTCGGCTCGGATTGTCCGTTTTCGGAGCGGATATAAGACGGTTGCGTGATTCCGAGATATTCGCCACTTGCCTTTGGGTAAGTTTATTGATTTTTCTTTGCTTGATTAAGGTTTTTTGAAAAACTACCGTTTTATTTTTCCGTTTACTTGACAATTATAACCAATTGCTATACAATTTTAGAAAAATATAGCAATATTTTATTACGGTTGGTTAAAACGAGGAAGAACGATTATGTATTGTTGGAATTGCGGTAAAGAAATCGACGATAAAGCCGTCTTTTGCGTTCATTGCGGAGTGGCGACGGAGCAGAAAAAGGAAGAAGAAAAAGTCAACTCTTTCGGAATAGCGGGCTTTATAGTTTCGCTTGTATCGTTGTTTTTAGGAATGTTTTTCGGCATTGCGTCTGCCGTCGGACTTGCGTTGAGTATAGTCGGGGTAGCGCAAATGAAAACCCGTACTCGATGCGCCGGGTTGGCTATTGCGGGGTTGGTTATAGGCATAATCAGCACGGCAATATGGGGAACTATGTGGTGGATAGTTTTCCCGATAACCCGAGCGAGTATTATATAAACGGTAAAACGCGCGTCGAAAATACTTTCGACGCGAGTTTTTGGCTATAAAAAGATAATTTACGGGCGTTTTTCGGCAATAAAAGGCCGTTCGCAAAAAAAATCCGAAAAATTTTTCAAAAACTCTTGAAAATTTATTCGGTTTAGTATACAATAGTAGCAAGAAGAAAAAACGGAGGTATCGTTTTATGATAAAACTTATTTACGGCCCGAAAGGCTTCGGCAAAACCAAGATTATGCTCGACGACGTCAACGCCGCCGCCGAGAAAGCAAAGGGCAACGTTGTATTTATTACGGATAAGAGAATGTGCTCGGTTGCAATCAATCTCAACGTCAGATGCGTTTATACCGAAGAATACGGCATCAACACCGTCGACGGTTTCGAGGGTTTCGTCAAAGGTCTTATCGCGGGCAACCACGATATAGAAAATATCTTTATCGACGGAATTTTAAGAATTACCGACGCCAATCTCGACCAACTCGAAAAACCGTTCAACGAGATTAAAAAGATTTGCGACGAAAACGACGTAGCGCTGGAAGTAACCGTTTCCGCCACCAAGGAACAACTTCCCAAATACATGCTCGAATATATCGCTTAAAAACAAAACCGAAACGCAAGCCGCCGTCGCGAAAATTCGCGACGGCGGCTTTCTTAGAAAATCCAATAGAATTATTTCATCAAATTATTTAGCAGAGTATTTAGTTTTGTCGCTTCTGCGAAAATAGCCGAGAAGAAACGTTACGACGTGAAGTCGCTCCGTTGTTAGCAATCACCTGTGGCTATCCGAAAATGATTATTGCGCGGACAAAACACCCCGAAAGTCAGGTTGAGGGGATAAAAATCGTTGACGTAGCAAGGTGGCTTATTTCGCAAAATTAAAATTTAATCAAAATTGCGAAATAAACTCTCTTATCAAAGGTTGATATTATCGGATTGAAACACGTCGCTTAGTAGGAAGTAATTTATAAATGAAAGCGCCTTAAAAGTCGGAAACGACTTTTAAGGCGTTTTTCTAAATCGGAGTAAGACTTCCGTTTATTGCGTTGAATTTTAAGTGTTGATTTTTTTCGTTGATTTTTGCTTTTCTTTGCGTTGCGCTGAATTGACTAAAAGGCAAAATTCTGCAAAACCTATTATCGTATCAATAAGCCTTCTATGCCGTTATCGACGAATGGGGTGTTTAAGGGTTGCTGTTATTATCATTATTTAATATAGTGTTGAGGTGGGCGGATTGCCGATTTGGGGTTATTATAAACCTGTTATAACACATATTTGCAAGAAATGCAATATTTTTATGCAAGATTTAATATTGACTATCTTTTCTGCTTATGTTATAATTCAAGCGGATGATAGGGAAGGTACGTTTGCCGCTACGAAACACACGGTTATTTGCGTTCGTACGGGATGTGAGATTTCCGTCGGAATTCTTTGGGGTTCATATTCGTCGCTTGTTCGAAGGTATGCGTAAAATGCGACGAATCGAAAAATCCGCATTCCTGCGCGATGAACGATATAGATTTATCCGTTGACGAGAGCATAGCCGTCGCGTGCGAAATTCTTATTCGTTTAAGATATTCCATAGGCGACGTATTGAACACTTTTTTGAAGTACCGGTAAAAATTCGGGGCGGACATATTTACGATTCGCGATAAGTCGTCGACCGTGATTTTGGAAAAATAATTTTCTTCCATATATTGCGTGGTTTTAAGTATCATATAGTCTGCGGATTTTCGGCTGTCGTCGGTTATCGTCGCGTATTTTTCGGATATAAGTCCCGCAAGTTTGCATAAAAGACAAACGGTTTTCAAATCGAACATAACGCCGTCGTCTTTGTCGCGGGTTTTGTCGGCAGAGATGAGTTCATCGAAATCGCCGACGAAATCTTTCAGAATATCTTGCGGAACGTTTATATTGAGCGACGAATCGTTGAACGCCTGGCGGATTTGCGGTTCGACCTCGAACAAAATCTTTATGCCGGGGTACTTGTTTAGTTGAACTTTATAATCGTTTAAGATATCGTTGCTTATAATAAGGTTGAATAGACTTACGTTTTCGTCGTCCGTCCAGTATCCGTGTTCGGTATACGGCGGAATCATAAACACGTCGCCCGCCTTTGCGGGGTGGCTCGTGTCGTCGGAATAATGCCGGCATTCGCCTTTCGTTACGACGTTGAGTTCGTAAAAGTTGTGCGAGTGCATTAAAATGGGGTAGTCTGCGCAGTGATAGTAGGCGAACCCCTGCGAAAAAGATGACACGTCGCTAAGGGTGAAAAACGGGTTGTCGTGCCTTTCGAGGCGTAAAGGATAATTCGTTTTCATAATAGACAGAATATACGTTATTGATAGTATTTTACAAAAAGTTGAAATAATAATACAATTATTATATCGTAAATTGTTGTATAATGCAAGCGGTATAGTTGTATTAACGAAAAAAATCGCATACGCAAAGCGATAAATTCCGGAAAGTTCGGGAAGGGTACCCTTCTTTTCGTCTTCGACGAAAAGATACCTTTAACGGCTGAAAAATAAAAACTCAATATGGAGGGAAATTATGAGAAAGAGATCAATGCTCGTAACGTTGATGATCTGCATGCTCGTATCGCTGTGCGCGCTCGTCGCGTGCGGCAACACGAGCAAACCTAAACATTCGCATAAGTACATCGAAGTAGACGAAGTCGCTTCGACGTGCGTTACGCCGGGGACGAAAGCCCATTACAAGTGCGAAGGTTGCGATAAGTTGTTCGTTAAAGACGGGGATAAATACGTAGAAACCACCGCTGACGAACTCGCGCTTCCGCTCGCGGCGCATACCTTTAACGGAATAAGCGTAAAGACGAATCCGACGAAAACCGTCTACACGGCGTTTGAAGAATTCGACCTTACGGGCATCGAAGTCGTGAAGACTTGTTCCGTAACGGGTTGCAACGGCGAAGCGGTGAACGCAGGCGACGTTACTTTTGCTTACGCGAAAGACGGGGCGGATAAACTTACCGCGGATATGACGAAAGTCGTTATAAAAGCGGCGGGCTACGAAACCGATTTCGCGGTAATAGTAAACAAAATAGAAGTGCAATTGCCGACTGCTAAGAGCAAGACGTACACCGGCTCGCCTCTGACGGCAGACGTGGCGGCAAGCGATTTGTACGCCGTAACCGAAAATAACGGCGGAACGAACGTAGGCAAATACGACGTTAAGTTGACGCTTACCGATCCGGTAAACTACGCGTTTGCAGGCGTCGAAGGCGCTGTTGCCACGCTTGAATTCGAAATAACCAAAGCAGACAACGAAATAACCATGCCGGGCAGCATAGCGGATATTAACTGCTGCGGCGAACCGACTATCGGAGCGACCGCGAAAGACGGCGCGACCGTAACTTACGTTTATTCTACCGCCGAAGACGGCGAATACGGCGACAAACCCGAAGGCGGTTTCGTTGCGGGTACTTATTACGTAAAGGCGGTAGCAGCCGATACGGCTAACTTAAACGGCGTAACTTCGCAGGCGATGAGTTTCAAGGTTGCGCACAAACTTAACGGCTGGAACACCGAAAACGCCGAAACCGACACGGGCGTTTGCGTTTGCGGAGCCGCTCTTCAAAATTATACGTTTAATAAGGTTATTACCGATAAACGTCAGGACGTATTACTCGAATCTTCCGAAAACAGACTTACGCTCGGCGGAATATCCGACTATAAGGCGGTTAAGAGCGTAAAGTACGGCGAACTTTCTTTCGGCGATAATAAAGACGCGCTCGTTATACCCGAAGGCGTAAACGACGTAGCCCACGGCGAACAATATCTTACGGTAGTCGTTACCGATAACTACGATTTAGACCATACGATTCAGGTTCCCGTAACGCTCGTAACGAAAAGCATTACGAATTTTACCGACCTCGTAAATTGCGTACACTATAAAATTCAGGGTGAGGACAAATACGAGGGTATCGAAGATAAATTTAATGCGGGCAAATACTTCATACTCGCTAACGATTTCGCCGCCTCCACTTACGGAGCAGACGGTATGCAATGGGCAAACGCAGGCAGAGGTTTTGCGGGAACTCTCGACGGAAGATATCACACCATAACGGGCGGAGAGATGTACGGCGGCGGCTTGTTCGGCTCTATCGAAAGCGGAACGGTTAAAAATATCAAGTTTGCCGACGTTAAAGCAGTCGGCGCGAACCGCGTTCTTATCGCGGGCACTCTGTTTAACGCAACGCTTGAAAACGTCGAAATTTATATAACGGACAAAAAAGTTTGCGAATCGGGTTCCTTCTTCGGTATTCTCGCTTCGCACCCCATAAACAACGTAACTTTGACTAACGTCAAAATAGACGCTGCGGGTTCGACTTTCCCCTGGATCGGCGGACATCATCCGACCAACAACGCAGATCCTGCCAAGTGGCATTGCACCAACGTCGAAATTATAGCCGATTCGGTAGGTTGCTTCGCTTCGGGCAATGAGGGTAAACTTTACCTCGATCAGGTCGATGGCTTAACCTATAAACTCAGCGGCAACATTGACACTACGAAAGATTCCGGCGTCGAATCTATCGACCCCAAGCAGTTCGGCGATTCGTTCGAATGGACTTATACGTTTGCGGAACCCTGGACGATATACACTTCTTTGAAGTCGGTAACCGTAAACGGCGTAGATATGACCGACGCGGCAAGTTTATTGACCAACACTCTCGTTTTCGAAGATCTTACTCAATTCGTTACGGAAGATATGTACAATAAAGCCGCTACGTTCGTAGTTGAATTTGCGGTTAAAGAAGGCAGCAGCGTAAAAGTCGCTTTAACCGTAAACGTACTTGACGTAAACGAACAGAAAACGTTTAATAAAGCGCAAGACGTTATATTGAAAGATTCGACGGGCGAAAAGACTTCGTTCACTCTTGATCTCGGCGAAGACCCGGATCTTGCGGGCGGCACGATTACGGGCGCGACTTTCAACGAAGAAAAACTCACCGTCGAAAACGGAGCGATAACTATCCCCGATTCTATGAAAAACGGCGCGCACGGCGCGAACTCCATGATCGTTTTTGCAACGAAAGGCAGCACGAAGTATACGATAAGCGTTCCGATCACCATCGTAACCGAAAGCATTTCGAATATAACTCGTCTTCTCGAATTGGTAAAAATACCTACCGATACCATAAAACCCGGAAAGATTCAGGAAGGAAAATACTTTATTTTAGCCGGTAATATCGAAGCGGGCGAAACGAGATATAATACCACGATAAATTATACCGACGATAGCGGTAAGGCTCAGACTAACTACTCTAATATCGATATAAAAGATGGCGGCTTTGCGGGAACGCTTGACGGAAGAGGGTTCTCAGTTAAAGGCGGCGTTATGCAAGCCGGCGGTATTTTCGGAGCACTTAACCACGCGACGATTAAGGATATAAATTTCCTTAACGTCAGTTTATGGGGAGCGAACTCCACGTTGTTGGCAGGTTCTGCATATTATTCGACGATTGAAAACGTTAATATAACCATCGCAGGTACTGCCGATACGATTGCCAATCCCTCATATTTCTTCGGTGTCATAGCGTCTTACCGCTCTTCGCAACTCACTTTGACGAATGTCAATATAACTGCCGAAAATGCAACTCTTAACAAAGTATTCGGCAGCGGTTGGGACTGTACTGCTTCACAATACACTTGTGACAAAGTAGTCGTCAAAGCAAAAGACGTCGAATGTCTTGCGGTTGACTCGCACAATCACAATGCAAAGATTACCGAAATACCCGGCGTTACGGTTATAAAGACCGCTACGGCAGAAGCGTAACGGAACGGATAAAAGTTAAAACGACAATCGGGCGGAAGACTATGCCTTTTCGCCCGAAAGTCTATTTATAAAAAATTTTATAAGCAGGTAAATTATGAAGAGAAACAAAACGAAATTTTTAGCGCTCGGCATGGCTGCCGTTCTTTCGGTAGGCGTGGCTGCGGGCTGCGGAAACGGCAATATCGGCAAAGACGAAGATAGTTCTAAAATCACGCAGATATCTTTCCGTCAATGGGGCGGAACCGCTTCTTCCACCGATTGGCTTCAACAGGCGGCGGATCGTTTTGCCGCCGAAAAAGCGAACGAGCCTTACGAAAGCGGCAAAAAGGGCGTAAAGGTAGAAATTTCTACCAATAAAGACTCGGATTATACGAGCAGTATTCCCGATTACGATATTCTTATGGACGAGAACTCCGCGAATATCTACGATATGCAAACGCGCGGATACCTTGCGGATATAGACGACCTCGTAAAGGGATTGCAGAGCAAAATAGAGCCGCAACTTCTGCCCAAACTCAAAGGCGCGGACGGCAAATATTACGGACTTCCGCATTATTCTTACGACGTAAGCATTTCGTATAACGTAGACCTTTTCAAGACGGAGAATCTCTATATTGCGGCTCCCGGCGAAGAAAGCGTCGTAAATTACAAGAGTTCGCTTATGCCGGATTCTTCGGCGGGCGTAAATTTCGTTTTTAACGAAAATACGAAAAAATCGTGCGGGCCTAACGGTATACCGAACGACTACGACGACGGGCTTCCGTCTTCGCTCGAAGAATTTATCGTTCTCTGCGATTATATCAAAAACAAAAAGCAGATCAATCCGTTCGCGATAAGCGATATTAATGGCGGAGCGAACTACGCGTTTATGCTTATCGAATCGCTCTGGGCGGGTATGGTCGGCACCGACGCGATGAAAGCGACCACCTGCAACTTCACCGACGCGGAAGTCGAAGTCGTTAAAGAGGGCGCGCTGTCTTACGACGGAACTCTCCTTAACACGGGTATTAAAATGCCGCAGACCGAAACGGTCGTGTTAAGCGACGATAACGGTTACAGAATGTACGATATGTCCGCCCGTTATTACGCGCTGTCTTTCCTCGAACTCGCCAAAAACAAAGGTTGGTTCAAAAATCAGCAGATGACCAACACCAAAGCGCAGGAATTTTTCGTTCTCGGCAATTACAACGCAAACGATAACGACAGATGCGCTATGCTCGTCGATTCGACGTTCTGGTACGGCGAAGCGGTCAGCGGCGGAACGCTCACTAAATATAAATCGTTGTCGGGCGGCAAAGAAGCAAACGTAAGCATGATGCCCATGCCCGTACAACTTACCGGTCAGGTTACCGAAGGAAACGGTAAAAAACCCACGGTTATCGATACCAGCGCGACCGTTTTCGTAAACAAACGCGTCGAGAAAAACGAAGGACTTTTCCGCGCCGTAAAAGAATTCATCGAATTTTTGTACAGCGACGCCGAACTCAAAGCCTTTACCGAAACGAGTAAACTTACCATGAACTTAAAATACGATTACGATAAGTCTTCGCTCGGCAACTTTTACGCGGGCGTACTCGAAATCGAAAAGGCGGCGGGCGATAAAGTCTACGCGGCTTCGGATAATATAAAGTTCTCTAAAAACCGTTCTTCCTTCTCGCTTATCTGGGGCGGTAAACTCAACTACTTCGGCAGTTATCATAACGGCTCTTACGCAGCGCTTATGGGCGGAGAAACCGCCGCGAGTATCTTTACGCAGACGAGAAGAGCGAAAGTCGCGGACTGGGAATCGTTAGGTTAAAAACAAATGACTACTAAAACGGATATAAAAAGACCTTTATTCGGAATGACGCGCGGAAGGCGTAAAAAACTCGGATTTTATCTGTTGTTTATCGCCTTTCCGCTTCTCCACTACCTCGTTTTCTACGTGTATATCAACTTCAACTCCTTTATTTTGGCGTTCAAAGATTATTACGTAGACGACGTTACCAAAACTCTTACGTACAAAAACGCGGGTTTTGCCAACTTCGTCGAGGGCTGGAAAGTTTTAGGTCAGAATATCAAAGTAATAGGCAACTCTATTTTAATGCTGGCGGTACAGATTTTCGCGATAACGCCCGTCGCGCTTCTGTTCTCGTTCTATATCTACAAAAAACGCCCCGGCACGGAGTTTTTCAGGGTAATGCTCTTCTTGCCGTCCGTTTTGTCGGCGGTCGTATTCGGGCTTTTGTATCAATATATTTCCGACGACGTTTTAGGGCTTATTCAGACGAAGATATTCGGAGCAAAAGAACCGACGTATTTCCTTACGGGACCAAAAACGAGGGTTTTCGCCGTAATTCTGTTTAACGTTCTGATCGGCTTCGGCGTGAGCGTTCTCACGTATTCGGGCACGATGAGCGGCATAAACGTTTCGCTTATCGAATCCGCCGAACTCGACGGGTGCAGCCCGATACAGGAATTTTTACATATCGTCATTCCGATGATATGGCCCACGGTCGTAACGCTCATGATAGTTTCGTTTTCGCGAGTGTTCACCGAACAATGGCAGGTGCTTACCCTTTTGAAGAGAAACCCGCTGAATGCGGAAAACCTGGGGTATTTCTTATACACTCGCGCGCTTGACGGCGACTTCGTGATACCGAGAGATCAGACGAACAATCTGTCTTATTCGGTACTCTCGGCGATAGGTCTTATTCTTACGGCGATAGTTCTGCCGCTTACGCTTTTAATGCGTTGGGCGCTTAACAAATACGGTCCCAAAGCGGATTAAAGGGGGATACGATGACGAAAAGAAAGAATTTCGACAGGGGCGGAAAAAGATCCGTCAGCCCGTTGTTTATAGTCCTCGGCATAGTTCTCCTTATCTATTCGCTGATTATGATTTTTATGCTTTTGTGGGGGCTTAATACTTCGCTTAAAAGCGATATGGATTACAGCAACCGACATAACTATCTGGGGTTGCCGTATCTCGGCAGCGAGGTTGGTAACAGTAAGGAAGAGTTTTTGCATTTCGGCAATTATAAACTCGTAATCAAAAACTTCAAATATCAGAAACTCGTCAATTATTACAGAGGCAGCGTTCCCGTTTCACGCACGACCAAAACCATTTTCGGCGTGATGATGGGCGCGAAAAACTCCGCCGATTTAAGATACGAATATTTCCCCGATCTTTTGGCGAATACCCTCGTATACGTAGGCGGTTGCGCGCTCGTTTCGTCGTTCGTACCCGCGTTGACGGCGTATCTTACGGCTAAATACGACTTTAAGTTGAGCGGCATAATATTCATTTTGTACACGCTTATGATGTGTATGCCTATCGTCGGCAATCAGCCGTCGCAACTTGCTTTTTTCAAAAGTTTAGGGATATACGATACCATCTTCGGTATAATACTGCAATGGGCTTCGGGCGCGGGTATGTACTACTTCGTCTTTTACGCCTATTTCAAGGGCGTACCCGAAACTTACCGCGAAGCGGCGAGTATAGACGGCGCGGGCGAAGTAAAAATAATGTTCAAGATTTATTTCCCGCTTGCTATAAAGATGATAATGACGGTATTTCTTATAATGTTCGTTTCGCTTTGGAACGACTATCAGAATCCGCTTATTTTCTTGCCGACTCAACCCACGCTGGCGACTGCGGTCTACTATATGACCAACCTTGCCAACGGAACGAAAGAATCAAAGATATTCGCCGAAGCGCCCGCAAAAATGGCGGCGAGCATGGTGCTTGCGCTTCCCATTCTCATTCTGTTCATTCTCACGAAGAACAAACTCATGGGGGATATATCTCTCGGCGGAATAAAAGAATAAAAAAACAGAGGTAAAGATGAACAAACCCGTTAAAAAGAAATTGTTTATATGCGTTGCGGGGCTGGTGGCGGCTTTCGCCGTTTCGGGCGCGGTTATAACCGCGGCTAAACCCGTTCTCGCTAACGACGCGAGTATATCTTTCGACGAATTCGAAACGGTATATTCGGTCGGCGACACGCTCGAAATCCCGGAAACCGCGGCTATTAAGTATAAAGACGTTTTATATCCCGCGGAAAATTGCTATCTCGTCCGCCCGGACGGCGGGGCGGTAGCGGGCAGAAGTTTTACGCTCGATACGGTCGGCGAATATACCCTTATATTCGAAGCGACGGCAAACGGCAGAAAAATTTCCGCATCCAGGACTTTCAAAACTCTTAAAGAATATTATACGTTGAGTAACGATTCGTCTACGGTTTCGTACGGCGAACTTAACGGCACTTATAAGAAAAAGGGCATGAATAACGGTATAGTCGCCGAACTTACCGAGGGCGCGACGATTACGTTTTCGGAACCCGTCGACGTATACGCCGACAAGACCGTCGAATTGTTTACGTTCAACCTCGTAAGAATGGATTGCGACGTAAACTACCTTACCATACGCCTGACGGACTGCTATAACCCCGATATCGAGATCGATATTCAGTACTGGAAGAGAATCAATATGGAAACCTACATGAAGGCGGGACCGAAAGGCAGCGGACTCGTAGGTCTTTCCACCGACGCTAACGGACAATATTCGATAGCGGGTGAAAATTATTCGAGGGGTATTTTCGGTACGCCTACGCGCGGTAACAGACCCATGAACGGCAACTATAACAATATTACTATGTTGTTCGAAAACGCCGAAGACGGTAAAATCAGACTTTGGTGCAACACTCCCGAACACGAGAGTAACCCGAACGGCGACACGAGGCTCATTACCGAAATAAACAACGACAAACTTTACGGCGGAGTGTTCCCCGGGTTTACGACGGGCGAAGTTATCGTGTCGATAACGGCTACGGGATTCAACAACGTTCAGACGGCGAGAGTGGAAGTCGGTAAATTCAACGGCAAGACCAACGAAGAACTTGACACTTTCGGCGCGTATAACGAAACGGTTGCTCCCGTAATAAAGGTCGCCGCCGACGAAACCGATAACAAAATAATCGCGGGAACGAAAGTAAAAGTGCCCGAAGCCGAAGCGCTCGACGCAAGCGGAATAAGGGGCAAAGTCGATTATACCGTATGGTATAACTACACGGACGAAAACTCCAAAAGGGCGATAAACGTCGAAAACGGCAAATTCTTTGCGGGTAAAATGGGTACTTATACCGTCGAATACCGCGCAGAGGACGTTTACGGCAACCGCGCGACCAGGACTTTCGATTTGCTTGCCATTAAGGAAGGAACGCCCGGAATTTCGTTTAACGCGACGACGAAATATACCGAAGCCGAAATAGGTTCTTCTATAAACTTGTCCGGTTACGGCGTAACTTCGCTTTGCAAAAATTACGACGTTACCGTTCTTTTGACCGATCCGAAAGGCAATACTGCGGACGTAACTTCTTCCGCGGCTTCCGTTGCCGTAAGCGAAGTAGGAACCTATACGGTGGAATACCTGTATTCCGACACTTATTACGACGGAGCGTATAGTTATACTTTCGATTGTATACCGAGCAATAAGGCGGTTTTCGAGAAGAAGAGCATACCCGTTCCCGAATACTTCGTCGAAGGGGCGAAATATTCCGTAGAAGAAATCAACGCTTACGTTTACGGCAACGACGGCAAAGTAGCCTCCGCGCTTAAATCGTACGTAAGTTACGACGGCGGGGAATACAGAGAAATTCCGTCCGACGGCTTCAACGTAGAAAAGGCTTCTAAACTCAGACTTAAACTCGCCGTGGAAGGCGATGAAACCAACTATATCGAAAGCGCGGAAGCCGACGTGATAAACGTGGGCTACGGCACGATAAAACTCGACGTGGCGAAGTATTTCGTCGGCGATTTTACGGGCGAAGCGAAAAACGATTACACGACGTTTACGTCAGGCAAAAACGGCGACGCGTCGATGAAATTCATAAATCCGCTTCTCGTTTCGAGATTCTCGCTTTCGTTCTATATGGATGCCGACGCAACGCTCGACGGTATGGATATAGTTCTTACCGATTATTACGACAGAGCGAAAACCGCCGTTATCTCGTTTAACGACGGCGAAGGTTCGGCTGCTTCGGTAGCGGTAAACGGCGCTGCTTCGGCTATCGCGTCGAGTTGGAAGGGCAGAAACTTCGTCGTTTCGTGCGACGGCTCGTACGTCTATTTCGACGGTTCCGCCACGGGAGCGAATTTCGGGTTTTCTTCCGATATGTGCCTTTTAGACGTTCGTTTCCGTTCGGTCAAAAAAGGTTTCTCGTTTAACCTTGCGGCGCTTTGCAATCAGCCTTACGGCAAACAGGTTACGGACGACGCAAGACCTATGGTTTCGGCAAGCCTTCCGCCTATCGTTACGTCGGTGAACGACGTGTACGTTACGGAGATACCCAAATTCGCCGACGTATTGTCGCCCTCGGCTAACAAATGTACGCTAACCGTAAACCTTACCAAATTCGGCGAAGAAGAGGTAAACGCGTTCGTTGACGAAACGGGCAGAGAACTCGTAAATCTTCCCGCAAACCGCAGATATACGATAAAATTCACCGAATTCGGTTGCTATACGTTCACTTACACGTATAAAGACGGAGCGGGCAAGCAGGGGCTTTTACAGCAACTCGTATACGTTTACGACCTGACCGCGCCTTCGATAAGATTCAAAAACGAACCCGAATCTACGGTTGCGGTAAGCGTCGGCAAGGCAATCAAACCGCTCGAAGTAATAGTAGAAGACAACGTTACGAAGAAGGAAAACCTGATTATCTGGGCTGTCGTGTACGACGAAAGAGACAGGTTTATCGCCGCCACGAGGGGAACCTTCGTCCTTAAAGAAAAAGGCAGATATACCGTCTACGTTCATTGCAAAGACGAAAGCGGCAACGCTTCGAGCGTGAAATACGAAGTTTACGCGGGGTAAAAAGATATGAAAAAATTTATAAGCATTTTGTTGGCGTTGACGGTTTTCGTTTCTTTAACCGCTTGTTCTAAAAAGGAAAGCGGCGTGAAAATTCCCGAGGAAACCGCCAAGGTAAGCAACAGATATAACGAAGACTCAACCAAATGGACGGATACCCACCGGTTTGCGAGTACCGAAAAGGACGAATATATCGTTAAAAACGGCGTAAGCGAATATAAGATACTCGTTCCCGAACTGACGACTTTCACGACGTTCGCCCGCGACGAACTGATAAGGTTTTTCTACGAAGCGACGGGCGTTACTCTCGCAGTCGAAACGAATCCGGTTTCGCACAGCGCCGGCGGCAAGTATATCTCGCTCGGCGACACCGAGGCTTTCAGAACGAGCGGACTTACCGTAGATAAATCCGCGCTCGGTCGCGACGGCGCGCGCATACTTACCAAGGATAAAACCGTCTATATAGTCGGCGGCACGGATAACGGCGTTTTATACGGCGTGTACGACTTTCTTAAAATGAACTTCGGCTTCGAAGTATACTATAAAGATTGCTACGATCTCGACACGGGCGTAAAAGAAGTAAAACTCCGCGATTACGACGTGACCGATATTTCGGATATTCCGAGGAAGGCGAGAGTAGGTATTCTGCAGTGCGAATCGCAGGATATGGACGATTATATGTTCGCGTACCGTATGAGGACTACCGATAATCTCGAAGACATAATGTTTCTCATTCACGAAAAATTCGACGATCGCAGTTCCAAGGCGGATAAACTCCACAATAGTTTGTTCTACTTGCCGAAAGATCAATATATCGAATCCGACCCCGAATTTTACTCAACGAAAGGCGAGCAACTTTGCTATACGGCGCGCGGAACGGATAAGTACGATAAAATGGTAAGTCTTTGCGCGAAAAAGGTCGAGCAGTCGCTTATGTGGTATACCAAGGAAGATTATCCGATTATGAATACCGTTCATATCGGTATCATGGACAACTGGCAGAGTTGCGAATGCGAAGCGTGTAAAAAATTCGCGGCGGAGCATAACGGCGCGGAGTCTGCGGCGGTATATAAATTCGTTCAGGATATGGCGAGAAAGGTCGTAGACTGGATGAATCTCCCCGAGAACGAAGAATATAAACGCGACGATTTACAATTTACTTTCTTCGCATACCAATGGACGCTTAAACCGCCTTTCGAAATAAAGAACGGTAAGGTCGAAATCGCGAAAGACATCGTTCCCGACCCGGATCTTAAAATCAAACCCTTCAACGCGTTCAGTTCGTTCGATTTCGGTATCCGCATGGACGATCCTACGAACCTCGAACAGATCGAATACGCTACGCAGTGGGCGCAGTACGTTTCCGACGGCTGGTCGTGGACGTACGGCTGCTTCTTCAACGATTATTTCTGTTTCTACGATCCGTATACTTTCTACGAAGACTATTATAAATGGCTTTACGAACAGAAATATCAATTTTCTTTCGCGCAGTTCCACAGCCGTCAGCGCGGAGCGGACGCGGGCTTTTATACGCTTGCAAACTATCTGACGTGCAAACTCACCTGGAACAGTTCTTTAAGCACGGCGGATCTCATAGACGATTATTTCAACGCCATGTATTCCGACGCGGCCGACGCGATGAAAGACGTTTTCAACGAATGCAGACTCTGGTTTGCCGAATCGCACGAAAAAGAGGGCTGGGGCTGGAGTTCGAACCAACTTCAACCGACGAATAACTCAAGCCTTATTTCGCTCGGATTTATAAACACCCTTTTCGAAAAACTCGATAAAGCGTACGCGGCAATCGAAAAATACCGTATGGACGAAGAAACTTATTCGAAATTGAAAGAACATATCGATATCGAATGGCTTTTCCCCGCGAAATGCGCTATCGGTCTTTATTCCTCCAAGTACGACGTAAGCGCAATCAAACCGAAATTCAAATCGCTTTGCAACTCGCTTGGGATAACGAAAGTGGCAGAAAACGTCGGTATAGAGAGTTTTCTCGACAGTTTTTAAGGAGTGAAAATGAAGAACAAAAACAGATTTTTGGTTATATTGTCCGTTTTTATAATTTTGTGTGCGTCGGCGATGGCGTTGACGGGTTGTAAGCAAAGCGACGGCGGAAATAAAAAACCGACGCCGCCCGCGCCCGAAGTCGAAAACACTCTCGTTCTTACGAGAAGCGTCGTGCGGCTCGTATACGGTGAATCAGCGGTAGTCGTAGCGAAATATAAAGACGAGGACGGCGTCACTCTCGAATGGAAGTCTTCCGACGAAGCCGTGGCGACCGTCGAAGGCGGCGTAATCACGTCGGTCGGTATAGGTAACGCCACGATTACGGCAACCTACGGAGAGATGAAAGCCGATTGTTCGGTTTCGGTAAGTTTCGGCGATTATCAGCCGACGCTTAAAGTCGACCGTATAGGCGACGAACTCAGCCTTCTTAAAGGCGACGTTTACGACGTTTCGGCAAGCGTCGCATTCAACGGCAAGACCTACGATTGCGGGATTACGGTTGAAATAGCGAACGAAGAAATCGCTTCTTTCGAAAACGGAAAAATAAAGGCGATTAAAGCGGGTACGACCGAAGTTACGGTAACCGGAGAGTGGAATAATTTCGACACTCCGCTCATGCAAAAAACGTTCCTGCTTAAAGTTACCGATAAAGACGTAACGATGTATATGGCGATCGATAAGGGCGGCGAAGAAGAAGTCGCCGACGAAATCACGCTTTCCGTAACGGATTCTTTCGAGGGCAAAAATTATATCAACGAAGCGACGGTAAAATTCGTCGTAAAAGAGAACGGCGTTGAAAAACGAGGAACTCTCTCGTTGACTAGCGGTTCGAACGTTATAGATTTCGTAGACGGCGTAATAACGGCGAAAGGGCTCGGTACTGCCACGATAACCGCCGATTATACCGACGAAAGCGGAAAATCTTATCAAAAGACGCTGACCGTAACCGTTACTTGCCCGGTGGCAATATACAAAGGACACGTCGAATGGACGGACGCGACTCTGAAAAACGTTCTTTCTTATTTTGACGGAGCGACTGCGGTACTTTATGCAAAACAAGGCGCGAAAGAGTTGCAGCATACGAAAAAAATGTTGACGGGAGTCGTCTTTAACGGAGATATGACCGAACCGATAGAAGTACAGACGGATAAAGGCGGGTATATCTTCGAGGATATTTACGGCAGCAACGCCGTGTTGACCAACGATAATTTCGCTACCGAATTGACGCTCGGCTCGGCGATAAAGAATAAATACTATTCGCTCGGCGGAGATATAGGCGCGGCAAATTCGCCGATCGATATGGCGGGGCAAAAAAACGCGACCGACTCGGCTAACTTTGCGGGTACTTTCGACGGCAGAGGTCATACCGTCTACGCGGCGACTTACGATAACGGAATTTTCGGCGGATACGGTTATAACGCGGTTATTAAAAACGCAGAATTCATAATCACCTTCAAAACCGCTACCGCTACGGGAATTACTTCCGACAAAGGCAGATGGGCGAAATCACCGAAGATGAACGCGACGATAGAAAACGTTCATATCGTTACGACTAATTTCGGTGAAAAAAATCACGTCATATCCAACCTCAAAGTAGAATTGCTCAAAATGAAAGACGTTCTCGTCGAAGTGAACGGCGCCGAAAATTTAGCCGATTTCGACGGCAGAGACGACGTTGGCGTTTTGTTCGGAATAGATATAAGTTATTACGCGCTGATGATGGCAGATGCAGGGCTCGAAGGTTTCGATAACGTACGCGTCGTCGTAAACAAATTTTTACCGATGGCAAACGGAGCGAATTGGACCGGATCTAAATTCCTTAATTTTGCGCTGAACGACGAATCGGAATTCGGTAAAATAACGAGGATTTCCGAAAATCGCGATTCAGTCGAATATAGCATTGCCGTGGGAGTCGAAAAACATTCCGATTGGCTCAGAGACGTTCATTACACGGTAGACAAAACTCAACCCGACGGCTATAAACACGTAAATTGCATTGCGTTCTATCACGCTTTGCCTAAAATCGAAAAAGGCGGCGTTTATCGTTACGATACGATCGACGCTCTTAAAAAGGCGGGCGTTACGCAGGTCGGCGATTGGATAGTCGAATAAAATAATAAAAAATAAAACCGTAATAAAAATACGCTCCCGGGTAAACGGGAGCGTAAAACTCG
>OLYC01000961.1_pt1 | contig 21633 bp, 21 predicted proteins | sample 1674271 | NCBI WGS metagenome assembly OLYC01 (sample SAMEA103958154, study PRJEB25191) | human gut metagenome
GGAGAGGTGGCGCGCGTAGCGCGACGGAGAGGGGGCGACCTGCCGAAGGGGCTTCGCTTCGCTCAGAATGACAGTTTTTCATTCTTCCGACAAGTCTTTCATTTCGGGGTTCATCGAATTTATTAACCCGAATTCTCTTTCCCTTCGCCAACCTTTCAAGGTCTTTTCGGCTGCCAATGCGTCTTTTACGTTATTGAATACTTCGTAATAAACACACTTTTCTACGTTATATTTTTGTGTAAAACCTTTTACCGCATGATTTTTATGTTCCGAAATCCTTCTTTCTAAATCGTTCGTTACTCCGACGTATAAAACCGAATTGCTTTTATTGGTCATTATATAAACGTAGTACATATTTTGTCATCCTGAACGTAGTGAAGGATCGCCTGGAAAGGCAAAGCCGTCGGACTTTATCTTACCGTCATATACACTCCGCGGTAATCCACCCTTCCGGGAGATTCTTCGGCAAAGCCTCAGAATGACAGTACGTTTTACTCCGTCTGTTCTTCTTTCCGGTCAGCCGATTCTTCGGGGGCGGCGGCGTTCTGCAAAGCCGCGAGTTGTCGTTTTAACTCTTCGATCTCGTCGTCTTTATTCGCCTGTTCTTCTTTACGTTTGTTCTTTTTGTCCTCGCCCAGAACGTTCGCTATTCTGAATATCTGTATGACTATCATCAACAGACACGGAACGATTACCACACACACGATGCCTACGGGTTTTTTCAATACGTATACGCAAAGCCCCAGCAGGTAACTCTGCCCCGTAACTTTTCCTATTATATAAGTAGTGGTTGCGGGAGTGTCAACTTCGGTATCTATTACCTGCTCGGCGGGTTCGTTGCCTTTGCTCGATTTATAATCGCCTTTAAGCGTAATTATGTACCCGTTGCCGGTTTCCTTTTTTTCTATCTTGATAACACGGTGAGTTATTATCTTGCTGTCGCCGTCGTAATTGTCTTTATTCGCCGCGCTTTCTCTGTTATACTGGAAAGTAAGCACGTCGCCGACTTTAAGCGTTTTATACCATTCGTTTATCTCTTTTTCGCTCGTAGGGGCGGTCTTGATAAACACGCACGACTTGACTTTTATGCTCTTTACCTTGTATTTGCTTACGTCGGTGTAGGCGCATTTTTCCATCGAACCCGACTGAACGAAACGAAGTTGATACCCGAAAATCGTAGCCGTACCGTCTTTGCTCTTTTTCGCGTTGACGGTAACTATCATCGTAAACAACGCGAGCAGCAAAACTATTACTACTACCACGTCTAAAACGATATTCGCAACCTTCTTTGCGATCGTTACGCCGCTTTTCGGCGATTTCGTAACGTTTTCAACTTCTTTCTGCCCTTCTTCTTCCATTTCACTTAAACCCTTGCAGTTTATTTAACTTCTTCCACCGTCTTGCTCGTAATCTTCAGCACGAAATCGGCAGTCGCGCCCATATAGTCGTTATCGCGCCCGTCTTCCGTCGGTCTGAATTCGAAAATAATCTTAATCTTGCCGGCATTTTTGCCAAGTTCGAAATTTTTGCCGTAAACGTCTTTGAGAAGTTCCGTCTTTTCGGTCGCGCCGTATAGTATGGTCACGTATACGACTTCCGCAAGTTTACCTTTGCCTTTTGTAAATTCCAGGTTTACGTCGAGATCCCCCGCCGGAACGATTTCGTAACTTCTTTTTTCGGTAGGATTAAAATCGTTGAAATTGACGGAATACTTTTTGACGCCCGCGCGATCGACGGCCGTTTCCGCGTTCAACGAGTGTACGGCAGGCGTTTCGGACTTGTTTTTCCGATAAGCAACGATACCTATGGTAACGCCTATCATAGACATAGCCACGCAAGCGACGATCAGCAGCGACATTACTTTTTTAGTCATATTCTCGTTTCTCCTTAACCGTATTGATATTTTGCAACCGTACGCCCGCCCCGTAACGGCGCCGACGTATGATTTTATGCCCGTTAAGCACGCAATATTTACTTTCAGTATATTGCGCGTATATTTCAACACTTTGTTTCACGCGTGTCAAGGGTTTTTAGGTGGTTTTGTCTGCATTTTCACAATACGCATACGATTTTTTCGTTCCGTTCCACATTATTTCTCCGATATTTTCTTGAAAAATCGTATTTTCGGGGATTTTTACGAATTTTTTAAGCGTAACGAAAAAAAGCCGCACCGTCTGCGACTTTTTAATACGAAAAATGATAGTATAGAGGCTTTCACCTTGAATAATGTCATTGCGCCAATGGCAAGTTAAATAACTTGCTTGCAAGAGTTATTTAACGAAGGTATTCATAAGGCGATTGCAATTGTTACACAATTGCCAAAACGATAGTTTCAAACGCGTTAGCGTTAATCGCCGAATAGTAGTAAACGAAGCAATCCCGAAGATTGGAGTATGTCCACCCATGCAGCCGCTCCGCCTTTTATTGCGGGGTAAATGTCCCCGCTGAAACGGGGAAAATGTCGCGAAGCGACAAAAGGGGGGGCGACCCTGCCTAGGGGGCTTCGGCAAAGCCTCAGAATGACCGATAATTCTCTAACCTGAGATATCAGAACTCGATATGTTTTACGCCGTCTTTTAGGCTGCGACGATATAATACGATTTTATGTCCTATCGTACATACGACTTCGGCGTTCAGTTCCGCCGCTAAATCGTCGGCAAGATATTTCGCTTCGTCTTCGGCGTTTTTAAGTACCGTTACTTTTATAAGTTCTCTCGCTTCCAGCGCGGACGAAAGCCCCGCAACCATATTGTCGCTTATTCCTCCCTTGCCTATCTGCCCGATCGGTTCGATAGTCTGCGCCAACGATCTTAATTTACTTCTCTGTTTGGTTGTCATATCCTTACTCCTTTAATCGATATAGTCGAACTCGGTTTCGCCTATGCAGACGGTGTCGCCGTCTTTTACGCCGAGTTTTCTTAAAGCGTCGAGTACGCCGTAATCTTTAAGCGTTTTATGCATATACGCAAGCGAATCCATATCGTCTAAAATTACGTTTCTTTCAAGCAATCTGACGATAGGTCCGTCCACGACGTAAACGCCGTCTTCTTCGTCGTACCGAGCCGTAAACTTTCTTACGTCCTCTTTCTCGTAGCGGAATTCTTCGTGTTCTATCGGCGCGGGAGCGGGCATTTCGGCAAGCACCGACAACAGATATTTTACGAGTTCTTCCGTGCCTTCGCCGTTTATTGCCGATATTTTGAAAATCTTTTTACGCGTACCCGCTTTTTTGCGGAAAATCTTTGCGTTTTCTTCGGCACCCGGTAAATCGCATTTATTAAGCGCGATAACCTGCGGGCGTTTTGCGAGTTCTTTGCTGTATTCTTTGAGTTCCGCGTTGATTTTTTTATAATCTTCGTAAGGATCTCTGCCTTCGCAACCCGAAATATCCACTACGTGTACGAGTAAACGCGTTCTTTCGATATGTCTTAAAAATTCCGTACCGAGCCCCGCGCCCTGCGCCGCGCCTTCGATAAGCCCGGGAATATCCGCGCAGACGAAAGAATCGTCGTAATATTTTACTACGCCGAGATTGGGGGCCATGGTCGTGAAGTGATAGTTCGCGATTTTTGGCCTTGCCGCCGAAACTTTCGACAAAAGCGTTGACTTGCCGACGTTAGGGAAGCCTATCAACCCTACGTCCGCGATGGTTTTGAGTTCGAGTATTATCTTTCTCGCTTCGGTCTTTTCGCCCGCCTGCGAAAAATGGGGGGCATGTCTTCTCGACGTGCAAAAATGCAGATTGCCTTTACCGCCGTTGCCGCCCTCCAAAACGAGTTCGGTCTGACCGTTTTCGTACATGTCGCAAATAATCTTACCCGTTGCGGCATCTTTGACGACCGTTCCGAGCGGTACGTTTATATACACGTCTTCGCCGTCTTTGCCGTGGCACTTGTTAGTGCCGCCCTTGCCGCCGTTTTCGGCAACGTATTTGCGTTTATACATAAAGTCGATAAGGCTGGAACGGTGCCTGTCCGCGACGAAATATATATCGCCGCCCTTGCCGCCGTCGCCGCCGTCGGGTCCGCCGTTGGCAACGCCTTTATAGCGCATGAACGAAACCGCGCCGTCGCCGCCGTCGCCCGATTTTATAGTTATCGTTTCTTTGTCCAAAAATTTATCTACGAACATATTCTACCTGTCAATCGTTTTTATTTTCGTATTCGCATAGAGCGATTATCTCGCATTTACGGCACATCGGCGAACGCGAATGGCAGACGAGCCGCCCGTGCCATATAAGGCAATGGTGCATTTTCGACCACTCGTTTTCGGGTATCGCTTTCATTAAAGCCTTTTCGACCGCCGCGGGGTCTTTGCCCCGTCCTAATCCCGTTCTGTTAGCCACGCGGAAAACGTGAGTATCGACCGCAATCGCGTTGCCGCCGAAAGCGACGGCGTAAACCACGTTGGCGGTTTTTCTGCCCACGCCCGCAAGGGTCTGCAACTCTTCGCGCGTGTCGGGTACTCGTCCGCCGAATTTCTCGACGATATCCCTGCTCGCCGACAAAATGTGTTCGGCTTTCGCGTGATAAAACCCGCACGAATAGATATATCTTTCGAGTTCGGTCTGAGTAAGCGCGAGCATTTTTTCGGGAGTATCCGCGACCTTGAAGAGTTTTTCGGTAACTTTATTGACCCTTTCGTCGGTACATTGCGCCGAAAGCACGACCGCGACGAGAAGTTCGTAAGGGTCGTTATATTTAAGCGCGGGTTTCGCGTCGGGATAAAGTTTTTCGAGCGCGTCTACCAATTTCAACGCTTTATCTTCGGTCATATTTTGATTTTAGCACAAAACGCCCGATTTCACAACAGAAATCGGGCGTTTTGAAAGTATTTTTTATTTTCGGTAATCCAAACGTCATCGCAAACGAAGTGAAGCAATCCAAAAGATTGAAGCACAGGCGACCATATAGCCGCTCCGACTTCTAATGCGGGGTTTGCCACGACCCGCAAGGGGTCTCGCAAAGACGTGTAAGTGTATGTCATTGCGAGTGAAACAAAGCAATCCCGAAGATTGGAGTACGGACAACCTTACAAGCCGCTCCGACTTCTAATGCGGGGATCGCCACGCTACTGCTATTCGGCGATTAACGCTAACGCGTTTGAAACTATCGTTTTAGCAATTGTTATACAATTGCAATCGCCTTATGAATACCTTCGTTAAATAATCCCTTGCAAGCAAGTTATTTAACTTGCCATTGGCGCGATGACAGTAAATAGATAGCCATTTCGTCAATGACAACAATCACAACACGGTAACTCTTACCCCACGCGGAGTGCGGTCTAAAAGATAAAATCCCCGAAAGGACGAAAACCTTCTTACTATTCCGCTTGCGTACGGGAAATTTATATACGGAAATTCCGCAGAAACTCCGCAACCTATGTGCGCTTCGGCGGGGGTGTTTACTACTCTCGCGTTTATTCCGCCCGAAAGCAGGACGTCGACGAATTCGTACACCTGCGTTCGCGAAGCGAAAACCGCTATGCAATATCTCATTTTATTTTCTCCTTTTTGTACGTCAGACACGAATTTATAACGCGATAATGAAATACAATTTTAGTATGATATATCTCGACAACGCCGCCACGGGCGCTTTCAAGCCGTCCGCCGTAACCGAAGCGGCGATAAACGCAATAAAATACCTTAACGCCAACCCCGGCAGAAGCGGACACGAACTCGCCGTAAAAGCGCAGAAAGCCGTATACGAAACCCGTAAAACGGTAGCCGATTTATTCGGCGCGAACGTCGAAAGGGTCGTCTTCACGCAGAACTGCACCGCCGCTATAAACGCCGCGATTTACGGCATGTACGAGCGCGGCGGTCGGGTATTGACGAGCGTTACCGAACACAATTCCGTTCTGCGCCCGCTGTACGATTTAGAAAGCCGAAACGAGATTTTTCTCGGTTTCGTAAAGCCCGCTTCGACCCTTTCGGGCGTAACAGCGAAAGACGTCGAAGCGGCTCTTACGCCCGACACCAAACTCGTGGTTTTAAGCGCGGCTTCCAACGTGAGCGGCGCGCCGAACGATATTTTCGCCGTCGGCAAACTGCTCGAAAAAAGGAATATAAAATATATCGTGGACGGAGCGCAGACGGGCGGACACGTTCCGTTGCGAATTAAAAATCTTCGCGCCGACGCGTTATGCCTTGCGGGGCATAAAGGCTTATGTTCGATTCAGGGCGTAGGGCTGCTTATACTCGGCGATAAGGCGGTTATACGACCTTTTATACGCGGCGGAACGGGTAGCGATTCTTTCAACAAAGACATGCCGCAGGACTACCCCGAACGGCTCGAAGCGGGTACTCTCAACCTGCCCGCGATATGCTCGCTCAAAGAAGGCGTAAAGTACGTTTCGTCTACGCTTTCTTACTCCGCCGAAAAACTTTCGGCAGTTACCGACTATCTCGTTTCCGAACTATCCGCGCGCCCGTTTTTAAGGGTGTATTCCCTGCCTAACCCGTTCGGAATAGTTTCGTTCGAACACGCGGAACTCCCTTCGCAGGAAATCGCCGCGAGATTATCCGACGACTACGCGATAGCGGTACGCGGCGGATATCACTGCGCCCCGCTTATGCATAAATTTTTAGGCACGGAAAAATTCGGACTCGTTCGGGTAAGCGCGTCGCCGATGAACACTCGTCGCGAAATAAAGGCGTTAATCACGGCAATCGACGAAATTTCTTTCGCCAAAGACTTTTAGTTTTCGTATACGGTCTGCGGAAGCCCACCCTTCCGGGAGATTCTTCACTACGTTCAGAATGACACTAAACAAACGTGTCATTCTGAACGTAGTGAAGTCCCCTCGGCAGGTCGCCCCCTCTTCGGCACGCTATGCGCGCCACCTCTCCCGGAAAGAAAAATTTTACCCCTTGATCTTTTTTACTATCACGTTGAGCATTTTACGCTGTTTATCCGTCAGAAACGGCGAAACCGTCGACGCGAATTTGTCTACGTCCGCGTCGGTAAGCGTTCCGTTTTTCTTGCCCTTTTCCGCTTCGGCGAGTATGGCGGACATTACTTCGTCCGCGCTTTTACCCTCGTAAGCCGAGGCGAATTTCATAAATTGCGAATTTATATCGCCCGACCCGTTCGTTTCTTTCTTCTCTTGCGGCGTAAATTCCGAAAAATCTTTCACTCGTTTTGCTCCGATATAATATTTTACGCCGAACTTACGTATAAATGTTACCGAGGATAAATAATGAACGCGCTTTTGCCCGTATTTTTGGTTTTGGTGTTATTCGGCGGCGAAAAGACGAAAAGCGTAACCGAACTTTTGTCGCGTATAGACTTCGCTTCGTTTCGCCCCGTTTTCAATCTGCTCGGAGTGAACGGCAAAACCGTAGATTTTCTCTGTTCGGAAGAATTTTCGCGCGCGGTCGACGGTAATCTCGACGCAGCCGCCCTTATGAAACTCGTTTCGGATTTAGCCGCAAAACCCGAACGAAACGAAAAAGCGGACGACGAATCGAAAAATTCGTCGTCCGCGGAAGTCGCGAATAAATTGTCGCCGATAGAAAACGTCGTTCCGTCGGAAATAGAAAACTCGCTTACAAGTTATTTCGGTTAAGCCGCAGTCTCCCGGCTTTTACAACGAGCCAAAGCGACGTCGAGCGGATCTTGTCCCGCGCTCTCCCATATTTTTTCCCCGTAGCCTTCAAGCGATTTCGTGATACCCACTCCGTGAATACACGTTTTCCCGTCGGGCCAGACGAGTTTTGCGGTGGTGAGTTTCAACGCCCCGCCGCCGAACGTGTTGACGTAGGTCGTCTGCATTATGCCTTTGCCGTAAGATTTATACACGGTTTGTCCGTCGTCGTCTTTCGACGGGGCAAGCACTACCTCTATCTTATCCTGCGTGTCGTAAGAGAGCATCGCGCCGATGAGCATTTCGGAAGCCGAAGCCGTGTTTTCGTCGGCAAGCACGATAATTTTATCATAATTATAAGTTCCGAACTCTATCGCGGAAGACTTGAAAATTTCGGTTTTACTCTTATCGGTTTTCGGGTCTTTTTTATATTCGGCGGTCGCAATCAGCGAAAAAGAGTTTTCGGGCGCGGGAACGAAGAATTTCGCCACCGACTGACATATATCCACGTACCCTCCGCCGTTTCCGCGCAGGTCGAGTATCAGTTTACTCCTGCCGCTTACGGTAAATTTCTTCAACGCTTCCTGTATCTGCCCTACCGAACCTAAAATTCCGTTCGCCGTACCGTAAAAAAGCGTATAACGGAGGTAAGCCGTATCGTTCTCGAAACCCGCAATCGGATCGTCGTAACGCTCGAATTCAAGATCGTCCATATCGTCTGCGTTATTGTTCGTAAAACGCCACGAACCCGAATCATCCGAATAGTAAACGTAAGTTTCTCTGTACTCTTTTCTCGCAAGAGTACATTCTTTTTCGTGAACGCCGTCGGCGTCCGTATATTCGAGTTTTAACACGAACTCTTCGCCGAGCGCGAGCGGAGCGAGCGCGTCGCTAAGTTCCTGTCTGCCGTTAATCTCGGTAAAGTTTTCGTCGACGGATTTTCTGAAACCCTTGACGATATAGCCTGCCTTTATCCCGGCGCGTTCGGCGGGCGAATTGCCGAGTACCTTCGCTATAACGACCGAGCCGTCGCTTCTGTCGCCGTAAGATATACCTATACCGCCGCGAACGCCCGAAGATATTTTCTTCAATTCGGCGTACTCTTCTTTGGTGTAGTATTCCGAATATTCGTCGAGAATACTCTTCGACATTACGCTCACGAAATCATCGTCGTATTCGAGATAGTGTCTTTTATAAGTTTTTACTATAAATTCGAGCGCGGCTACGTCGGGGTCTTTTATCCTGCCGGCAAAAAATCCGGCTAAAAACATTCCTATCGCCGCGACGACGGCTACTACTACCGTTACCGCCGATTTCGTTCTCTGTCGCATAGCGTTCTCCTTAAACGATAAGTTTATAAAGTATCATTACGAGTCTGAAAGTCATCGCGTCCTGAAATTTACGTATATCCAGCCCCGTTGCTCTCTCTATCTTGTCGAGCCTGTACATGAGCGTGTTGCGGTGCATGTAGAGGTTTCTCGACGTTTCGGACACGTTAAGGCTCGTGTGCAGAAATTCTTCCGCCGTGGTAAGCATTTCGGGGTCGGACAAAATCGCTTTCGACTCGGGCTCTAACAGTATGTCCAGAAATTCCTGTAATTTGTACTTGGGCATATCTTCGAGCATTTTTACGAGCAGATATTCTTTGTAAGTAGACACCGTGGCGTTCTGTTCGAAAATCGCGCCCATGCGAAGTGCCGACAACGCCTGTCTGTACGACACCGACGATTCCGCAAAGCCCGAAACCAGACTGCCCACGCCTATTTTTGCGTTAAGTCCGAGTTCTTCGCTTAAAGACTGCGCTAAAAGGTCGGCGTAATCGGACAGCGACTTATATTCGCTTTCGGTGTTTATTCCGTCCTGAAAACGAACGTAAGCGCAACTCGTTTCGTCGGTTATCACGGAGCAGTCGCAAGGGCTGGTCTTGAAATTGTCCAGAAAGTCGAGTACGTCGGTTATTTTACCGTCTACGGTATGTACCACGAAAACCGCGCAGGGCAAATCGTGCACGCCGTATTTGCGCATATATTTTTGTACGGTTATCTCGTTGGCGTCGCCCGTAACTATGCTTTTAAGCGCGGCGACCCTGCCGAGCGGGGCATCGCCGAGCGATACGTTTTCGAGCAGAGCGACTATAAGGCTTTTAAGCCCCTCGTCGCAATCGCCCTCCACGCGGCAAAGATAATCTCTTCCGCCGCGGCGAAAACGAGTGTAACCGACCGTTTCGTCCGCTTCGCCGACGCTTACGACCGTCAATTCTTTATCCGTCTTCTCTTTTACGAGTTCGACTATTTTCAAAATCTCGTTATCCATAAAATCCCTTAACCTTAAACTTTACGATCTGCTCGCACTCGTCCACGAGCGCTTCGGCTTTCTCGTAATCGAGATCGAGCCCCGCAAACCCTAATCTGTATTTGTATAAAAAGTTATACGCCCGAAGAAGTTCTTCTTCGCCGGGAACGCGTATAGTCATTTCAAACACGCCCGTTTCTCTGTTTTTGTTGAACGCCGCAGAAATTCTCGACAATCTCTGCCCGAAATACCGTAGTCTTTCGAGTATGCTTTCGGCAACGAAATCGAGCGCGAACACCACGCACAGCGACGGGTAATATTTGCGGCTTTTAAGCAACGCCCGCGATATATCCACGCCCCGGACGCCGTCCGAAAGAACGATATCGAACGCGTTTTCGACGAGTTGCACTCTCTCTATTCCGCCGCGCCTTTTTACGAGTTCGGAAACCGCCACGAAATAGGCTTCGTCGCCGTCGCCCGCCACGACCGTTACGCCGTTACGGGTATATATACCCAACTTTTCGAGTTTGACGTAAAACACTACGCCGTCTTTAGTATATTCGTACTTTGCCGCCGAATATAAAGCGTGTATCTTTTTGCACAGGTAATCCGCTTCGTCCGTACCCGAAATTTTGAAACCCATTCCGTTTACGGGCAGAATCTTGTTTTCAAAGAGCGCGGCTTTGGCAAGGCGGTCCACCGCTTCGTTGTACTCGTTATTCGCGTGCCCTTTGACCTGAACGAACTCAACCCTTACCGCCTTGACGTAGCGGTCGAATTGCTTTTTATAGTAGGAAGAAATCGGGCTTTTCGCTCCCCATTCTCCCCGCGCCCACGCGCCGAGCCCCGAATAGTCGTGATAGAGTTTTAATCTTCCGTAGCCGTTTACGAGCGTCCATTTTATCGCGGCGAGCGCGCCTTCGGCTTCCCCCGCAACGTTTCTCGAAGACAGAAATTCGGGCTTATTGCCCTTTCCGCTCAATTCTTCTTTTCTGCCGTCGGGAGTAAAAATCACCGCGCCGTAAGAATACGCGTTTACGCTCTCTTCGTAACTTCCGTCGGTGTACGCCACGACGTAACCGCGTTTAAGGTCTTCCCGTACGCTTTTCTCATAATAATTTTCGCCCGACAAAAAGGCTTCTGCTTCCGCGCGGGTCGCAAACCCCTTGTACTTGTACCCCTTTTTGCCGTCGAGAAAGTTTTTACACTCGTCCCACGAAGTAAATATTACGTTTTCTTCGCCCTTGGCGGCGTAAAATTTAGGCATACGACCTCATAGTAATTATCGTTATACGGACTAATTTTAACACATAAGGAAATATTTTTCAAGCGAATGGTAATTTATAAAGCCGATTTTTCACGAAAAACGCAACGAAAGCGTATAAATAAAACGTGATGAACGATAAATATGCGGTAGGCGTAGTCGGCGCGACGGGGCTTATCGGCGGAAAATTCATAAAAGTTCTCGAAAACCGCAAGTTCCCCGTAGGGGAATTCCGCCCCTTCGCTTCGGCGAAAAACGCGGGCAAAACGATTTTCGCGTTCAACGAAAACTTAAAGCTACGCCTTTTACGCGACGGGTGTTTCGACGGCTTGGATTTCGTCTTTTTCTGCGCGGGTCGCGACGTGTCTTTGCGTTACGCGCCCGCGGCCGCTGCCGCGGGCGCAATCGTCGTGGATAACTCTTCGGCGTTCCGTCGCGAAAAGGATATTCCGCTGGTCGTTCCCGAAATAAATTTCGGCGAAATAACTTCCGCCGACCGACTTATTTCTAACCCGAACTGTTCGACGATACAAGCCGTTCTGCCGCTCTCCGTTATACGAGAAAACTTCGGTATAGAGCGGATAATATATACTACGTATCAGGCGGTAAGCGGCAGCGGAAGAAAAGGCGTTGCCGATCTGCGCCTTACGGGATACGGCTTTTCGCCGTCGTTTTACCCCTTGCCGATTTCAAGAACCTGCATACCCGAAATAGGCGATTTCACGCCCGACGGCTACACGGAAGAAGAAAAGAAAATGGAATTCGAAACGAACAAAATACTCGGCGTTTCCGTACCCGTGTCTGCAACCTGCGTAAGAGTTCCGATAGAAAACTGCCACGCGGTCGCTATAGAAGTCGAAGTAAAAAAGCCGATCGATTTAAGCGAAGTAAAAGCAAAGTTAGCGGCAAAACGCGGAATAGTTTTAAGCGATTTGCCGTCCGCGGTCGAAGCGGACGGAAGTTACGACGTTTTCGTCGGTCGGATAAGAAAAAGTACGGCTTACGAAAACGGATTGTCCTTTATTACCTGCGCGGACAACACTTTACGCGGGGCGGCGTACAACGCCGTGAGAATCGCCGAAAAGATAATCGAAGGCAAAAACGAACCGAAAAACCCTAAAAATGCCGTGAAATACTCGTAAAATGCGGCTTTTAAGGAAAAATGCTTTGACAAAAGATAAATAATAGTATAATATATTAACAAAGTTCATTATCCGTGGTAGTTTACGTTGACGTAAAAATCGACGATATTCTACTACGAAAGCGGCGATTATGTTCGGTTATATCAAACCCGAAACTCCATATCTCTACATTAAAGACGACACTTTGTACAAAGCCCTTTACTGCGGCGTGTGCAAGAGCATCGGCGGACAATGCGGACAAGTCGCCCGACTCGCCCTGACTTACGACGTGGCGTTCTTTTCCGCGCTTACGCACAATATGGCGGGCGAAGACGTAAAAATCGAACCGAAACGCTGCGTGGCGCACTGGATAAAAAAACGTCCGATAGCAAAACGCGACCGACTTACCGATTTTGCGGCTTGCCTTAACGCCGTACTCGCCTATTACAAACTTTTAGACGACGTTACCGACGAAAAAAAAGGCAGAATAAAGGCTTCGTTTTTCAAAAAAGGAAAAAAACGGGCGGACAAAAAATACCCGCTTATGTCAAAAATCGTCGCCGGGAAATACGCCGAACTACGCGTTCTCGAAAAAGAAAACTGCGACAGTTTAGACAGGGTTGCCGAGCCTTTCGCGATGATGCTTAAAGAACTTGCCGACTACGCGCTCGAAGAAAAACGAAGCGAGAGCGGCGGACTTATATTCTACTATCTCGGCAAGTGGATATATCTCGTCGACGCGCTCGACGATTACGACAAAGACGTAAAAAAGGGCAACTATAACCCCTTATATTACGCTTTCGGCAAACTGCCCGACTTAAAAACGGTTATCGAACGCAGGGGGCAGGACGTGGATTTCGCTTTTTCCTGCATATTCGCGGGGCTTAAAGAAAATCTGCAAGCGACGAAATTTTACTTCAATCACGATTTAATCGACAACGTGTTACTGCGCGGCGTGCCGGGCGTAACGCTTAAAACTCTCAAAAAAGGAATAGAAAAGAAATGAAAGATTTATACGAAATATTCGGACTTACCTCCGATTGCACCGACGAAGAGTTGGCCGCGAAATATTCCGAACTCAAAGCGAAATACGGCGAAGAAAGATTCGCGGAGGGCGAAAAAGGCAACGAGGCGGCAAGAAAACTTACCGAACTCGAAACCGCCTATCAGGAAATCTCGTCGCTCCGTCAGGAACAGTCCTTTTCGGCTCAATCCGACAGCGGACTTTACAAAGAAGTCGAAGAAGCGATAAAGAGCGGAAACCTTTCCGCCGCGCAGGACAAACTCGACTCTTTCAACGAACGCGGCGCGGAATGGCACTATCTGCAATCGGTACTTTTCTACAAGAAAAATTGGCTTAACGAGAGCAAAAAACAACTCGAAATCGCCATGCAGATGGATCCGAACAACGAAAAATACAAGACGTCTTACGATAAACTCGTCAAAAAGATTTCGAGCGATTCGGACAAGAACTTTTCGAGTTATTCGTCGGGCAAAGAAACGGCTTCGGACGTCGGCGGCGAACCCTCGCAGATGGGCGGCAACGGCTGCCTCGAATGGTGCTGCGAAATGGCAATCTGCAACATGGCGCTTAACTGCTGCTGCAATTGCAGATAATGAACAACTCCAGACTTATCGCCCTGTCCGCAATCGCGACCGCTCTTTCGATCGTGTGTCTGGTACTCGGCGCGTACGTAGACGTTTTAGAATATTCCGCGCTGTTCATGGCGAGCCTTTGCTCGATGCTTCCGCTTGCCAAAAAGAGCGTAAAAGCAGCCGTGCTTTCGTATCTCGCGACTGCCATACTCGCGGCTTTTATCGTCATCAAAAGCCCTGCGATGCTCATACTTTACGGCGTATTTTTCGGTCTTCACCCTACGGTAAACTATATTTTCAGAGAAAAGAAGTTCAATAAAATTCTCGGCTGTCTTATTAAAGCCGTATGGTTCGTGGGGTCGCTCGTACTCATATATTTCACGTTCGGAGAGTTCTTTACCGAAGGCACGATTTTCGAACGCGAAGAATTCAAAAAATACGCGCTGCTTGCTTTAACGGTCGGCGGAGCGATTTTGTTTATTCTCTACGACTTTCTGATGAACAGATTTCAGAAATTCGTGGACTCGACCGTGGAGAGGTTGAAACTATAAAAAATCGGGCGTAACTTAAGCGCCCGACGAAAAAGGCTTACGATGGTTAAAAATCAGAATTACGTCGGCGTCGTGGAGCGTTTAGGCTCTAACGGGGAAGGCATAGTGAGAACGGAAGACTGTACGGTTTTCGTCCCCTACGCCCTGCCGCAGGAAAAAATAAGATATAAGGTGCTGAAAGTCAAAAAGAACGTGGCTTTCGGGAAAGTGATAGAGATCTGCACCCCGGCGGAAGAACGTATCCGCCCGAAATGCCCCGTATACGAAAAATGCGGCGGCTGTCAACTGCAACACTTAAAGTATAAACTTCAATTAAAACTTAAAAGCAGAATTGTCAAAGACTGTCTTTCAAAGATCGCGTTTATCGATTACGACGTTCCGCTCGCCGTGAGAAGCGAACTCGAATACGGTTACAGAAATAAATTGCAACTCCCCGTAAGAGAGGATAATTTCGGTTGCGTTATCGGCTTTTTCGCGCAGAACAGCCATAGAGTGATACCCATTTCGGGCTGTCCGATTCAACCCGAATGGTGCAACAGAATAATAGCGGTCATAAAAGATTTTATCACGAAATACTCCGTGCCCGTGTACAACGACGCAACGAAACTCGGACTTATCAAGCACGTGGTCGTGCGCGACGTCGACGGCAGACTTATGATAACCATAGTCGTAAACGGAAAAACTCTTCCGCATGCGAACGAACTTATAGACGCGCTGTCGGCGGGGTTCAAGCAATTCAGTCTGTTTCTGAATATAAATGAAAGAAACGACAACGTAATTTTAACCGACGAATACGTCTGCCTTTACGGCAGAAAAACGACTATCAGCAGCGATCTCGGAATCAAATTCGAAATAGGTCCGGGGTCGTTCATGCAGGTCAACGACGGCGTGAGAAGAAAACTCTATCAGGACGCGTTGAAAGCGGCGCAGATAACGCCCGATACGACGGTTATCGACGCTTACAGCGGCGCGGGAATGCTGACCGCGATATTCGCGACGAAAGCAAAAAAAGCCGTCGGAATAGAGATAGTGAAAGAAGCGGTCGACTGCGCGAACGACCTTAAAATCCGCAACGGATTGGATAAAAAAATGGAAAACGTCAACGCTCCTTGCGAAACCGCCCTGCCCGAAGTTTTACGTAAAGTCAGAAGCGAAGGCGGCGATTGCGTACTCGTTTTAGACCCGCCCCGGCAAGGCGTAGACGAAGCGTTGATAGAGACGATAAAAGAAAGCAAGCCCGATCGGATATTATACATATCGTGTTCGCCGCAAACCCTGGCGCGCGACGTAGGGCTTTTAACGGGAACGCTCGTCCGCGACGGCGAAAAACTTTCGAAGAGCGACGGCAACGGTTTATACGTTCTCTCTTCCGTCCAACCGTACGATATGTTTCCACAAACCAAACATATAGAAACTCTCGTTTGCCTTGTAAAGGCTGATTAACTAAAATAACCCGCCCGTGGGGTCTACTCCGTAGACGACACGGGCGGGTTGTTTTTGATAATCAATGTTTTGCGTAGCAAAAAGCGAGAGTTTCTATACGTTTGGTATTTCGCCCGCGGCGCGAGCGAAATATACGTTTTGCGAAACAAAATATATTTTCCACATTGTCCTAAATCCACAAAATATATTTCCCACAAACAACGCCTATGTCTTTGGTAATCAATGTTTTGCGTAGCAAAAGGCGAAAGTTTCTGTACGTTTGGCATTTCGCCCGCGGCGCAAGCGAAATATACGTTTTGCGAAACAAAATATATGTTTTTCAATCCGATTATTTTTTAATAAACCTTGCGAAAATAAAAACATTTAAGGTCGAATAGAAAATCTTCGGCTTTTTTGTTTATATAAGCAAAATATTTATTGATAGAGTTCACGAAACTACGATTTTTTGATTGTGCAAAATTTGCATTTTGCCTATTTTTTTGCCGTTTTTATTGATTTACTATTGATTTTTTTGAACAAAAATTGAGATAGCTTAATAATTCCGATTCTATAGAGAATTCAATTCTTGATTTCTGTGAAATTCCCCGTTCGAGAGCCGAATTGATTGACTTTACGGGAAAATCCGGAAATTACGTTTTGAAGCAATTGATTGCTCCGCTCATCGAATGCGGTAAATTAAAATTAACCCTGACGGATAAACCTAAATTTTATAAAATCACATTTGTTTGAATTGCCTGTATCGTCGATCATAAAAAATTTACGCGGTTCGTCGTAAGCCGACGTCTTCAACGATCTTCGATTCTTGCGATTTTACCCCACGGCGGGGTTACCTGATTATTGTTTATCACCCATAAAACGGGAATTCCGAGGGCGGCTTTTTCATTCGGAAACGGAGCGTATCCGTCGGTGAGAATTATTATACTTGCAGGCAAATCCGCAATCATCGAACTTTGAACGTATTCAAAAATAATATCGAAACTCGTTCCGCCGCCTCCGTACGGTCGGATTATCTTCAAAGACTCTTCATCGGAAAACGGCTTGGGCGGAACGACGACGGCGTCGAAAAATCCGAGAAGCCCATACAATTTGCCGCCGAACTGCTCTATAGCCCCTTTTATTTCTGAATAAGCGTCTTTTATCATATCGTCCGACATCGACCCCGAAGTATCTATCATAAACAATATGCCTTTCACTTTTCCGTCTTTTTCGTTAAAATCGGGCAGGAAAAAATCCCCGTCGTAACGCCTGTCGGGCGGGGCAAACGAATAATCGCAGACTTCTTCCTGCACGAAATTATTCAGTATCGCACGCCAGTCGAGTTGCGATTTGCCGAATTCTTTAATCAATCTTTGCGCCGCTAACGGAATCAAACCCCTGTTAAGGGATTTTTCTCTTATCGCCACAACCTCCGCCGCGTTTTTAATCCTTACTTTCCACACCGCTTCAAGGCGGTTATTTTCTTCTCCTCCGCCCCATTTCGAGTGGTCGTCAAAGCCCTTTTTATTTTTTCTGCCGCCCGAACGCTCACCGCGGCTTTCGCTTTGCGGGCTTTTCTTTGCCCCGGAATGCGGCAACATAACCTCAAAGCGTTAAAAGGAATCAGCGACGACGGATTTTAAACGATAGAACGCGAAACGGGCGACGATCCCGAGAGAGATATAGAAAAAGCCGTAGAATTCCTACGGAAACGGCTTGGCAAATAAACGAAACGCGCGATTTCAACCCGGATCTCTGCTTGATTTGAAAAGCGTGGGGGTAGTGTTCGTCTCTTCGCGGAAAGCTCGGTAAAATGCCGAGGCGGTGGAAAAACCGCATTGCATAGCAAGCTGAAGAACATTTGCGTTGGGAGCCATAAAATAAAGGCTGATGAATTTTTTTATACGCACGGAGCGAATGTGTTCATGAAGCGAAACGAAAAAATATTTTTTGAACGTTCGGGAAAGATAGGATGGATTGTAACCGAACGCGCTTGCTATCGTTTGCAACGACAAGTCGGGCTTCATATAATTATTATCGATGAAGAAAAGAATTTGTTCGGTAAATCCCGACTCCCTGTTCTCCTCTGCGAAAAAGTCCAAGCTGTAATAATTGAAGATTTTTCCAAACAGCAAGTTCGTCCAACCCAGGAGTATCGTGTCGCAATCGGTATTAATATCGCAATTGGATCGGCTTCCTTCTTGCTCTAAAAAAAGTTTTAAGATGGGCAAAACTAGTTCTCTGTTATATTTTCTGTTCCGCAAAAGGAAACAGGGCGTCGTCGTATGTTGGATTTTTGGGAAATAGGAGAAGTATTCGTACGGTATGACCAAGGAAAAGGCGTATGTTAAATTTTGTACTTTTGCCGAGTGCGTCATTCGCGAGGAGATGATCAGGATTTCATTCGCCTTTACGGTATACGTTTGGTTTTGCACGTTGACTTCATAATTATTTTTCAGAACGTATGTCAGTTCAAAGGCTCTGTGAAAATGCTTGAAATTATCATAATCAAAAGCAATTTTCTCTATCTTAAAGCGTTCGTCGGCTTTCTTTTCGTATTGATTTTTCGTTTGCATCGCGCGTCCCCCTATTATGAGTAATTAAATGATACCATAGATACAAATAAATGTCAATCGGGCACATCCGAAAATAGTAAAAAATGAGTACAGTTTAGTAAAAATAGAGGAGGAATAGTCTGAATGCGCATGATATAATACCCTACGTAATAGAAAAATTTGCCTATGAAAAAACTTTCGGTAGCCAGACGACCGGTTAAAATTTTTTTGAACGCCACGTAAAATACGGAGCGTTTGGCGCGTTCTACGCCTTCCGGCGTATTTTCTTTGGAAGACGGGGGTCAAGAGATACGCCGTTGTGCTCGGAATGGAACGGAAGAAAAGCGTTATCGTCAGTCGAACGGAACGCGTATTGAACAAATTGTTTAAGAGAGTCAAGATATGTTTTTCAATGAAATTTTATATGGAACACAGTATTATCGTTCACCCACACCCTTAAAAGAGGAATGGGAAGGCGATTTGGCTAATTTGCAAAATTATTCGCTGAACGTGTTTCAAATTCGTATCAACTGGCGAAATAACGAGCGGAAGCGCGGCGAGTATGACTTTTCCGACGTAGACGAGTTACTGAGGCTTGCAAAAAAGAACGGATTAAAAGTCTGTATGAAGTTTTTACTTGAATGCGCTCCGCAGTACGTGTATGATGAGTTGGACGGATCGAGAATAGGAGCAAAAGGGGAAAAAATTCGCGGTGGCTATCACGGAGCTTTTTACGGTGGATTCAAACCTTGTTTTAACAATCCCAAGGTAAAAGAGGCGGCGGAACGCTTTGTAAAAAAGACGGCGGAGCGGTATTATCAAAACGAGGATATTATTCTTTGGAACGCTTGGAACGAACCGAGAAACAAGCCGATAGAGGAATGTTTCTGCCCGCATTGTCGAAAAGCATTCGGAAAGTATTTGCAGGGGAAATTTCAAACGTTAGAGCGTATGAATGCGTTCTATGGCGCGACGGAGGAGAGCTTTGATAACGTTAATCTCCCCGCGATGGCGCACGGCTATTGGGATATTTTTGAATTCAAAAAATTCCAGGCAGGGGAAACGCAATACAATAACTTGCGCTTTGTGTACGACGCGATTCGGGAGTACGATAAAAAACGTCCGATTATGTCGCACATAGGATATACTGCGGCATTTCAGGACGATTTGGGTGACGTTTGCAACGATTTGAGAGCAAAGGAAGCCGTGGATTTTTGGGGAACGTCTATTCCCTTCGATACCGATATGTCGACTAATGAAAACAGGCTGAACATGCAGCTTTTGCTTGATTTCATGCGATCGTTGGATAAAAACTTTTTTCTGCACGAGATATATCCCGGGCTTGGAATGTTCCGCTGGTACGATACACCCTTCGATATGCAATTCAAGCTGTACAGTGCGCTTGCGTGCGGGGCAAAGGGAATGTTTTTTTGGCAATACCGCGCCGAGCGCGTGGGAAACGAAAACGACTGTGCCGGACTCATGCGCGCGGATGGTTCGCCCCGTCCCGTAGCGTATGCCGTTCGGGATTTCGGGCAGACGCTAAAGGCGGATATGTCTTTGTTTGCTTCTGCAAAGGCAGAAAAAGCCGATATAGCAGTGATGTTCGACTTTGATTGTTCGTTGATGTCGATGATCGAGGACGGCTCGCTTGGCCCGATCTATACCTTTCAGACGAAAAATGCGCCTAAGTATTATTACAAGAGTCATCATGGCGCATATAAGATGTTTAGAAATCTTGGCTACAAGGTGGATTACATAATATCCGAATCGGTGGAAAAATTCAATGACTATAAGGTGCTATTCCTGCCTTATCAGTGTTTTGTTTCCGACGAATTGAAGGCTTCATTGGAACGGTTTGTGGCGCAGGGCGGAACGTTGATTTTAGACGAAGGGTTTGGAACAAGAACGTTGAACACGTGGATGAATCCATACGACGTGAATTTAGATTTGCTTAAAGCTCGTGTGAAAGAGCGTCATTTTCTAAGCAATGAAGAAACTTTGCAAATATGCGGACAAGATTTGCGCATATACGGATATAAGTCCCGGATACATATGGAAGGGGGAGAAATACTTTCGACGTTTCAGGATGATCAAGACGAACTTTTCGGCAAACAACCCGCCGCGTATGCTTTTTCATTCGGAAAGGGTAAGGTATATCTTTTCGGTTTTTCATTGGGCTATTCTTACGCTATGGGAGAAAAGAGAATTGCCGCGCTTGTGAACGCGCTTTTGCCAAAGGACGCGGGAAAATACGCGTATGCGGATACCGAAAATGGAATTTACGAAAAGACGCTTATATCCAAGGACGGAAAAATCGTGTTTATTATGAATGCGGAAAGCAAAGAATTTACGCTATGCAAGCCCGAAAAGCTTATAAAGTGCGGCGCGCAGATGATGGAGCGCGAGGATACTTTAGTCGTTCCGCCGCGTTCGTCCGGATATTTCGTAACGGAAGAGTAGAAAGAAAACCGTTTTTCAGACAAGGCGAAAGTGGCGATCCGCAACACGCAAAAATCACCCGGACGAAAAATTCCTCGTTTTTCTTTTGTGATAGAGACGATCGCGGAAAACTTTCCCGGGTACTTCTGAAAAACAAGAGAACGAATCGTATTTTGAACGGGCATATATCAGATAGAAGGCGTTTACTCGGCGTTTGCGGCAGAGCCATTCGAATACGGCAGAAGTCTTGCCGCAAGGGTGGCGAAATTCGAGCTTAAAAAGGATTGAACGGACGACTTAGATTCAAAGCGATAAAGATGAGCGATTTTACAACGATTATAAAAGAAGTAATAAGATAACATAAACAATGAAATCAACAAGAAAAACCGTTGTCTTTTAGACGTATTGAAACACGGTGTAGAATTTGATAACGGTGCCGTTTTACATCTTATGTATCGCAAACCGGCAACTTCGTTAAACCCTAAAGCGGAAGCGCTGTATCAAAAGAACGTGTTTTCCGTTATGGAAGAAGTTTACCATAAAGACGGCGAACGCATAGACCTTGTTATTTTCTTAAACGGTATTGCCGTTTACAAAAACATTCTTCTACGAATGGCAACGAGCCAAAACTTTACCACAATAATTTTTTGCTATTTGCTCCAATCTATTCTACCTTAATCACGAATTATATCTAATCGCGTTTATACAAAATCCCTTGTGGCAGTAGTGTAAATGGAAATGAGGTGTCGCAACTTTACGAGAAGGTATAGTCTGTGATGCCGTTCTCGTAAGGGGCGGCATCTTTT
>OLYC01000964.1_pt1 | contig 21598 bp, 17 predicted proteins | sample 1674271 | NCBI WGS metagenome assembly OLYC01 (sample SAMEA103958154, study PRJEB25191) | human gut metagenome
TTCAAGTCCAACAGGGGGAGCCATTCAAGCACTGCAATCGCAGTGCTTTTTTGTTTTGCAAAACATGCTTAACACTGAACTGCGAAGTCGGCGGCAAAGGCAGAGTAGTGCCGCGGTGGCGGAAAACGGCTCTTTGTCAATAGTTTAGGTACGAAAAATAGAAAATTGCGTCAGCGGGTTGGATCAAGAATCCGCGATAATTTTTGATGAGAAAAAACATGGAGAATACGGTTACGGAATCTTCTGAAATTTCTGTAACCGTAAGCGTTTCTCTTTAAAACTTTGACTTTGTTATAGCTCTAGGTAAAGCTGTTGGTGTAACTGTAAGCAAATGAACTGATAATGCCGTCAAATCACGATTTCAGTGTTCGGGCGCAATACCGAAAATCTTTAATCAAACTTATTTCGGCAATATGTATTCACTCTGACAGCACTGCTTCAGCCTGTTCGGCACTGCTACGTCTTCGCCCTGATCGCTACTTGCTTTATTGCTGAACGTATTGTTTTTCGGATCGTATGTTATTGCTCTGGGATTCTGCTTTTCAAAAGCAAAGTTTGTCTGATCTGCCTTATTCACGGTCAGTATGTAGGACGCAGAAAATGTTTTGCCGGGATTTCCGCCTTCTCTTATAGTCAGATCCGCACCGACCTTGATTTTGCCTGGCTTGGTTATTGTAACCTTACCTGAGCTTTCATCTATACTTGCCGCGTCCGAAGGTGTACTTTCTTCAATCTTATACTTGACAACACCTGAGATTGCGCCTATTGTAACTTCCTGAGTATAGGTGTTTTCTTTTTCAGGATCAAAATCCAATTCGGGAGTTTCTTTATCAAACTTGATTACGTCTTTTACAGTCAATGTATATGACGCCTGTGCCGCCTTATAATTTTCATCTGCGGCTTTCTTTGCCGTTACGGTGACAGTACCCGTTTTGTTTATAGTAAGCTCACCGTTTGTGGCATCGATGCTTGCCACATCAGATTTACCGCCTTCTATTTCAAAAGTGATATTACCATTGCCGTTGCCTTTTGTAAGCGGGTTTGTAAATCCGGTATTATTTTGATCGTAATTTATTACGGGATTCGGATCAGCAAATCCGAAATCTGCGTCTACTGCCTTTTCCTCAAGCTTAACATTAACATTGTCTGTTGTGCTTGTTACGGCTGTGTCGGTAAGGACGCTCTGCTTATAATCTGCCTTCGTTATGGTAGCCGACAGCTTTACAACGGGTGTTGGTTGAGCTGTAAAATCAATATCCGCTATTTCGGATATTTCTACCCTTCCGTCGTCACCTGTTTCAACGGTCCTCTGTGTGGAACTTGCGCCGTCAACAGTTACTTCATAAGCTACCGTTGCGCCTGATACAGCGTTGTTGTTTTGGTCAACAACTGTGATTGTGAATGTGTCTGCGGGTGTGGCATATGTACGCAACATATTGTCGGATAAAACCGCAATAAGCATAGCAAATGCCATAAACAACGCTAAAATTCTATCACAGATTTTAGGCTTTGCTTTAATCATTTTTTTACTCTCCTGTCTTTACTGATTATATATTTATAATTGATTCCGTTCAGAATACAGTGCATACCGAACGAGAAAACAAATATTGCCATTATTATCAACTGCACAGATATGTTGTCTGCTGCTACCAACACGACTATAAATGCGCACAACGATAATATCATAATAACATCAAACACTCCGGCACAGGTATTGCTGAAAAAGCGGAACAAACCTATATTCAGTATACCGTTTTTTTCAGACGCAGATTTATCGTTTTTCCTGCGCGCTATATTCATAAAAATAAATGCTGTTATCGTTCCTATGAAACCGCACCAGAAAAAAATGCCTGTAACTATCGTAAGCACTCTGTTTGATTCGTTTTCCGTGCCGCAGAACGACATCAGAATAAGCGACATCGACATCATAAACAACGCAGTAACAAAATTTATAAGCATAGTATTCTTTTTTCCTGACGTTATCTTCATACCATCACCACTTACTCAATTATTTCTGTGCTGTCTGTAAAGCCCATTTCAATTTCCTTGACAAACACCGCCGCTGACGCAGGATCTGTTACCGCATAAGCGGGTTGCTTTGCAGATGCGGGCAGAATCGACTGAAGAGGCTGTGTCGCTCCGCTTCCGGCATTCAGAATTGTGGTTTCGGCTGTGGCAGGCATAAGTATTGTGGTTTCGTTTGCCGCCGGCCCCAGAACAGTTGTTTCCTGTGCTGACATTGCAAGCTCCGTTGTTGCAAACTTTTCGGTCTGCGGTGCGCCGGCCTTACCTGCCGCCTGTCGCTCTATTCGTCCGGACCTTGTTATTCTGTCTGTTGCCGCACTGTAATCATTATCGGCGGCATTTTCATTTTGCAGACGTATATTTCTGATAGCTTTGCGAGCTGTCGCTCCTGACAAGTTGCCTACGACCTTTCTGATATCCAGCAGGAAGAAGAGCGCTATGGCTACAAGCAGTGCAACGCCTGCCACAATAAATGAAATGAGAGATAACGTTTGTAATAATTCAACCGACATTATTCTTTTACCTCCGCTTTCGTATTGTAAGCCGTTTCTATGTACTGCTTGGTATCAGCCATATTTTCAAGTATTGCCGCTTTCTTCTTTTCGGTTACATCTGAAATAGGTGTGATACTTTCCGTAGTTTTCGCTATAAGATCGTAGACCTGCATAAGTTCATCCTCGGATATTCCCAGTCCCTTGAATGTTGTCGGATACTGCTGAAGCATTCCTCTTGCCATTTCCAGCAATTCAAGTCTTACGATTTCCTGCTCATTTGCGTTTGTGGCAACCGTATTCAACAACTCCTTAAGATTATTGAAATAATCCATAAATTCTGTATTGCTGATACCCTCGGCGTTGTTACCGTTCTTCTGCTTGGCTCTGAATTCTCCTATGCTTGCATAGGTCTTTGCCATATTCAGATTTTCATAGTCTTCAGGAGCGTTTTCAATAACTTTCTGGAACCATGACTTTGACCTTGTTGCTCTCTCTTCAGGTGCTTCATAGTAGTACCAGTAGAGCTTTCCAAGTTCAAAACATATCGTTGCATAACCGCTTTTATCAGCCTGAAGAGCATCAGCGTTGTTTGTCATATACTTTATAAGCATATCAGATTCATCTTTTGTGAAAACATAATCATCTTCCTTAAACGTCTTGATAAGTCCGAGATATGCCTCTTTTTCACCTGCCATATTTGGCACTTCTATACACTGACAATAAATATTTACTTTTTCAATGTAATCAGTATTGATCGTTGCCTGATTCAGCAGAGTCTGATAGGTATCGGTCGCTTTCTGTGTTGCAACAACATTCAGCACTATGCCGCCTGCCGCAAACACAATTGATGCCGCAAGTGCCGATATAAAGCCGCCAAGCTTTCTTTTCTGCTTTTTCTTATAACGGTCGTCTATTTCTTCATAATGGTCAAGTGCATACATAAGTTCCGCCGCAGACTGATATCTGTCTGCAGGGTTGCGCTGAGTACATTTCAGAATTATCCGCTCAAGTCCGCCCGACAGTCCGGGGTTTATCTGCCTTATCGGTTTCATTTCATAAGGCGGCTCGCTGGGATTACAGCCTGTCACAAGATGATATAAGGTTGCACCAAGACAATATATGTCGGTTCTCGCATCTGTCTGACCCATTCCGCCGAACTGTTCAGGTGCGGCGTAACCGACCGTGCCAAGACAGGTTGTGTCTGCCAGATTCTTCGCCTTGAACTCTCTCGCCGTACCGAAATCGATGAGCGTAACATTGCCGTCCGGCTTCAGCATAATATTTGCAGGCTTCATATCACGATATATTATGGGTGGCTGACGCGAATGAAGATATCCCAGAACGTCACATAGCTGCTTTGCCCACTTTATGACAAATTCCTGCGGTTGTGCGCCGTATTCTTCGAGCGCCCTATTCAGCGAGTTACCCTCGATATAGTCCATTATTATAATGAACGAATCTTCTGTATCTATTACGTCAATAATGCTGGGCAGATTGGGATGATTGAGTTTTTTCAGTATATCAGTTTCGGCTACCAGTCCTTGTTTTACCGCTTCAAAATCAAGCACGCCATCCTTACGGACTTCTTTGACCGCCCAGGTCTTATTTGCTTTCTCATTGATTGCCATATACACGACACTCATACCGCCCTGACCGACTTTGCTGAGTATCTTGTATTTGCCGTCTACGAGTGATCCGATATCAAGCATTTCTTCTCCTCCGATTTCAGAATGTTCTTATAGTTACTACCGAAATGTTATCGCGTTCATGGCGCTGTTTATTTATATCTATCAGCGTCTGTATATTCTGTTTCATCTTTTCGGCATCGGTCATTACAGCGGGGTTTAGGAAATTATATATTTCTCCCTGAGTAATCTCGTGTCTGAATCCGTCGCTGCAAAGCATATATATTGCGTTAGTCTTTATATTGCCGAAGAACAAGTCAGGATATACTTCGTCAGATGCGCCTACACATTGCAAAAGAACACTGCGTCTTGAATCGTTTTCAGCCTGTTCGGGCGTAAGATTACCAAGCTCAACTTCACGAGCCACTACAGTCTGGTCTTTTGTAAGTACTCTTACACCGTCGGATATCTCATACGCTCTGGTATCTCCGACATTTATTATGTAATATCTCGTACCGGTAAGAAGCAGTGCGGTAACAGTAGTACCAAGTCCGCTTGTAAGTCCGCATTTCTTTCCGTACACTTTGATTTTCTCGTTGTACTCAGTAACTATGCCTGTCCATTCTGTACGGATATCATTTTCGTTCATACCGTTTGCGCAAAGAACAGGAAGTCGGTTATCTCCCCATTTTCTGAAAGCGTTTACGAGAGAAGCACTCGCCACTTCGCCTTTTGAAAGACCGCCCATGCCGTCGCACAATACCGCAAATGCAATTTTACCGATTGACGTATTATATACACAGGCGTTAAAACTGTCCTGATTTGTGCTTTTAGTTGTACCGATATCCGTTGCCGTGGAGATTATAAAATTCATATATACACCTCTTTATCCGTGCCGCAATACACATAATATCAATAAAGTCTGAACTCAAATTCTTCGTTGCCAAAGCGAATCTTGTCGCCATGACTGATAGGAGTTTCTATATTGCTCTGTATCATACTTCCGTTTACAAATGTATGGTTGGTCGAATTTGTATCAACAATGAAGAATTTATCGTTATTGGTGACAATATTTGCGTGGCTTCGGCTTACGGCGGTATTGTCGCCTATGAAATAATCCACATAACTCTTTTCCTTACCTATACGGAAGAACGGTTTATTGATATATATCTTCTCGCCGTTTTTGGTTCTTATAAGATGCGGAACCACAGTCTGTCGTGGCTGAGCTCCACCGTTAAGAACGGTGGTTTCTCCGGGCTTTTTACCGCTGAGCACTGTAGTTTCTCCGAAATTCAGATGCTGACCCTGCGCCATAACAGGTTGTGGAGCAGGCTGAGGAGTCGGCACTGGCGCTGATGCAGGCGCAGGTACAGATGACGGAGCCTGTACCGGAACAGGTGAGGGCGCAGGCATAGGCGGAATATTGCGCGGAGACTGATTGGAGATAGGAGTATTGGGTACAGGAACGGAGCCGGGAATATTTGAATTGGCTCCGTTCGGCTTGCCTGCGGGATAAAACGCCTGTCCTGCGGGGGCGGGGAATTTATTATTGCCGTTTACACTGCCCGGTATCGCAAAACCGTTCTGGTTTCCTCCGTTCATCGGGCGAGGTACAGGCGGCTGTTGGTTTTTATTTTTCTTTTTGAAAAGTCCGAAGAACCCGCCTTTTTTCTTCTGCTGCGCCTGCGGCATCGGCTGTTGAGGCATGGGAGGCTGTGGCATAGCGGGACGAGATAAAGGCGGTTGGGACATAGGCGCAGATCCAGGCATAGGCATAGATCCAGGCATGGGCATAGATCCAGGCTTAGGCATAGATCCAGGCTTAGGCATGGGCGCAGGCACAGGATTAGGCATCGGCATAGGCGCAGGCACAGGATTAGCCGCCGCTATAGGTGCAGATGCCGGCTTAGGCGTCTGCACAGGTATAGGATTAGGTACCGACATAGGTGTAGGTATAGGAGTCGGCATAGGTGCGGGTATTGGCATGGGAGCCGGAACAACAGTGTTGTTTATATTTTCAGGTGCCGATAAAGACATATTGCCCTTGATTTCATCTATCAGCATTTTAAAATCGCTGATGGAGAATACCGGATATGCGTTTAGAAAATTAATAATCTTGGCAATGTAATCACCGTTTTCGGTCTGATCAAAGTGTGTGCTGAACATTATGTTCTTGAAGAACGCATTCACATCAAACGGTTCCGCATTTTCTCTCTGTACGGGCAAACATATGAGGGAAACTTCACACGTTGATACATCAATAAAAATATAATTAAGATCAAGTACCAGTGATTCGATCGCTATCATATAATCCTCAGCAGCTATCATTGCGGCGGCTATGCCGTCAAATACCGTCAGCAGCCTTTTTTTTGATACTGCTCCTGAAAAGAACTGATTAACCGGAATCTTTGCTGATACATTATATTTTATGTACTTTTCCATATTGCTCTGCGTATAAACACATGCCGCAAGACCATTTATCCTATTATTTGTAATCATGCCGAGACACATCGTATCAATAATTTCATTCTGGGATACCGAATACGACAGATATGTTATATGACCTTGGTTTTCGTATTCAAAATTCATTGTTATTCCTCCATCAATAATAGCATAATAATTTTATATAATTCCACACACCGTTTTCTTTCACGGCAGCTATGCCGTTACTGGCAAACGGTAATGCATCATCAAACTGCTCATTTACACGGATATCTTTGTTAGAATTTATGTAAACCCATTTTCCGTTTTCCTGAACAGGTGCAAGACCTATTGAGAATGATTTTGCCGCCGTATACGCCGGTTCGATAACTATATTGCCGTTTGCATCGGCAAATCCCCATTTTCCGCCTATGCACACTGCGGCAGGTTCTGTACCTGCGAACGGATAGGCATTATCAAAACCCTGAGATGATATCTGAGAACCGGTTTTATCAGTCATATAATACTTCCCGCCTGTCTTAGCAAATATTACCCCGTTATCAATGCACGTTTCGTACTCGTCAAGCAGAATATCCTCATATACATAATCAGTGATCATGTTTTCGCCACTATCTATAAGTGCCCATTTATCACCTTTTTTCACTGCCGCAACACCGTTTTTAAAATTTGTAGCGTAATCATACGGCAAAGTATCCGCAATATCAAAAGCCGCATCTGTATAGCCATACTTACCGTTTTTTGCGACTCTTATTTTCCCGTCGCTTGAAAAAGACAGCTTTTCAACTTTTTCAGACGGACGGGCAATTTTAAAACCGTCGGTATTGATAATATACCACTCGGTGCCGTCATTTACAGCCGTACTTGAACTGATAAACACATTAGCGTCTTCAAACGCAGGCGCTATAAGATAACTGCCGCTGTCAGTTATATAGCCATATTGTCCGTCGCTTTTTACCATTGCATAATTTCCCAGGAATGTTGTAGCGCCCTCCAGGTTCATCTTGACGTATTTATACTTATAAATACATTCAATGTAATAATTTCTTACTTTTTCTGTTGCTGCACCGGCATCTTTTGCGGTATTTGCAAGATTTATCACATTCTGATATTCTTCATTGTCATAATAATATGAGCACAATCTCTCATACGCCTCTGCAGACTGAGGAAAACGGACAACATAACTTTTGAGTGCGGCATCATAAAATGAGTCGCCAAGCAATCTGGTCTGCTCCAGATATTCTTTATACACGCCCTCGTCATCGCTTTTTATATTCATTGCCTGTCGATATTTCTGTACTGCCATGTACGGCACCTGATTTTCGGCATTTGCCCTGGCGCTCGCCAGATAAGTATCATATTCATCATTTACCGAAACAAATGATTCTGCCTTTATAAACAACACTATAACTCCGGCAAGTATAATTATCGCTATAGCTATCAGTTTTACTTTCATAGTGCTCTCCTCACACACCCAATATAATATTTATCAACAATCCGACCGCCACAAAAGGTGCCATCGGTACAGCCGACTTTTTGGTTGCCTTTTTTGTTATCAGAAGTATTACAGATACAATTGCCATAATCAGCATTGACACCAGCAATATGGTGTATGTGTTTTCAAGACCGTAAAGCAGTCCTATCACAAAAAACATTTTTACATCACCCATACCAAGTGCCTTTTTGACTATCAGCGACACTATAAAAAGTCCACCGCCGCATACGCCTGCACCAAGAAGCGAGTACAGCATTATACTTCTGAAAGATGTATGCGCAACAAAAATTTCAATCAGTGAAAGCAACACCCAGAAAGCAATACCTGCAATTATCAATTTGTTAGGAATTATCTTTTCTTTGAAATCTATATAAGCAAGCGCTGATATCCACATCATAACAGCCGCATTCATGGCAGACTGCATAAGAACGTTTCCGATTACATAACAGCCGTATAAATAAACAGCAATTGAAACCATAAGCGTTGCAACGCTTATCAATATCAGTTTCCTGTCATATTTCAATTTAAAGAACCGCTTTTTCTCGTCTTCATCTTTTCTGTATGTAATATACATATAAATGAAGAATTGAGCTACAATCAGAAATATAAATGTGAGCACTGCGAATAAAATATCACTCATAATTATTCTGTACTCCCATAGTCGTAATTTCCGCCACAATAACGTATCTCAAATCGGGTAGTTACATTTGTGGGAAAATCAGAACCAAGCTGTCCTGAATTTGCAGAATTTGACAATTTGCGCGTTTCTACCAGTACTTTTGAAAAATCTTCCTTAGGTATGTTCTCAGGTACATAAATTATGAATTTATATGTCATTTGCTCTGTTTTGCTGACGATTCCGTTGTCTTGATCTTTTTTAAATTCTTTAAGGTTATTGATAAACGCACTTTCATAATAACTGACATCTTTATCTAACGTCAAACCACAACTGTAATACTCGTTAGTATTATCAGATTTATACATAGTACCCATCATATAACCGTTTTTATCACGATTTATATTATAATCATCAAAAAACTTATTTAAGAATTTTTCTTGTATACCAAACTCACCGTCTTCCGAATACCACCAGCTTCCCTCTATATCAACTTTTTCTTCAGGCTTTTCGGTTTCGGCAGGAGCAGTTGTTTCATCTGCTTTTGTTGTTTCTGACGGTTTTTCAGACTCAGCCGGATTATCTGCTGTGTTCTGACCTCCGCCTGTTGTTGCCGCAGGAGCTTTCTCCTGGATTTTTGCCTGCGGATTGTCTCCCGCAAGCCAACCTCTTGCTACTGACTCCTTGCATATCGGTACATCAAGCGTTGCCCAGTTGAAAAGCTGAACCATACTCAGTCTGTAATAAACAACAATATGTACATCTCCGTTTTTTGTAGCGTCGTTTACATCAACGGTATTGAACAGCGTTGACATTTTGAAGTTCATGCCATCAAGACCGTCTACCACCCCTATGGCTTTCAGCTTTTCGTTTGCCTCACTGACTGATGAGCCGAAGTGTTTTGCTACAAACAGCCTCGACAAAGGTGCGGCGATACAATGTGAAGTCAGAATATCTATTGTTTCCTTTCCGGCGATAGCCGCTATACTTTTCATATATGCCATCGGATTATCCTGTACTGCTCCGAACGCATTATCGATGGTCTTCATCGATTTTTCGATATCAACTGCATCGGTTTTTAAGTTTGACAGCGCATTCTGAATATCATCAAGATTCAGGTTGCCTTCTTCAATAGCATTCTTGACATTCGTTGATTGTTCAACAGAATCGTCCTGAGCACCGGCAAGCGCTGTGTAAAACTCATCTACACTTCCGATAACGCCGTTGATATTTGCCTTTTCGGCATCTACCTTTGCCGCATAATCATCGGAAAGCTTCTGCAAACCGCTCATCTTGTAAAAGTATGAATATTGCGTCAACTCTTTTGTTGCGGTATCGACCGCATTCGATATGAGCATCTGCGCACGGCAGAAATTAACGACGTTCAATATAGTAAATATTACGAACAGAAATCCGGTAAATGAAATTACCGCCTCTACTACAGCCGACGCCTCATCCTCTTTAAGCTTTTCGATTATACCTTTCTTCATATGTATCACCACTTTTCTTATCTTTTGTTTTTAATATCCGGACAGACCGTTGTACTGAAGCTTTGCCGCCGGTGTAAAGTCACCGTCCACTTCTGTCGTAACTCCGTTTTCAGCATCCGAAAGTATATTAGTGAAGAAATCCATATTCATAAACAGCATATCCACATCAACTGACGCATGAACGGCAACATATGTCTTTGCCTTTGACATTCTGAAATTTGAACCGTCATCTTTCGTCAGCATATGCTGATATGTGGCGCCGTTGCTTGTCTTGGCATTCGTAATGTTCATCTGTATAACATCTGCGGTTCTGTTGAGTATCGGCTTATCGTTTACTGATATAGATATAAATGTAAACAGCATCAGATAATCTTTATATCCGAACTTTATTGCAGATGCCAGCGATGAACTTGAATTGCCCTTAAGATTGTCAACACCGCCTCCGATTGCGTTTTCGCCTGTTTCCAGGAAGTTCTTTGAGAAATCGTTGGTTGTTTCTATTATCTTTTTCTTAAGCTCATCCGTTGCCTTATCTGTAAGCTCTTTTGTCTTGTCGCCGACATATCCGTTGATTTTTTTCTGTACGTCTTCAGTTAATTCCGTTACTTTTTTGCTTATTCCATCACCGATTTTGTCTACGGCAGCCTTCATTTTCGTTATTAAATCCTTCTTGAAGTTGTTGAGCTCTGTTACAAATGTCGAATAGGCTTTTTTCGGATCGGGATTACTTATTTTTTTCTGAATCGTAGATTTTGTGTTGTTTATCACTCCGTTTAATTCTTTTTCTACGACAGAAAGAATAGAATCGGCAATTTTATTGCCGCCAAATCTGGATTGAAGCTCATTGTGCAGACTTCCTGAAATTTCATCAAAAGCTTTTCCTACTTCGGTATTTACATTTATTTTATTCGGGTCGTCCAGGAACTGAAGATCATTCAGCTTTTCTTCAATTATTGATTGAACATAATTGCTGGCTGTATTAACTATTTCTTCCATCTTGCTTTTAGTTGCAGAGGTTAGGTTTTCATTCAGTTCTTCTACTGAAGTCGTTATATTGTCTGCTGTCGCATCAACGATGCCCTGTATACCGTCAGATATTTTCTTTGCGCCCTCTTTTATGACAACGGTAGTAACATCTGCTACTTTTTCAGCCGCAGTTTCAAAGGCGTTTTTCAGCGACAATGACCATGTATCCTTCGACTTTACAACTGCAACCTTAAGTCCGGCATTCATCATAGACAGATCAAATGCCGATTCGCCTGCGGCTAGCGCCAGCTGAAGAATTACCTGTACGATCTGATAAGGCACAAATCCACAGGTTGCCGCCTGTACCGCAAGACCAACATTTCTGGTAGCATTTCTTATATTACTGTTTGTAAACGCATATATGCAGTTAAATGCAAATCTTATTGCATAGATGCTGGCTTTTGCGTATGTGACGTTCTTTTCGGCGCTTTCGTTACCATACAGGATATATTCTATCTCTGCACCATAGAAATAGTTGTTTGCCGCTTTCATCGGATAACTGCTGAGCATTTTTTGATTATCAACGTATTTTTCTCTAATGGTTGAATCGTTCAATGCTTTAGTTGCATTTGAAAGCATATTTATACCGGTTTTATTTTCCGACTTCTTGGATATTCCCTCACCGTTGATAAGTTCATCCTGTATCAACGTGTTATAAGAGAAATTCTCAAAAATGTAAGTAAGTATATATACATTCTCAAGTGCGTTTTCAGCTATATTGCCTATACCGTTCAGGATCTGACCGAGTGTATTTGATTGCTGGGTGAATCCGCTTGATGCGTCTATCTTACCGTCTTTTTCATCCAACTTGTATTGTGTATTATTATTTCCTGTATTTTTATCCTCTCCTTTTGAAGGTAAGTCTTCGGGTGCAGTTTTGTCTTTATACGAGTAACCATATTTATCTTTTTGGCTTTTGTTAGGCAATGCTTTATCAGCTGTTTCTTTTGCTATTTCATCTGCTGTTTTTCCGGCATTTTCCGCACTACTACCGTTATTGTCACTCTTCAGTTTGCTTTTAGATGTCTCATAGCTGTTTTTTATCGTTGTGTCAGCAGCGGTTTTCGTACTTTCATCCTTATATGTTGCATTCAGATAAACAAGGAACGTCACCGGTATAATAGTCGGAGAAAGGAACTTGTATTCGTTATCAATCTCAATTTTTCCCGGCTTTTCGCCTTTATACAGCGTGTTCAGCTTTGAATTTGCGTCCTCAACCGTAACCACTTTACCGAGCGAATTCTTGACATCAGACGGTATGGCGGCAAGAAGTTTATCTGCTGTTTTGATATCCTTGATTTTTGTTTTGCCGTATTTGAAGTTATCGGATCTTGTAAGGATACTTTTAAATTCGTTATACTCATTCAGCCATGACGCTAAAAGCTGACCTCTGAATTTGTCAAGTTTATTCGTGTCATACTGCTTATGAGCGGCTTCAATATCCGCTTTGTTCTGCTCGCTGAAATTATCGCTTCCGGCTTTGTTTTTATATTCGTTGTTTTTAGTGTTCCAAGTGTTGAGATTCGTATTATATGTTTCTATTGCAGTTCTTGCAACGCCGAGCTGTTTATCTATCGCAGTAAGCTGTTCGGCAATTTTACTTACATTGTCCTCAATTTTAGCAAACTGCGTACTTACCGCACTTACTTTTTCTGTGATCGTATTTTTAGCGGCGGCAATGTACTTCTTATAAAATACTAAATCGTTCTGATAACGGTTTCCGAAATTAAAATAGTTGTTAAGACAAGCCTTGTAATTTGCCGTGTCGCTTGCCTGTTCGTTTTTCTTTGTGTCATAAGCGTTCTTTTTGGTGTGTGCGTCGTCAACAAGCGCTTTATAACCGTTTACAATTTCATTGTAACTGCCTATTGCATCCTTTATATCATCAACCGTAATGCTATGCCTGCGAAGACTGAGCAGTAACTTATACAAGTCGTTATCGACAACCGATGAACCGACCTTATCCTTCATATATGTATCAAATGTCTTTGACGTTGTGTTATTTGCAATTTCTTTGAAATAGGAATCAGCGGCATTGCAGACTGAAGCATATTTGACATTTGTCTTGAGCGATGAACCGATTATCTCCTTGGTCACCTTTATATATTTGTCGTCTGTATCGCTGCTGTTTTCTTTATAATTATTATTGACAAAGTTGTTGAAATTCTTGAAATCATAGCCGCTGACCGTCTTGGTGGCAGTAGGCATACTGACCTTCTGCGATAACATATTTGATACTACAGTGTGCAGATCTTCATTATCGCCGTTATTGATCCCGTTGAGAAAATCGTAAGAAGTATTGTAATTCTTGTTCGCATCGTTTATGCCGTCAACATAACTCTTTATATTGTTGTAATATTTTGTGGCATTTGACTTTGCTGATGATACCTTGCCGTTTGCGGTATCCATTTCCTTCTTTGCGGAGCTTACAGCTTTTCCTGCCAGCGTATTGTAGTTATCGTAGTACTTTCCGAGCGTATATATACTCTCCAGTGTGGATTTTACATCACTGTATTTTAAAGTACCCGTATCGGTCAGAAATTTCTCATACTCGATAAACGTATTTATAGCGTTGGTTTCATTGGCAATTTTATAATTATCTCCTGATCCCGAAATATTCTTGTAATCAAGGAAGCTTGCATTAACATAAGAATTTGCCGTTTTTTTCTCTTTTCCGGAAGCATTGTTGAGCTTTGCTATCTGATCTGTCAACTGCTTTTTTGCTCCGTTATAATCCGAAGCGGTCGAAACAGATATACTTATGCCTGACTTATCATAAATCAGACCGTTTCCTCCGTTCTTGATGAAGAACTGAGAATTCCCTGCATCAAGCTTGCTTAAATATAAAGAGTCTACCTTGGGCGAATTCAACAGGAATATCATAGCAAGCTGATTTGCTTTCTGATAGTTATCACCGCTCCACGAAGAATTGTACTTACCTACCTGTTCATCGTATTCTTTGATCTTAACCAGATTGCCGTCGCTTTTGCTTACTTTTCCCTTTACAGCTTCCGCTCCGCTGTCTGTATTTATCGAGTCAATGAGCTTATCGTGTTCCCTGATAAGCTTCATAGCTGTCGCACACGCCTGATTAACATCCTGTGTGCTCTGCTGTGCCTCGACCTGTGCCTTGGTAACTTCCGTCTGCTTTTCAACATTCTTGAACGCTTTTACAGAATCAAGAAAACTCATACCGAAATTCACCGGAGCACGATATTTCATATAATCAACTATCTGTGAGCGCAGTATCTCCGGATTTGCAAGCGAGCTGTCGTCAATTTTCTTTACGGTAAATTCATTGACGGACATATCAATAAAATTGCTTGCCTTTTTGTCTTTTGTACCGGCTATAAGCGCTTTGAAGTCACCCATAAGGTAATCGACATATTCATCGGCTTCCGCTGTATTTACCACGCCGTAAGATACCAGCGTCTTAGAGAAATAATCCTTCAATGATTTCGCCAGTTCTTCATCGCTCTGTCCCTGTGACATAGCGAATAAGCCGTAGACATCTTTGACTATCGTATCATAGTTTGCAAGCGCTGTGTTCATTGCAAGGTCACCGGCGCTTGATACCATAGAACGTGCCATATTGGTACGCGAAGCGTCAACTATAATAGCCGACATTGTCATCATCGGCAACATTATTATAACCATAAGTACAGTTATAGAACCCTGTATTCTTCTCCTGGTCTTCGCCTTAAGCTTCATATCTTTCCACCCCGATCATTTCTTGTTCTTGAACGAACCGAACCAACCCGATACTTTGGACACCATATTTTTTATATTATCGGTTATATGCAACTTGTTATCGATCTGAGAAATTACATCTACTATCAGATCTGCATTCCTGATAAATTCATCCGGATCGTTTACCGACATCTTTGCGGTAGCTTCATATTCATATTTGATATCCATCCCGAATTTTCCGAAAAAGCTCAGCAAAGGATATTCCGCTTTCACGGTTACGGTAACGTCCTGATACAGCACTTTGTTTACACATTTGTACTTTACATCGTCTACTTTAAGATCTCTCCACTTTATACGGGTTTTGTCGATAATTTCTCTGACCTCCCTGTTCACCTGTTCGTCAATTTTCGTTCCACCGCCGAAAAGGTATCTGTAAGGGTGTATATTCTTTTTTATGCCGGCAAAACTGTATTTTTCGCTTCCGTCGCCTATCGTAGCATTTATGCTTGTATCAAGTGCGCCGATCTCACTGCTGGAAGATCTTAAAATACTTTCATAGTTAGGGTCGCTTATGCAATGCGCCGCATAGATCGCACCGCGCTTTGCCGCTGATTCCACCGTGCTCCTGTCGTGTATTATAAAGCACATAAGGATCAACGCATATATCACTATAAAAATCAGAGGTAAAACTATTACATTTTCAATCAGCGCATTAGCGTCTTCACTTTTGATTCTTTCAATAAGATTCTTCATTTCTACCTCCGGTTATTGTTATCAAAAGTGGCTCCGTCGAGCACAACGGAGCCGACTGGTGACATTACGTCCATTCAGGTACAACGTCGCCCTGAGTGGTATCCTTATCACCGTTTTTAAGCAGACCATTCCACAGATTCTGCACAAGCTGAATAAGCTGATCCTTGAATATAAACGCAAGGATAAGAACTATACCGACGATTATGAGCGTTGCGATAAGCTCTGCACCGCCTGCCTGCTCCTTAAAGGCGCGTCTGAACCAACCGTCGATCTTTAAAAGACCGAGTGACGCCGTTCTCTTTGCCATTGCCATCATTGTGAACATATCGATTTCCCTCCTTCATCAATAATTTTATCCTATATACCCATCTTACTTACGATGGGAACAAGAATCATAACAAATATTCCTATCAGAATAAGTCCGAGAGGAATCATCAGCTTGTTGGCTGCCGCCTCGCCCTGTCTGCGTACAAAGTGTTTCTTTTCTTCCCAGCAGAGCGATGACTCGGATTTAAGAAAGTCTACAAGCTCTTTATTACCTTTTGACAGATTCTGCACCAGCATAGATATAAACTTTTTAACAAACTGAACTCCGCAACGGTTACCGAATGATATGTACGCGTCAACTTCCGACGCACCGTTTCTGATATCGACAACCGTCGTCTTCATTTCGTCATACAGTACGCCTTCGCCCGTATAAGCGATATCTTCCCATGCCTCACGGGTGATCATACCTGCGTTTATAAGCAGAGCCATTTTTGCTACCATATCAGGAAAGTCACGGGTAATTACCGCCTCACGCTCTTTCATTACATCGGCAATTTTAGAATCGGCATAATAGAAACCGATACCGCCGGCAAACAAGCCGAAAAGGCTTAACAGAGGATTTCCCAGAGCGACGCCCAACAGCGGGGCAAACATCACTCCGATAGACAGATAAGTAACTTTTTCCGCAACATTTATGCGATAGTAATATTCTCCGAAACGCTCTCCGTAAACGATCTTCGCTTGTGCTTTTCTTTTCTTGTCAAACATCGTGTCATAAGAATATCCGATCACGCTGAGAATTTCCATGCCTACCGGATACAGCTCTTTCAACACATATTTATTGCCCTCAAGCGGTGCGATCATTTCACCGTGTTTTCTGCTGCCTATAAGCAATAAGCTTATCCAGACGACCGCCAGAACGGCATATATCAAAAAGCAAATAAAATCTCCCACTGCAGTACCTCCGCTCAGAGCTTGATATTGAGAATCCTCTTGCTGATAAAGTAAGCAAGAATGAATATTGCTATTGCCGCTGTTACCGATATTATTCCAACGGGTGATTTAAGATCGATAAGGTCTCCGCCCATAGATTTCAACACTATTATGAATACAACGGGCATAACAAGCATTATATTCTGCTCATTCTTCTGACCGGCAACCATAGTTTCAAGTTCCATCTGAATTTCAATCTTGTCGCCGATAATCGATGTTGTATTCTTGATAACGTCTTTTATATTACCGCCCTTTTTATAACAGGTAGCAAAAACATTCGCAAAGTTTCTGACATCATCAATGCCGCTTCTTTCGGCAAAGTTAAGCAAAAGATCTTCAATGCCTATGTTATTGTCAAGTCCTATGCGTATAAGTCTGACCTCTTTTACTATGTCAGCCTCCGGAGTAAACTGCACTGCCAGATCCTCTTCGGCACCGGTAAACGAATCAAACATATTTTTTCCGGCTCCGATCGAGGTGCCGAGTGCGTCAAGCAATCCCCTGAACTGCGCCGTAAGCTTCTTCTTTCTTTTATTTATTACCTGTTTTTTTCGTAGCGGTACAAAGAAAATTCCGCATATTGCTCCGACTATGATCGACACAAAAATATTTTCATAGAAAATATACAGCACCGCGCCGCTTACTAACATACCGATAAGAAACCACGCCGCCTTTTCTTTCACAGTGGCATTATATACATTATAATCGGTGCCTTCTCCGACCAGCGGCTGAACCGGTATATACTTTTCTTTCTTTTTCAAACTCATATCTGTTCACCTAAAATTCGCTTCTTACACCGGCAAGCTGCAGTTTAAACGTGTTCTTCATCGGATTTTTGGTTCGGTGAAGCGTTCCTGATACCCTCTCCAGCGTGCTGTTTTCATCTTCTTCAAATACATATAACGGATTGAGTATTATCTTTCCGTTTTCGTATCCTACAACCTCGGTTATCTCCATAGTTTTTCTGGATTTGTCCCTGAGCCTGGAAAGGTGTATAATTATATCGACAGCAGACGCTATCTGCTGTCGTATTGCTTCAAGCGGCAGACCCGCTGCGCCTTGAAGCACCATTGTTTCAAGTCTGCTTAACATATCCTCTGTTGAGTTGGCATGTCCGGTCGAAAGAGAACCATCATGACCGGTATTCATCGCCTGAAGCATATCCAGAGCTTCTCCGCCACGGACCTCTCCGACAATTATTCGTTCGGGTCTCATACGCAGTGACGATTTAATAAGATCTCTTATGGTGATCTGTCCGGCACCCGATGCGTTTGCGTTTCTTGTTTCAAGGCTGACAAGGTTATCTATGCCTTCTATCTGCAACTCGGCAGAATCTTCTATTGTAATTACACGTTCGTCTTTAGGTATATAATTTGACAACGCATTAAGAAACGTCGTTTTACCTGAACCGGTACCTCCGCTTATAAATATGTTGTACTTTGCCTTGACAAGCATTTGCAGTTTTTCAGCTATTTCTTTGGTAATTGAGCCGTACTGTATAAGCTTTTCAATTGTCATAGGTGTTTTTGAGAATTTTCTTATAGTAACAGTAGGACCGCACAACGCTATAGGCGGCAAAACAACATTTACACGTGATCCGTCCGGCAATCTCGTATCGCATATAGGATTTGCCTGGTTTACCTCTCTGCCCGCCAGACCGACTATACGCTGAATGATATCTTCGAGCCTTCTCTGGCTTTCAAATTCTTTATCAAGCTTAAAAAGTCTGCCGTTCTGCTCAATAAATATATTCTGAGGGCCATTTATCATTACTTCCGTAATAGTATCGTCGCTTATAATAGAATCCAGTAAGCCAAATCCTCGGATAGAGCTGTATACCTGCTCAACTATGGAAACCTGCTGTTCTATTGAGATATACTGCCCGGAAAGCTTTTCCATAGTTATAGCTTCAACTTTTTCCTGTAATTCCTCGTCGCTGAGTTTACTAAGAGGTAAATTTTCAGTAATGTATTGTTTTATTTCCGCTACTATCTGCTGCTCTTTCTCAAATACCACCTTACTCACCCCTTATACTAAAGCATTAAACAATTCCAGATTAGACAATTCATTTATCATCTGTCTGGTTGTGTAACCTTCGTATCTTTTAATTCCACCAAGCTCGTTGAGTTCATCTATTTCGGGTTTGTAAGAATTCCGACTGCTTACTCTGTTGAAAAGCAGATTGGATTTCATAAAAATTCTATGATCTTTTTGTTGCTCAATAATGTTAAGTGTTGATATTGCCCTTTCAAGTTTCTGATTTGATATCACCGAACCATCAGAAACAAATACTATTTTCCAGCATTCTTTCAGTATATTCAGCTGCTCCTCTTTGAGCGAGAAGTCAAGGTCAAGGACAATATAGTCGTATGAACCGAATATTTTGAGCTCATTAAGAAGCTTTACCTTCTCTGCACCGCTCAGCTCCTGCATATCAAGCGCCGTTTTACTTGCAGAATAAAAATATACCCCTGTTTCATCCTGCTTTACAGAGCTTTCAAGCCTTAAAGAAATGTTACTCTTTTTACTCTTTATTGCATATATCACATCGCTGAAAGTGCTGTTTCCTTCGCCTTGGAAATAAACATCAGAACTTCCGTAATTTTCAAGATTCAAGTACAACACTTTTTTGTTTTTCTTTGCCAGACTCAAAGCGCAGGACGCTGCAGCTGTGGAGGCTCCGGTTCCTCCTGAAGGTGACATAAATGCTATTGTTTTTGTATCGCCGTTTTCCGAGAAATGCATACTGGTAATATTGGAGCTGTTTTCAGAATATAGGTTAAGAACTTGTTTATATATAAGATCAGCTTTCTGAAATTTGCAAACTGCTGTTTCGTTATTTACAGATTCAATATCTGCAGAAGCTACAAGATAAGCTAAGGCGCACTTTTCTGATAATTTTGATCGATCTATCTCAAAATTATCGCTTGACAATAGTACATCGATTTTCATCTGGGAAATTACCTGTAATGCTATTTCCGGGTCTGTAAATGAGTACACCTCAAGTTTATCGGCATATCGTGCATTAAACGCTGATACAATACGTTCAAGATATATTTTATCATTTTCCAATATAGCCAGTTTAATCTTCATATTCTTCTCCTCGCCACAAATACAGCTCCGCTCTGAAAACGGAATCCGTATAACAATATTTCATCAGATATGCGAAGTTACACAGCGGCTGCACGTTTCTATATAATGATTAACTACTGTATTTTTCAGTCGGTAATCAGTCCAACCGTGTAATATGAACATTTTAACGAACAATTTTGCGTAGAAGTATGTGTTCTTAACTGACAGAAAAGGTGGTAGTAACTATTTGTGAGATTCCGTTGTATTTTCTGAAATTTTCTCAAGTAATTCACGCTTTCTTTCAATAGAGGAGTGTACATATGTATTGAGTGTGACTGATACATTAGCGTGTCCGAGAATTTCGCTGAGAGATTTAATGTCAACACCGCCTTCTATGCAACGAGTAGCAAATGTGTGACGCAAAACGTGATAATTGAAGGGTGATATTCTGCATTTTTCCAACACTGTATGAAATCTGTACTCAAAAGTTCTCGGACTTACAAAAGAAGTTTCTGCTGAAATAATGTATTCTGAGTTTCTTGTTTCATATAAAAATATCAAGGGCTTCATTAGCTGTGATATAATCGGAATTTCACGGATTGAAGACTGAGTTTTCGGGGTATCTATTATTAATTTACTTTTGCTGCTGTTTTCATCATCGCTTTTTACGCGGGAAACAGTTGAGTTTACTTTCAATATTGCTTTTTGGAAATCTATATCTGACCACTTCAGTGCACATATCTCCCCTATTCTAAGACCTGTATTCAAAGAAAGCAGTATGCCCATATTAGTTGGAGTTAGATGAGAAAATAAGTAATCTTCCAATGTTTTTTGATTTATCTTATCCATAACACGAATTTCACCTTTTTCGTTTTTAGGCATATGTAACTTGATTCTTATAGGTGAACTATATCCTTCGTCTATTGAAAAATTGATTATTTCAGTTACAATTATCATGATATTCTTTACATATGACGCCGCTAGTCCTCCGTTTTTGTCGATTCTGCCATGTTTCAATTTATGATTCATGAAATCAGCCAGCAGTACCGAATTTATCTGTGAGATACAAATATCGCCCAATTCAGGAATAATATGCTTGTCTATAAGATTGCTATATTTTAAATAGGTAGAACCTTTGAGATGAATTTTACTGTATCGCTTCCATAATTCTGCGGCTTGTTTCAACTTTATTTCCGGATCAGAGTCTGTTTTACTATATGAAGACGTTTTACCGGTGAAATCAGATGTGATTTCTGTTTTTTTACACAAAGATGTGTCAATGAAAATATTATCATAATTTATGTGATTTTTATATAGGTGGTTTTTTCTTAGCTTTTTGACCTTTTTAATTTTAATATCCCGATTTGTTCTTGACATACACATATTCCTTTCTATTAAGTGACAACGAAACTTTATCGTTTTTCTAACAATTCTGTTTAATGAAACTTAAATTAATTTCATTCAAATCAGAAAAATGTATTAATTGTAAAATATAAATCACCTTTCGATTGTTGACACATATCACAAATGGTGATATAATATAAACAAAAGTAAGATTTTGTCGAAGTTAAGAACACATACTTCTACGCAAAATTGTTCGTTAAAATGTTCAT
>OLYC01000966.1_pt1 | contig 21525 bp, 20 predicted proteins | sample 1674271 | NCBI WGS metagenome assembly OLYC01 (sample SAMEA103958154, study PRJEB25191) | human gut metagenome
CTTGCATGTGTTAAGCACGCCGCCAGCGTTCGTCCTGAGCCAGGATCAAACTCTCTAAAAATTATATCTAAACGCCTCAGCGCTTAAATCATTTTCAGAGCTTAATTCGCTCATTTTGCCATTGCTGGCTTTTATCTGTTTCCAGATATTACTGTTTTAAAAGTACGTTTTGTTTTTACAAAACTTTAAGAAATCTTTCAAGGGTAATTTCTGTTAATCGTTGTTTAATTTTCAAGGTGCATCCTCACTTTTAACCCGCCTCAGCAGAGCCGTTTCTCAAGTGAGCTTTGCTATTATACCAAACCGCCCACCTTTTGTCAACACCTTTTTTCAATCTTTTTCCCTTTTTTATTACCTCTCCTCCAACCCCTCCGCGTGTTGCTTTTATCCGCGTTTTTCTTTATTTGATTTTTGTCCTTCCATGTGGTAGACTTCTTTGTTTTCTACACTATACTCGATTGTCATTACACTCCATTCTTCAGACTTTATTAAACTAAGTTGCCAATTCATCATAAATTAAAAACACAGCTCCCGATTTGTTCAGTTCAAGTCGGGAGCTGTGTTTTGTTCTGTTTAATTAGAATGAAAAATATTTTTCTCTCATTTTCTTCATTCTGCCGTTCATAAGTTTGAGCATATCAATCGACGTTTGCTTTTCGTCGTCTGTGCCGTATATTGCCTGCTTCATCATTCTGCCTTCCTCGAAGCATGCATCGTCATGAATCGGGAAATAGTTTTTGAGCAGGAAGCAGCCGTAGCGGACATATCTCATTTCACCTACAAGGCGGAATTCCTTACTTATTGTATCAACGGCAACGCTTCGGAAATTCTTGATTGAATCAATTATTGCCCTGCGTTCGTTTTCAGGTGAAAAAACGATTGTCGAGCAAATATAAGCGTTCCTGTTTTCGGGCGTGCAGTTGTGACTGTCGGTACTGCCGACAACGGGGTATCTGTAGCCTCTTGCTTTATCCTCGTAATAACGTACGGTCTGATATCCGTTCTGTTCAAAATAGTTTTCGCCGCCGAGCACCTCGAATGCGTCAAATATTTTGTTCTCGACAAGCCAATCGTTGAGTGCATCGGAATCATGGAAGGTGTTGCCCGTTATCCAGGTCGGGTGGACAAAAATTGCAAGTCCGTTCGCCTTTCTTATCTCGTCATAAATCCATTTAAGAGTTGAAGCGACAAGCGGATCAACGTTATCGGGAACCTCGAACCCCTTCGCAAGCTCGGTCATTTTGTCCTCAAACTCATCACGGGTCATAACCTCGGGACAATCCTCACGGGTAGCACGAAACTTTTTGTCCTTGCCGACTTCTTCGACTGCCTCATCCTCAACAAGGGAGTTAATGCTGTATTCGCCGCCAAAGTTTATTGTATGAGGACAAACTCTGAAGCCCTTTATCGGAGGAAGATGAACCTCCTCGCCCATAACCAGATTCATTTCGGTCGGAATATTCTTAAACTGCTCAATCGCATAAAGCGACGGATAGTAGCGTCTGTGGTCGGTTATCGAAAGGAAATCATAGCCGTGTGCACGGTAACTTGCAACAACATTCGCAGGGTCGTGATCGCCGTCGGAATAGTTGGTGTGCATATGAAGATCGCCGATGAACGGATAAACATCTGTCAAATCGCCGTCAACAGCATAGATGGCAAAGGTTAAATTGTCATCTTCTTCGTTGGTGAACTTAATGCGATATTCGCCCTCATAAGGAAGTGTTACTTTTATATCAATTTCGTTCTCTGTTGCCGTAACGGGAATTCTGCGGCGATATCCGGTAGCCGGATATTGATCCTCGGAGCCGCCGTTAAGCCAAGTCAAAACTGCGGTATACTCGTTGCCGACTGTAAAAAATAATCTGTCACCAAACGGCCGGATATGTATGTTTTTTTCTTTGCCTGCCGCCATAACCTTTGGAAATATGTCAAAAGTCCACAGCTCATGTCTTCTTTCAAATGCCATTTTGAGTACTCCTTTTAAAAAAACGGCGGCACTTTCACCGCCGTTTATTTATGCCTTAATTGTTGCCAAGGTATAACCGTCCTCATCAATGTAAACGGTCATAACCTTCTCGCTTGTTGTCTTTTCATCGGTCACGGTGTCCATGGAGAATGTTACTCTCCAAATTCCCTGCGTGCGGTCAAAGGCAAAATTGACTTTGTTGAATTTTTCGCCGACTTCTTTCTTTGCGATGTCAAGGACGGCGGATTTTGTGTTGACCTTGCCGACTGCATTACTCTCATTTGTAACAAATCCCTCGGTTTTTGCGTTGGGATTTTTCTTGATTTCTTCCTCATCGTCATTATACTTAAAGGTCAGAACTTCTTCAACGAGAGTATAGCCGTTTTTCTTGTCAACAGTTGTCTGCTTGCCGAGGTCGCCCTCTTTCTTGCCGCAGGCAAAAAACGTTATCGCAATAACGGCAGTAAGCAGAACAGCAACAATTCTTTTCATAAAATCATCCCCTATAGTTCTTGTATTCGCCACTGAGTATCTTCTGCCACCATTCACGGTTGTTGAGATACCACTCGATAGTTTTCTGAATTCCTTCATTGAACAAAGTCTCGGGTGTCCAGCCGAGCTCGGCATGAATTTTTGCCGGATCAATGGCATATCTCATGTCGTGACCCGGGCGATCCTTAACATAAGTAATAAGACTTTCATCCTTGCCGACTGCTTTAAGAATTGTTTTAACAACATCGATATTCGCTTTTTCATTATGACCGCCGATATTATAAACCTCGCCGATCTTACCGTTTTCAAGGATCATGTCGATCGCCTTACAATGGTCGTCAACATAGAGCCAGTCACGGACATTGAGTCCCTCGCCGTAAACGGGGAGCTTTTCGTCGGCAAGAGCCTTTGAAATCATGAGCGGTATAAGCTTCTCGGGGAACTGATACGGTCCGTAATTGTTGGAGCAACGGGAAATCGTTGTGGGAGTTCCGAATGTTCGGTGATAAGCCATTACGAGCAAGTCAGCCGACGCCTTGCTTGCCGAATACGGCGAAGAAGTGTGGATCGGTGTTGTCTCGGTAAAGAAAAGATCGGGACGGTCAAGCGGAAGATCGCCATAAACCTCGTCTGTCGATACCTGGTGATAGCGGGGGATATCGAACTTGTTGCAGGCATCAAGCAAAACCTGGGTGCCGAGAATATTGGTTTTGAGGAAGACCTCGGGATTTTCGATTGAGCGGTCTACGTGGCTCTCGGCCGCAAAATTGACTATTGCATCAAATTTTTCCTCCTCGCAGAGTGCAAAAACAGTCTTTCTGTCAGTTATATCTCCGAGGACAAATCGAAAATTACCCTTGCGTGCCGCGTCAAGAGTATAAAGATTGCCTGCATAGGTCAGAGCGTCAATACATACCAATCTGTAGTCGGGGTGCTTGCGCTGCATATAATAAATGAAATTGCTGCCGATAAAGCCGGCTCCGCCGGTAACAAGAATATTTTTCATAAAAAATCTCCTTTGGAAATTGTCATAGATATTATACACTATTTGATTTAAAAAGAAAAGTATTTTTTACTATATCTCATTTCCGTTTTGCTCATTATTATATTCATTGACCGTTTCAGCCGTCTCGGAGCCCTTTGCCTTTTTCTTTTTTATAACAATTACAAGTAATATTATTATGACAATGGTAGCCGCCGAGCAGATAATAACCGTATTTTGGCTTTGCGCTTGGCTGTTTACTTCTTCAGCAGTGCCGATTTCGTCGATTTCATCGGGTTGGATGTTTCTTCTCATCAGGTATATTCTCGTGGGATACGAGCCGGGAACATTGGAATACTCCTCGAATTTTGCCAGATAGTTATTCTCTTGAAAGCCACCCGAGCTGATGTAGGTTGCGTCAACGACTCTGTAATCATCGCCGATTCGCACAACATTCCAAATATGCTCGTCACTTAATTGAAGATAACACTCAATTCCGCACTCCCTGAAAAGTGCATCGCAAAGCATTGCATAGTTTACACAAATTCCTTTGCCGTCTAGTGCATGCTTGAGAGCATATGTGTTATATTCGGATACCATGTCATCATTGTTCTCGGTATCGCAATGCTCATAATCATATTCAATATGACCTGCGACATATTCCGTTATTGTGCGAATTTTTTTCTCATATGTCATGCTGTCGTTTACAAGGCTCTTTGCCAGCTGGCGAACCTCGGCTTGAATTTCCGCCGCATCATCTGAGCATTCATATAAACCGTCTTGCTTTGCATTGAGACTGTCAACAATTTCTTTGTCATAAATCATCTCCGTGTTTTCAACCCAAAGTAAATCCAGATTTTTCATTTTTGTGAGGGGACGAAGAGATTTAATCGGAGAATTCGCAATGTCAAGACAGCTGATATTTGTGTTTTCGAGAGGTGAAATATCGGTTACACAGGTGTTTCTGATTTTAAGAGTTTTAAGCGTTTCGTTGTCCTTAAGGAGGCTGATATTCTCTATACCTACATTTGCAAATTCAAGGTACTCTAGTCCCTGAACCTTTTCAACGCCTTTTATTGAGCCTAAGCTGCAGGAGAAAAACGAGATTGCTTCGGCACTTTTCAGCTTTTCTAAAAATTTCAGATTGTCAAATTCGCAGTATTGAAACCAAATGGTATCGAAGCTGTTATTTTCAAAGAAGCTCATGTCCCCATTCGCATAATCTACTATCTGAAGATTTTCAAGATTCTCATTAAACTTGAAATTTTTCGCTTTTATTTCGCAATTATCTAATGTGATAATCTCCAAATAATCCTGATTTAAAGTATCCGGCTCTGTTATTGTACAGCCGTTCAGCTCAATCGCTGTCGTTTTTTTCTGTTCAAGTATATTCTTTATATCTTCATCGGTCATATCATATACGCAGAGCGCGCCCGATCCGTCAAAATCGTAGCTTCCTTTGCCGACCGTAATCTGCTTTGCACAGACATTCAGAGCAGGCAGAATACTAAACATGGCAGCGACAAAAAAGATGCCGGTTATTCTTAAAAGCTTTACTGTATTTCCGATCTTATTCATTCCGATTTCTCTCCTATATCCGATTTATTTTCCGCTTCTGCCGTCGGCTGCTTTTTCTTTTTTATAACCACAACGGTTACCATCGCTACAATTACGATTGCTGCCGCAATAAATCCGCAGATCACGGCTTTATTTGCTCGGGAGCCCGATGATGTTTCCAGGGCTGAAGTCACTCCCGTAGTTTCTCTACTTACGGGCACGGTCGTCAGCTCATCGTAAAATTTATCGTCGTCGGGGTCTGTCGTGAATTCAAAAAATCCTTCTTTTTCTCTCAATTCGTTATACAATTGCGACGGTATAGGACTTTCGGGAAAATCATTTTTATCCCATTTGCATAAGTAATAGAGATTCCAGCATACTGCGTCGCTGCCTTCTTTGTCGTTATCCATATCAAGTAAGGTTATATCATGTGAATAATATTCGCCGTCCAATTTTATAACATTCCAAATATGGGTTGTGCTCATTTGAGTATAGTTTTCAATTCCTGCCTCCGTAAAAAGAGCCTGTGCAAGCTTGGCATAATTGATACAAATTCCCTTGTCTTCAAGTGCATATTCTAATTGATGATCGTTATATTCCATTATGAGATCGTCGTCTTTATTTATACGGTAATCATATGTCAGATGATCCATAATGTATAATGTTATTGCCTTTATTTTTTCACGTTCCGTCATTGACCCGTCGGTTATTTCCTTTGCGATGGTTTGTACCTTTTCTTTTATTTTTGCGGCATCTTTTTTCCACGGACTGCTGCCTAATTTAGAAATTAAAGCGGCTTCAACCTCCTGGTCGTAAGACATTTCATTGTCACTTGCCGAAAGCTCTTTCAGACTGTCCATTCTCGTCAGCGGCTCATAGGATTTTATCGGTGAGCCGAGCAACTCGAGCGAAGATATATTTGTATTAGCCAAGGGTGAAACATCATCGACATTTGTTTCATGCAATGTCAGGCATTTTAAATCAATATTTCCGTCAAGAGGACTTATATCATCAAGACCGGTGTAACTAAGCTCAAGCGAATATATCTTTTTAACCGTATCAATTCCCTCTAAGGAGCCGATTGAGGTGTTGTCAAAGTACAGACTTTCAATTGTTCCGATACCCTTCATAAATTTAAGGTTATCAATATCCATTCTTCTAAAAGTGATTCCGCTATAGTTCTGCCCTTTAAGAAATCTGAAATTTTGATTTTCCTCAGCATCGCAGTTTTCAAACGTCAGCTCAAAAAGACCCGCAGGCATTTTCAGTCTTTTGGCTTTTACCGATGCATAATTAAATCTCAAATTTTCTATCGTGAGCCCATCAAAAAGGTTTGGATCGTTTATTGTGCAGGAACAGAGCTCGACTGTTTTGGGCTTTTCTTTTTTTATTATTTTTCTGATGGTGTCAGTGTTTTCAATGCCGGTAAGGCTTATCTCATCATCTTCAAGCCGTTCATAAAAACCGTCGTCAATTTCAACCAAATCTTGTGTAATTGTCTCGGCAAATACCGAATAATAATTGCCTCCGAAAAAAGCCGCAACTGCGAGAATGACACAGCAAAAAAATGCTGTCTTTCTTTTAGTGTTCTTATTCATTTTAACACTTCCTCCGCATCATTTCTATTTTCATTATATTCCCGTCGTTTTGTTTTCTGTAATTATACAGTATACTTCCGAAAAAGAAAAGATATTAATATGACCTTTAAAATAACAATGGGCTGCCGCACTAAGCGACAGCCCGATAATTTATTTATTTGTTTGTATCCTTTTCAACCTTAACTTTAAGGAAATATCCGACTGCGGCGCCTGCAAGAGCACCGATAATCATGTTGACAAATATATTTACGTCCGTCACAAGCGAGAGCAAAGCACCCACACCTATGCCGAGAACAAGAAAAATCAGAACAAAATATCTGCTCAATTAAGCCGCCGCCTTTCCGAATATATTCTTTACGGTTGAAACTATGACCTCCAGCTTGTTCATGTGAACGGTTACCTTAACCTTTTCCGAATCAATCAGCTTTCCGTCGGCAGCACGAAGCTCGGCAGTTACTATCGCCTCTCCGTCACCCTTTGCCGTTACAAATCCGTCCCTGTCGACGGAAACAACTCCGTTAGAATCCGATTTCCATATGAGTGAGCCGAGAGTCTTGTCATAATCGGCAATTATTCTTGCATTCGCTTTATATCGCAAGTCAATTCTGTTAAAAGAAACCTTCAGAGGTTTCTCGGACTCACCGTTTATTTTCAACATATCGTTTTGATTTACAGAGCGCATCCACGAAAGTGTCACATACGGCTGATGAACATTCAACACTGTGTTGATCTGACCCAACAGAGCCCTGACCTCCGAACGGTTATCCTTTGCAAATTCAAGTATTTCTATGATAACATCAATTATACCCTGTATCTGATTTTGAGTGAGATTTCGGCTTGCATCGCTTTCCGCAATCTGCGAAGCAATATAAGCGCGGAAGCCGTTACTCTTGATCGTATCCATATTGGTCGGAATAATTCCGAGCGCAAAAGCCGACAGAATTACTCCGAGGGTTTTAAGGGCATTGCCTGCATTGAGTTTTTTTCCGATATACTGACCCGCTATAAATACAAGGCCGTCCTCATATTTTTCGGCATAGTTTTCTTGACTTACAAAAATGTCCTTTGCAAGCCTCGACACCAGTGAATCTAACATTGCGCCGACCGAGCGGGAGTCCTCCTCGCTGTAGAAATTCGAGCTTGATTTTTTACCGGTATCCTCCATCAATGTATCAAATGTTTTGCAAACATTTTCGTAATAGCTCGAATAATTCGCACAGTTTTCAGCCGACGGCAAATAATACTCCACGCCATAGCGTGTGAATCCCCAGTCCTTCATAACGAACTTGGGAACATAGTCGTTCGGGTTCATTATATTCATAATATTGCCGTATGCAGCACCGTCAACGCCGTCCTTTTTTGTGCACTGCGGCGCCTCAAAGGTATAAACATAAATGTCATTCTTTGCAATTCCGACCGTCTTTATGCTGTCGGCATTTTTGAGGCACTTCGTATAGCTTCCGTCGTCAAGCTCTCCGCCGACAAGGTTCGCTATTGAGCCGCCCCTGCTGTAGCCGGGAATCAGAAGCTTAACTCTGCCCTCAAGCTTTTCCGTTGTGAAATAATCGTTGATATAATTCAGAATAATCTCCTTGCCGATATCAAATCCAAGGTGATTGTCACCGTTGCCGACTCTAAGATTTCCGCCCCACTCCATGCCATAGTTTCCGCTTCTTATTGCGGCAATGACGATCGTGCATTTCTCGCCCGAAAGCGTGACGGTTTTTTTTGCCATCTCGACCGCCGCTGTATCGTAGCCCTCGGTCTCATAGCCATATGCCTTAGTTTCATAGCCGCAGTTTTTGAGCATGGCTTCAATATGCTCGTCCGTGTCGCTTGTGTTGAAGGAATTAAAGGTTGCCATCGAGACATTCAAGGCGAGCAGGGCAAGCTTGTGATTATATTCAAAAGAGTTCCCCGTGAACCATTCATCATCGTATTCATAAGGATAATAAAGGCTCTCGTCAAACCAATCGCACTGATAAACACCGGTTGCTTTTTTCTCCGCCTTTGCCATAAAAGGCATTGACGAAAGAGTAATAACTACCGTAAGCAATGCGGCTATTATTTTATTCTGATAGTTCAAGTCATGCTTTCCCCATTTCATACATATAAATCTCTGCTGATATAATATCATATTATATTTTAAAAATAAATACATTTTGCCCAATTTGTAAAAAATTTACAATTAAGCAAAACCGCCGACACTCTCGCCGACGGTTGCCTATCCCATGTTTATTTCATATCTGCCGTTTCTCAAAATTCTGACAAGATCATCGTTTGTGTTTATCTTTTCCTCCGTAATGATTCCCGATACATTTCCCCTCTGACTTTCACGGTGATAGTCCGCACCGCCTGTCACGATTTGAAATTTCTCCTTCTTCGCCCATGCCTGTGCCTTTTGGTTAAGATCCTTGTCCTTATCCTTGCCGTTGAAAATCTCACATCCGTCAATATACTTCGGGTTTGCTCTGTGAATATACGGTCGGAACGGATGCGCCTGAACGATTATCGCTCCGCTCTCCTTTACAAGCTTATAAAATCTGCGCGGACCTTTGAAAAGCATATTACCGTTTTTTCTTAGAAAATCCTCATCAATTCCGTAAACGAGATAGTCGTTCGTCGTTGCAAAATATCTTATCTCCATTCCGAGCAGAACCGTGAAGTCATCGCCTGCGGCTTCAAGGGCACAGTGATAACCTTTGAGATATTTGTCAACGTCGATCTGCCTTTTAAAAGCACTGTCCGTTCCGAAAGTCAGAAACGAATAATGATCCGTAATCACAAGACCGCTGTAACCTATTGACTTGTAGAATTCAACCGTGTCCTTTGCCAAGGCCGCCGCACATTCGCTCGTTTCGGCAGTATGGCAATGCAACTCATATTTGTATTTCATCAGGTTTCCTTCTTTAATCGGTAATTATCAGGCTTTTATTTTCTCATGCACACCAACGTGAGGTGCACAATGCGCTTCTTTGGTTTCTCTCAAAAATCGCCTCCCCTCGCTTGACAAGGGGAGGTAAATGCTTTTATTTAACTCTTTTCATAATATCGGCAAACACGTCTGTAAGCGTCTGCGCCGCAGAATATCCCATCGAATTTGTTTCGTGATAATGATTCCTGTCAAAACGGTCTCTGCCGCTTGAAAGATACGGCTGCGTCTTGTGGAGAATGAAATCATTCGGAGCGACAACGTAGCCCGTCATATCATTTGTTACACCGAAGATAAGCAAATCCTTATCTTCTGCGATGTCAACGAGCGGAGTCGGATCAATTTCAGGACCTCTGCCCGTTGCCGAATCCTCTGCCGAATCATATCCGCCGTAAGCAACCTCGGGGAAAACTTCGCCGGGCATAAGGAGAATCTGCTGCGAACCGATCTTCATGTATGTCATTTCGGAAATGAGAGCAATTCCGAGATCGCCCTTCTTTGCAGGAACAATCTTTGAGCTCATGACCTTAAGCATTGCGAGGAATGCAAGCACAGCGTTATCCGCATAGTAATAGAACGGCTGCTGAACAACGGTAATTTCCGGCTTCATCTTCTCGTCGTTGTCGATTGAAAGAGCGGCCTTTCCGAGAGTCTCACCCTGAAGCTCGGTCCTCTTCCATCTATCCTCAATATCCGGATAGCCCGGGTCGACAGCGCCGATAGCACCGATACCGTAAAGGACATTGACATCCTTTTCCTTGTAAATCGTCTGCCTGAGGAAGTAAGGATAGTCGGCACTGCAAAGAGTGTTGGAGCCGCCGAGTGTATTCGGATGAGCAGCATAGTTGAGGAGCCACGTTTCCTTGCTGCCGTCATCGGGAACAAAGCGAATCCTTGTCAATGTATCATGAAGGACTACCGGAGGGCGCTTATCATACTGAGCGTCGGGAACATGAGTTGTTCCGATATAAAGATCACCCTTTTTGCGATTGTCATAAGCCTCAAGGCATACTTCCTTGACGGTCTTAAAAATCTTCTGCATATATGTATCGACCTTGCCGCTCTTCGGGAGCTTGCCCCAATAGCCTACGGTATCAAATCCCCCATGGGTATGCGAGCAGCAAACATTGATCGCCTTGCACTTTGCCTTGCTCGAAAACTCTTCAAGGCTCGCTCTGATTATGCTTACCTCAAAATTGGTAAGGCCGATAACGTCGGCACAGACCATCATTACGCCGCCCTCATCGCCGCAGCCGATCCACATTGCGCTTATTGTAATCGGGTCATGGAAGCCTGTCATTTTCTGAGCCATCTTATGTCCCGCTATGTAATAGGTCTTGGACTCAAAATCGTCCGGCATCGTCTCTTTCATTGCAAAGCCGACGTCAAACTTATCGTCTGTTTTATTAGAAATTTTTACAGGCTGAACCTTCGGCAAATCCTCGGGATAACCTTTCTTGGCAAGTCTTTTACCCTTGCTTTTCGTAATTTTCTTCACGGCGCTTGCCGCAAGATCTGCTATATCCATATGTTTGACCTCCTTGAAACGCTCTTTTGTTTCTATATAATTATATCACGACATACAGATATAAACAAGTTAATTTTTTATGAATTTGTATAGACAAAACAAACTGTTGCATGAAAATATATTGTGTGATATACTTAATGAAGTTTAAACCTTGGAGGAGTATAAATGAAAGTATGCAAGTATTGCAACAGTGAGTGTGATGACACCGAGAAGGTCTGCCATTCGTGCGGAGCGTCGGAATTCAGCAACAAGTGCCGTAACTGCGGTACGGTTTTTGATTCGGGTTTCTGCCCGAATTGCGGTGTTAAGGTCGGACAAAAGCCGCAGACGTGTCCTAAGTGCGGAAACGAATATTATACAAACGCCTGTCCGAATTGCGGATACAACGGTTCGGTTCAAAACGCGCATCAGACGACAACCGCATTTCAGACATCACCTGCAGCTAATAGCTTTAATAACAACAGGCACAATAAAAGCAAGACCTCAATAGGAACAATACTGTTATGGATTTTTTTCCTGCCGGTCATGGTTATCGTAACCATATGGAAATCAGAAAAGCTGGATAAGAAATGGAAAATCATACTGACTGTTATTATTTTGGCTTTCTACTTAGTCGCCGGAGCAGTAAATAACGATACGACATCAACAACGGCATTCATTGCCGGTCTCGGATTTTGAAATTAAATAAACTGTTACAGATTTATTTTTAGCTATTCTGTCGGCGACAGTATCGGCTGCAACAGTTTGATACTAAGATGCTGAATACTGGGAGGAATTTTTATGAGACTCAAAAAATACATTGCAGAATTTTTAGGCACGGCAATTCTTGTACTTTTCGGCTGCGGAACCGCTGTTTTCTGCGGCGGACTTTCCGGCGGAACAGGTAACGGCACGCTCGGTGTTGTCTCAATCGCCCTCGCGTTCGGTCTTTCAATCGTAGCCGGTGCATATTCAATCGGTCATATTTCGGGCTGTCATGTCAACCCCGCCGTTTCACTTGCTATGTTTATCAACGGCAAGCTTGACATAATCGACCTTATCGGCTACATTGTCTCTCAGGTTGCCGGTGCATTTGCAGGCAGCGGCTTGCTTATGCTCATTACCAAGGAGACTGCTGCAGACGGCTTGGGTTCAAACGGCTACGGCGAGCTCAGCAGTGTCGGTATATCCATGACGGGTGCAATTATCGTTGAAATTGTCCTGACGTTTGTCTTCGTTCTGACTGTTCTCGGTGTTACCTCAAGCGAAAAGTATTCCTCGGTTGCAGGTATCGTTATCGGTCTGACGCTCACCTTTGTACACATCATCGGAATCCCTCTCACAGGTACCTCGGTCAATCCTGCCAGAAGCCTTGCTCCGGCAGTTTTAGATGGCGGTATTGCTCTCAATCAAGTATGGGTATTTCTTGTCGCTCCGCTTGCCGGCGCGGCATTGGCAGGAATCGTTTTCAAGTTCATTTTCAAGCCAAAAGAGGTATAACATATTTATTATATCGTATAAAAATCTCACACCTCCTCTTAATTCAAGGGGAGGTCGTTTTAATGATGAAGAGAATTAAGAAAGAGCTTAACCGAATCGCTTTCTTTCCTTTTCTGTTGATTTCATATTCGGAATGTGATAAAATAGCCTCGGTGATTTTATGCTTAAAAAAAACGATGAAATATATCTGACTGTCAAAAGCTGTACCGTACAGGGCAGCGGCGTCTGCGACCATGACGGCATGACGGTCTTTGTTCGCGGAGCGGTAACAGGCGACCGCGTGCTTGCTCATATTATCAAGGTCAAAAAGACTTATGCCGTCGGCATTATTAAAAAGCTTGTGCAGCGTTCACCGATGAGAGCAAAGAATTTCTGCCCTATTGCGGAAAAATGCGGCGGATGCTGCTTTGCTCATATAAAATATGAATCGGAGCTCGAAATCAAAGCACAGCAGGTTGCCGACAATTTTAAGCGTCTCGGCAAGCTCGATATTACGCCGGCTCCGATCATTCCGTCACCCTCTGCTGAGCGATACAGGAACAAAGCACAGTACCCCGTCGGTTCGGACGGAAGATTTGCGACGATAGGTTTTTATGCGCCGATGACACACAGAATAATCGACTGTGCCGATTGCCTTTTACAGCCGAAAGAATTTTCGGAAATAACCGATATTTTCCGCAACTGGATCCGTGAAAAAAAGATAAGCGTTTACAATGAAGCCGACGGATCGGGAATTATTCGTCATATTTATATTCGCAAGGCGGTCGTCACAGGTCAGATAATGGTCTGCATCGTCGCCAATTCAGACAGTATTCCTCATGCGGAAGCTCTGATTGAACAGCTCAAGGAAATTGACGGCTTGGCAAGCGTTATTCTGAATATAAACCGCGATAAAACAAATGTTGTGCTCGGCAAGGAATGTAAAACGCTTTTCGGGAGCGATTACATCACCGACGAGCTTTGCGGCTTAAAATTCAATCTCTCTCCCCTTTCGTTTTATCAGGTCAATCACGACGGAGCGGAAATTCTATACAACAAAGCTAAAGAATATGCCGCACTCACGGGCAGTGAAACGCTCGTTGACCTTTACTGCGGAACGGGTACGATCGGACTGACCATGGCAAAGGATGTCAAAAGCTTAATCGGTGTCGAAATCATTCCGCAGGCTATTGAAAACGCAAAAGAAAATGCAAGGCTTAACGGCATTGATAATGCGGAATTTATTTGCGCCGATGCGGCACAAGCGGCGTCAACTCTGCTTGAAAGAGGAGTAAAACCCGACATTGTCATTCTTGACCCTCCGAGAAAGGGCTGCGACGAAGCATTGATAAAAACCGTCGCCGAGATGTCACCCGAGAGAGTGGTTTATGTCTCCTGTGACAGCGCAACCCTCGCCCGTGACTGCCAACGCTTTACCGCCCTCGGCTACCGAACGCTCGCCGCCACCCCCGTCGACATGTTTCCCCACACGGCACATGTTGAGACTGTTGCGTTATTGGCAAAATAATGTTTGGCTGTTATATTTTGCACGATACAAATATTTACATTTTCGGGGAAATAAGATGATGAATTATCGGAACAGTCAGTCCTTCCGAATATTTTAACGAGGTTTTAAATAATTGATTTTATTAAGCATAAATCCTCCCGCAGGCTACTTCGGCACTGCTTCGCATGCTTTGTTGCTTAAAATCAGCCTCAGAGGTATGACAAATCTTCTGAGCAAATTACCGAATCATCATAAAAGCTGCCCTCAACCGTTAAGGCCTGAGGCAGCTTTTTATATGGCTATAGAATATAAATAGCAAAAAAGATTGTTAATTTTTTTGTTTTTCTCTTGATTTAATTTCATAATCGTATATAATTATTATACAACTATTTGGAGGTTTGTTATGGACGAGAATAAAAAGGAGCAGTTCAACAGAATTGATGAGCTCCTTAAAGATACTTCAGCCGAAAACAGAATCAAGTTCAATGAGGACGAAGCAATAGATATACTTTCCGAGCAGGAGGATAAGCCTGCCGAGCTTGAAGAAGCTGTTGTTAGCGGCATTGAAGCGAATCCTATAGCAGAGGATGAACACAATGATGAAGATTCAAGCGATTCAGTCTGCATAATTGATGAGACTTCAACGACGCTTGAGCTTACCGACAGTGCGGAAGCTTATCAGAATATCGCTGACGGTGCGCCTGTCAAGAAGCACAGGGAAAAGGTTAAATTCAATGCCTTGCAGATTGTTCTGATGTGCGTAGTCGGTGTGGCGCTTCTTTGGTGCATTGTATTTACGACAGATCACACAATTGCCGCTCAGGGCTACTCCCCTGTTTTTTGCGTGCAGACTCAGTCATACGAGGACGGCAGTGCAAGCTTCAAGGGCCTTGGATACAAGATTCAATTCAGGTTTGATTCAAGCGGAAATTTGACACAGAAGTGCGTACCCGCTTGGAAAGACGGTCCTAACGACATTGCCGATAAGCAGGAAAGCGGAGCATCGTTCCAGTAATATTGCGAATAATTAACCGTCCGTACAGTGCGGACGGTTTTTTTGTTGACATGACAATAATAAGACAAGCTGCCGCTTCGGATAACCGAAACGGCAGTTTTACTGTCAATTATACAAGAACCTTTGAAAGGAATTCCTTACAGCGGTCTGTTTTGGGATTCGAGAAAAATTCGGCAGGAGTGTTTTCCTCAACCATTCTTCCGTCGTCCATGAAAATAACTCTTGTCGCCGCCTCTTTGGCAAAGCCCATCTCGTGAGTAACAACAACCATCGTCATGTTTTCTTCCGCAAGCTCTTTCATAAGTTCAAGAACTTCGCCGACCATCTCGGGGTCAAGAGCCGACGTAGGCTCATCAAAGAGAATAACCTCCGGATGCATTGCAAGCGAACGGATAATCGCAATTCTCTGCTTCTGTCCGCCGGAAAGCGTTGACGGGTATGCGTTTGCCTTCTCTTCAAGGCCTATTCTTTTAAGAAGTACCATTGCTTCTTCTTTTTTCTGAGCCTTGATATCTTTTGCACTTGGAATATTTTCCGTATACGGATGCTTTTTCATTCCGAGCTTATGGAGAAAATTATCCTTTTTAGCTTTCTTCATCTTCTTTTTCTCAACAAGATACGGAGAAAGCATTATATTTTCAAGCACCGTCTTGTTATTGAAAAGATTAAAGTGCTGGAAAACCATTCCTATTCGCTCTCTGTAGGTGTTGATATTTACGCTGAGATCCGCAATATTAACTCCCTCAAAGATAACCTGACCGGATGTCGGATCCTCCATACAGTTAAGGCAACGGAGAAAGGTTGATTTTCCCGAACCCGACGGTCCGATAATAACAACTCGTTCGCCCTTTTCAATCGTTACGGAAATATCCTTAAGAACATGATGATCGCCGAAACTTTTATTCAGCTTAACTACGTCTATCACTCTTTCTCAGTCTCCTTTCCATAAACTTAATGCCAAGCGTGATGAGGCAAACAATTATAATATAAATGACTGCCATTACAAGGTACGGCACCATAAATTCATAGTTGTTTGTTCCGATATCGTTAAACACCTTATACAAATCCATTGCTCCGACGAAAGAAACGATTGACGTTTCCTTGACAAGCGTGATGAACTCGTTGCCGAGAGTCGGAAGAATATTCTTAATAGCCTGAGGAATAACGATTTTAAACATTGTTGTCGCATAGCTCATACCGACGGAGCGTCCGCCCTCAAGCTGACCCGGGTCAACGGATAGGATACCGCCGCGCATAATTTCCGAAACATATGCGCCGCTGTTCAGTCCGAAAACCGTAATCGCAACATTCAAGCCGTCAATCTTAATTCCCATCAATGGCATAAGAACATAATAGAAAACAAGAAGCTGAACGACCATAGGCGTTCCTCTGAAAATCGCAACATAAAACGAGCATATCTTATCGAGAACTCTCGGAAGCGTCCTGTATTTCGGAAGAACACGGATAGATGCAATCAGCGTACCGATTGCAATACCGATGAGCAAACCGATTATTGCAATTTCCATTGTATTCTTCAAGCCCGTGAGAACGTTGTGATAACCGCCGTTGTCGATAAAGGCTTTGAGAAACTTTTCGATTTTGATATCAAAATTACCCATAAAAAATCCTCTTATAAGAACAAATACCCCACTTATTCAGTGGGGCTTTGCTTTTATTCCACTTTAATTATGCAACTTCGTTAATTGACTTAACAATGCTGTCTGCCGGAGCAGAGTCGATAATAACGTAGTTGATGTTTCCGTTGATAAGGTCCTGAATTGCAAGAGAACCGTTCTTGTAGCCCTTGCCCGTAACCTTGAGGTTGTTTGAGGCGTAGTCGCTCTCATTGTTGATGTACATACCGCCGGTTGTACCGTTCTGATAACCGATCTTAACAGAAGCGTCAAAGCTCTGGAGCTTTTTGAGAACATCATCGGCTGTCTTGCAGTCATCAAATGTTGTATCGTCGCCCTTAACAACAACTCTCTGAGATGCCTTGTAATATGTCTTTGAGAATGTAACGGATGCTTCTCTGTCCGGATTAACCGTAAGTCCAGCCATTGCGATATCGCACTTGTGCTGACCTACAGAAAGGCAAACAGCGTCAAAGTCCATGTTATCAATAACAAGCTCTTTACCAAGCTCATCGGCAAGAAGCTTAGCGATCTCCATATCAATACCTGCGTATGAATCGCCTACAGTGTACTCAAACGGCTCAAAAGCGGCATTTGTAGCAACGACGAGCTGATCCTTTGAAGAATCCTTAGCGGCCGACTTAACAAGCACCGGCTCACCACCGCTAGAGTAACGAGAGCAAATCTCATCAAATGTGCCGTTGCTCAATATCTTGTCAATAAATGCGTTCGTTTTTTCAAGAAGCTCCGGCTGTGCCTTATCAACACCGAATGCATAGTTTTCATTAGTAAGGTCGATACCAATAACCTTTGCTGCCTTAACATCGTCTTTCTTACCGCAGCCTGCAAGCATTGCAACACTTGCAATAAGTACTAATGACATTACAATAGCTATAAATTTTTTCATAGTTTTGTCCTCCTCTGTTTTTTTGACGTGAACAATATACCACTTTATACTGAATATGTCAAGCAAAAAACGAATATTTATTCATAAATATTATTATTTTCTGATTTTAAATACTATTTTCAAAACATTGTTGATGTTTTTGTGCATAATATTAGGTCTGTGTCCGTCCTCAGGGAAAAGTATTGCACACTGATCGCCGCCGAGTGTGACTGTCGAAAGCTCGGTGCCCTCATAGAAAGCGATGTCGTCGCCTCTTTCAAAGCCGTTATCGGTCATCTTGAGCGAATCAATCGGCGCCCAATCCATTTCCTCACTGCCGTCGAGAACTATCTGGAGGTCTATGTATTTCCTGTGGCTCTCAAATTTTCTCTGCTCCCTCGGCTCGGTATCATAGCGGCTGACGGCGGCAAAAAGGTCGTCGCCGTGAATATCGTATCTGTCGGGCTTCATGTCCGTCTTTTTGAAGTTTTCAATAAAGGCCATAATGTCCTTTGCATGTGGAATTTCGCTGTAAGAATCCAACTTGTCAATCGTTGTTACTATCATGGTAATTTTCCTTTCATATTATAATTATCACGTCTCAGCCTTGATTCTGTCCGAATTAACATTGCAAAGCTTTGCATAAATTCCGCCAAGCTTCAGAAGCTCGTTATGCGTACCCTGTTCGGCAATTCTGCCGTTCTCAAGGACGATTATATTATCCGCCTTCATAACAGTCGAAAGCCTGTGAGCAATGACTATCACGGTGCGGTTCTTTGAAAGCTCGTCAATAGCCTGCTGAATGAGTGCCTCAGTTTCGTTATCAACCGCCGAAGTCGCTTCGTCGAGAATCAAAATCGGTGAATTTTTAAGCACCGCTCTTGCGATTGCAATTCTCTGCTTCTGTCCTCCCGAGAGGCGAACGCCCCTCTCGCCGATTATTGTATCATATCCATCGGGCATTTTGCACACAAAATCGCTCACTCTCGCCGTTTCCGCCGCCTTCACTATCTCATCATGGCTCGCTGATGGATTTCCGTAAGCAATGTTGTCATAAATTGAACCGTTGAAAAGGAAAACATCCTGCAAGACCATTGAAATGTTTTCTCTGAGCGATTTGACCGTTATATCCTTGATATCCTTGCCGTCAAGACGCACCGTTCCGCTGACAGGGTCATAAAATCTTTCCATGAGCGAAACGATCGTCGATTTTCCGACGCCTGTAGCTCCGACAAACGCAACCATTTTTCCTGCATCAATCTTAAATGAAATATCCTTAAGCACAGGCTCATTCTCGTTATAATAAAACGAAACGTGATCAAACTCCATCTCGCCATTTGCCCTGCCGATGTCCTCTGCATTCTCGCTGTCCTTGATTTCCGACTCCATATCGAGAATACTCAGCACTCTGTGACCGCCTGCAAATGCATTCTGCATATCTTCAATAATTCTTGAAAGCGCCGCTATCGGCGAATAGAAAAGAGAAAGATACATAAAGAAACCGACAACGTCGGAAACGGAAAGCACATCCTTCAGCGCAAGCGTTCCGCCGATTCCCATAACAAGCACCGAACCGACCGAAGTAAGAAATTCTATTGTCGGGAAGAAAATCGAAGCAACAAAATTTGCACGGACATTGACAAAACTGTACCGCTTGCAATACTCCTTCATGCTCATATATTCTTCTTTTTCTCTTCCGAAGGATTGAATCTCACGGATTCCCGAAATATTGTCCTGAACCTTGCCGTTGACCTCGGCAAGCACCTCTTGGTTGCGTTTGAAAAGAGCGTGAACCTTGCCCGAAAATTTCATTGTTACGAATAAAATCAGCGGAATGGGAATAAGCGAAATTGCCGCAAGAATCGGATTGATTGAAAAAATCATTATTGCAACCAATATGACAATGAGAATGTTTGAAAGAAGATCAGGCAAGGCATGTGCGATAAGAGTTTCCATGTTCCTTGAATCGTTTATGACTCGGCTCATTATTTCGCCAGTTTGTTTATCGCCGAAGAATCTCATTGAAAGTGATTGCAGCTTATTATAAACATCAAGCATCATATCGCCGACGAAATTCCATGCGGCAACGTGAGCCTTGTATTTTGATACGAATGTCAGCAGCGCTTTGACTATGTACGATAAAAGTATTACTGCCGCAAACACAAGGACACGTTCCTTGGTCGCCGTTCCGTCAGTCAAGGCTCCCGTCAGCCTGCGAACCGCATCCGGCATAACAAGACTGACGGCGGAGGATCCGAGCAAGGCGAGGACGGTCAATATCAATGCGCCCTTGTACGGTGCCGCCATTTTCAAATATCTTTTCATATCCTTCAATTTATCAACCCCAAAAAATCATATAAACTATTTTATATTCTTTCTTTCGCTTTTTCAAGAGTTATTTTAAAAAAGGCTGTCGCCGAAGCAACAGCCCTTGATGTTTTATTCGTTATCCTCACCGGGTATTCTATCTGTCTTGATTGATTCAAAGAACTCATTGTAGTGCTCCGCCCACTTTTCAACGTCATCTCGGTCATATTTGGTCGGGAACAGCGGTTCAACAAGCTTCACCCTGCCAAACCATCCGACAATTTTAAGTCCCTTGTTTCTCAACTCCGGCATTTCATTGAGAAGCTTCAGCTTATTCTTGACAGTTGAAACAATTTTATTTTTTCTGAGATATTCAATTTTGTCCGTGTTAAGCTCGGCAAGCTCTTCGGCAGTCAGAATCCCGCTTGCGATAAAATCGCTGACATCCTTCGCCGTGAGATATGGAAGAAGATTTTTTTCCAGCGCAATCGTACATGCGGCAAATCCGATTTCATGGAAAAATTCACGTTCATATTTCCAGAGCGTATCGCAGTTAAACAAGCCGTCCCTGTCCGCCTCGACCGCTCTCGCAAGTATCGTGCCTGCCTTAATTGAATATCCTATTCCCGAGCCCTTGAGCGGAATTGTCATACATGCGCTGTCGCCGACTGCGGCATAACCGTCGGCAATAAAAACCGCCAACGGCTGACGAACGGGAATATCGACCACCTTACCGCCGCGAACAAGCTCACGTCCGACATGCTTGTTTTTTTCGCAAACAAAATCAAGATTTTCTTTTATATCCGCTTCGGTCACTTCTCCGAATCTTGCAATAAGAATGTCCGCGCTGTCAGGCTCGGTGATAAGCCATGTGAAGCCGACCGTTCCGTTTGCATTGACGTAGACATAATATCTGTGTTCGGGATCGGGCTTGCCCTCAATCCTGTTATAATATGCACGGTAAACATGAAGCCGGTCAAAGCGTCCAAGCTCCTTTTGGACATGAGTAAAATCGGGCAAATTCCGACGCACCGGCGAATCAATTCCACAGGCATCAATTACAAGATCGGCAAGTCTTATGCCCTGCGATGTCATTATGCCGATAATGCGGCTGCCGAGAACAACAGGTTCACGCACCTCACAGCCGAACGCAAAGTGCACCCCTGCCTTTTCGCAAAGATCAATGAGAAAAGCTAAAAGCTCACGGCGTTCAACGATGAGAGTCGAAGCAGATTTCTCCTCCGGAAGTGTAACGGAGGCAACTGTTTCATCAATCGGAACAAGCGTTATAACATTATTCGGAGCGTGCCACTCCTCGGGATATGTGATCCCTGCATAATCAAAATACGCAGAATCCACCGGATCCTTTTGGTCATAGCCGAGGTTTTCTCGCGCATAGCGTTCATAAACGGTAACCTTGTGACCGAGCTGCGCAAGCTTCCATGCTGCTACAAGTCCGCCGTGACCTGCTCCGGCAACAATAATTTCAGACATTTTTGTGCACCTCTTCTCATAATTATTCTCTGTTTTCATTATACTCAAAATAATCCCCCTGTAAAGAGGCAGCGCGCACCAGACCTTCGACGGTATTCGGCAGTTCCACGTAGATACCCCAGGCAGTGACACCGGAAATAACACCTTCGTACACTTCCCACAGATG
>OLYC01000968.1_pt1 | contig 21493 bp, 17 predicted proteins | sample 1674271 | NCBI WGS metagenome assembly OLYC01 (sample SAMEA103958154, study PRJEB25191) | human gut metagenome
CAACTTGCTTTATTGATAAGACATTTAGTAGTCAACTAAAAACGTTAACATACACAAATTACCTGATTTTTTCTGAGTAGATTTGTTGCATGACTTGGGATACTTGACCTATTCACTTATATGATAAATGCTTTTCACCTAAATGAAAAGACAATTGTCGTTACAAAACAAAATAACGAATATCTATTAACCTCGATTAGATAATAGATTTTACATGTTCATGTGTAAATTTTACGCAAAATATTTGGTGGTTCGGAATATAGCCTTTATATTTGCAGTGTAATTATTACACATGATTAAATTATGGACGAGAAAAAATATTGTTATAAATATCCGCATCCGGCAGTAACGACCGACTGTGTTATCTTTGGTTTCGATGGGCAGAGCCTAAAAGTCCTGCTCGTTGAAAGGGGAATTGAACCTTACAAAGGCAGATGGGCATTTCCCGGCGGATTCCTCAATCCCGACGAAAGAGCTGAAGAGGGAGCACGCAGGGAACTGAACGAAGAGACAGGACTCGAGGGTGCATTCATCGAACAGTTTCATACTTATACCGAACCGAACCGTGATCCTCGTGAGCGTGTTATCACTATCGCCTACTTTGCGCTTGTCCGCATACAGGAAGTCCACGGAGGAGACGATGCTGCAAAGGCACAATGGTTCCCTATCGAGGAGGTGCCACAGCTTGCATTTGACCACGACCGGATATTGAGGGATGCGACACGCAAACTCCGGGAGCGGATTCACTTTGAACCGATTGGCTTTGAGTTATTGCCGGACAAGTTCACCATGAAGGATTTGCAGCTTCTATATGAAGCCATCTTGGACGTGAAGTTCGACCGCAGGAACTTTTCCAAGAAGATGATTCACTACGGACTTCTCAACCAGTTGGATGAGACGGTTTGGCCAACTCCAAAGAGGGAAGCCCAGCTCTACTCCTTCAACAAGGAAAAATATGACGAATTCAAAAAGAAAGGATTTCAAATAGAATTTTAATCACCAAATATATTTATTACAATGAAGAATCTATTACTTAGCACCGCTATTGGAGATATTAGCGGAGAACCTTATGAGTTCTATGAAAGTACGAAGGATTATGACGCTGTTGACCTGCTCTTTCCGGGCAACGATTACACCGACGACACCCTCTGCACATTTGCTTGCGCCGAGGCTCTGCTTCACAATCTTGACATGGCACATAACTTGTGGAAAAGATGCCGTGAAGATTTAAACAGAGGGTTTGGCGGCTGCTTTATCTCGTGGCTGATAGCAAGAGAAGTGCAACCAGCCTATCATTCATACGGCAACGGCAGTGGCATGCGTTGCTCTGCTGCCGGCTTCCTTGCAAAGACAAAGGAGGAGTGCATTGAAATGGCTATAAGGACTGCCTTGCCTACGCATGACCATTCCGAAGGAATCAAAGGTGCTGTTGCGACTGCCCTCGCCATCTTCTACGGAATGCAAGGAAAGGACAAGAATTATATCCGCAGACATGTGCTTGACGAGTATTATCCGAGCTGGAGCACAAAGAGTTACAGTGAGATAAAACCGGGCTATCATTTCGATGCAACCTGCCAACTTACCATTCCAGCTGCATTGATTTGCTTCCTCGAGAGCAAGGATTATGCCGACTGCTTGAAGCTTGCCATATCACTCGGCGGTGATGCAGATACGCTTGCCGCTATTTCCGGGCCAATGGCATACGCATTCTATAAGGAGATGCCAGAGGAACTTATAGAAAATGCGAAAAAGAAACTCCCCAAATGGATGCTCCTGATAAACGATGAGTTGGACTATGTAGTATCAAACAACCTGTCCGTTGCAAGAGAAAAGAGATTCAATAATCGCCCGGAATACACTCCGGACATGATTGAATCCCTAAAGGAGGACGAAGTCTTTGTTTTCGGCAGTAATCTTGCGGGCATGCATGGAGGCGGCGCTGCTCGTATGGCTTATATCCATTTCGGTGCCATCATGGGTAAAGGAGTAGGCCTGCAAGGACAGAGCTATGCCATTCCAACTATGCAAGGAGGCGTGGAGACCATCCAACCATACGTTGACGAGTTTATCGAATTTGCACGCAACCACGATAACCTGTTTTTCTATGTAACTCGCATCGGATGTGGCATTGCTGGATTCAGGGACGAAGAAATCGCTCCTTTGTTCGCAGAAGCAATCTACGAACCCAACATCTGCTTGCCTAAAAGTTTCACCAAGGTGCTCCAGACTGGTTTGTTTAAAGAGCAAGAAGATGCAGGCAAGCACATATAGATATCATCTATCACAACATAGATAAAATTGTTCGTTTGTCTATATAAGATTCCATATCTTTGCTTCATCAAATTGAAAGTAAAACTAAAAAACAGAATAGATATGGAAAACTTTTCGGACATTATTAAGAGCGAACAATTGACTTTAGTGGATTTCTTTGCAACATGGTGCGGACCCTGCAAGATGATGCACCCTGTTTTGGAGCAAATCAAGAATGATCTTGGTGATAAAATACGCATTATTAAAGTTGACGTTGACAAGAATGAAGCACTGTCCATGCAATATCGCATCCAGTCGATTCCGACTCTGATGATTTTCAAAGGAGGTGAATTAAAATGGAGACAGAGCGGTGCCTTGCCGGAACGCGAACTCAAGAAAGTGATTGCACAATATCAATAACCCACACATAAATGTTACAACGATGACAGCAAGCAAAAAGAGATATATCATTGTGGGCGGCGTGGCTGGAGGAGCTACTGCTGCAGCGCGAATCAGACGCATGACAGAAGATGCCGAAATCATTCTCTTTGAGAAAGGCAAATATATTTCATACGCCAATTGCGGCCTGCCTTATTATATCGGCGGTGTGATAGAGGAGCGCGAACGTCTGTTTGTACAGACACCCGAAGCTTTCGGCAAACGTTTCAATATCGACGTGCGGACAATGAGCGAGGTGATTGCCATTGATGCGGATGCCAAGCAAGTGACTGTCCGCACAACAGGCAACAAGGAATATACGGAATGCTACGACAAACTGCTGCTCTCCCCTGGTGCTTCGCCTGTCGTCCCGCCTCTTAAAGGCATCGACAGTGAAGGAATCTTCACCTTGAGAAACGTGGACGACACCGACCGCATCAAAGCTTATATGACAAAACACAAAGTCCGCCGTGCTGTCATTGTGGGTGGAGGATTCATCGGCCTTGAAATGGCTGAGAACTTGAAACATGCCGGGTCACAAGTGGCTGTCGTGGAGATAGCGAACCAGGTGATGGCTCCGATAGATTATTCTATGGCGGCACTCGTCCATGAGCATCTCTTGCAACAGGATGTGAAGCTCTATTTAGAACAGGCGGTGGAGGGCTTTTCCCGTGAAGGGGATGAACTAACCGTCCATTTCAAATCGGGCATCCAGCTGAAGGCGGACATGGTGTTGCTGAGCATCGGTGTAAGAGCCGAAACCCGTTTGGCTCAAGCTGCCGGACTGAAGATTGGAGATATGCGCGGTATTTGGGTAGATGAATATCTTCAGACCTCTGGCCAAAACATTTATGCCGTGGGAGATGCCATAGAGTTCCCGCATCCCATCACAGGCAAACCTTGGCTCAACTTCCTTGCCGGTCCTGCCAACCGGCAGGCTCGCATCGTTGCGGACAACATGGTGTTAGGCAATCAAGTGAAGTATGAAGGATCCATTGGCACGTCCATTGCCAAAGTATTTGACATGACAGTGGCAGCAACCGGCTTGCCCGCAAAGAGATTGAAGCAAATGGAGATTCCTTATCTTTCCGCCACCATTCATAATGGCGCACATGCCGGTTATTATCCGGGCAGTTTGCAGATGGACATCAAGATTACCTTCTCGCCAACAGACGGCAAACTTTATGGTGCGCAGATTGTAGGTTATGACGGAGTGGATACTCGCATCAACCAATACGCACTTGCCATCAAGCAGGGCGCAACCGTTGAAGACCTTACCCGACTGGAACATGCCTACGCTCCCCCATTCTCATCTGCCAAAGACCCGGTTGCCATTTCTGGCTATGTCGCAGGCAACATCCTCAGCGGGAAGATGAATCCTCTTTACTGGAGGGAGATGCAGCAGGCAGATAAAAGCAAGGTGACGATTATCGATGTCCGCACGGCAGATGAGTATTCGTTAGGTACGATTCCGGGAGCTGTGAACGTCCCGCTGGACGAACTGAGAGAACGGATGAAAGAGATTCCGACCAACCGCCCTGTATGGATGTTTTGCGGCGTAGGATTAAGAGGTTATTTGGCTTCGAACATTCTTAAGGCGAATGGCTATCAGGATGTGAGAAACTTGATCGGCGGATTGAAAACATACAAAGCCGCAACGGCTAAAATAGCGGCTCCGGAAGGCTTTGACAACAACGAAGAAGGTTGTTCATGCGACACCTCGTCATGCGCAAACGACAAGGCAGTCATCAAGGTAGATGCATGCGGCATCCAGTGCCCTGGTCCCATCCTTAAGATGAAACAGGCAATGGACGGACTCGCTCCCGGACAGCAGTTGGAAGTCCGTACCACAGATGCGGCTTTTCCACGTGATGCGGAGGCTTGGTGCCGGACGACAGGCAACAAATTCCTCGGCAAGCGTTCGGAGGCGGGCATACATATTGCCATGATAGAGAAAGCCACTCCTTGCGCAATGGAGGTTGCCAAGACGCAGTCTAACGATTTGGGCAAGACGCTTGTCCTCTTCAGCGACGACCTTGACAAGACACTTGCCACCTTTGTCATTGCCAACGGTGCGGCAGCCACAGGAAAGAAAGTCAGCATTTTCTTCACTTTCTGGGGGCTCAATGCCATCAAGAAGACAGACAAACCAAAGGTGAAGAAGGACATCTTCGGACGGATGTTCAGTTGGATGCTTCCTTCCGATTCCACCCGCCTTGCCCTCTCCAAGATGAACATGATGGGAATAGGCTCCAAAATGATGCGTTATCTCATGAAAAAGAAGGGAGTGGATTCATTAGAGTCGCTCCGCCAGCAGGCAATAGAGAATGGTGTGGAGTTCATCGCTTGCCAAATGTCCATGGATGTCATGGGAGTCAAACGTGAGGAGCTGCTCGACAATGTCACCATCGGAGGAGTCGCCAGCTACATGGAACGTGCCGACCAAGCAAATGTGAATCTGTTTATATAAGCCTTATGAATCTACAACAGCTTAGATATGTAGTCGCAGTCAACCGCTTTCGTAATTTTGCGAAAGCGGCTGAGTCGTGTAATGTCTCCCAACCGACCCTCAGTGCAATGCTACAGAAGTTGGAAGAGGAATTGGACATCCGGATTTTTGAGCGTTCGAACAAATCTGTCACGCCCACGACTGCCGGGGAGAAGATTATCCGTCAGGCGGAAACAGCCTTGTTGGAAATAGACCGCATTGGCGAGATTGTTTTGGAAGGCAAAGGGCAGATTGGTGGGAAATTCGCCTTGTCTGTCGGTCCGACGATTGCACCTTACATCCTTCCCAAGTTTATCAAGAAATACCGTGAATCTTTCCCTTCCGTCGAATTGTCCATCCAAGAGTTGAAAGTCAACTTCATGCTCGAAGCCTTGCTGCGGGGAGAACTGGATGCCGGTATTGCCATTTCGGAAAACGCAAGGGAGGGAATACTTGAAATACCGCTCTACACAGAGAAGTTCTTGGTCTATCTTGCCGAAAGTTGCTGGCGCAAATTACCTGTATTCAAACCGGACAACTTGGAACACGAGAATATGTGGATTATGAAGGATGCGCAATGCCTGCGTGACAGTGCCTTCTCATTCTGCAAAAGCCGGCAGAAAGGGAATCATATCTATGAAGCGGGAAGCATCACGACGCTTGTCCATATCGTGGACGAGAACGGGGGATTCACTATCATCCCGGAAATGCACCTTCCTTTCCTGAGTGACAAACAACGGGAGAATGTCCGCCCCATCGAAGGCGACTATCTTTCGCAAAGGCGTGTATCTCTCTACATCAAAGAGGATTATATCCGCCAGAGGATGTTGAACACGGTTACTGATACGCTTAAAAAGTTCATTCCCGAAAGGATGATTAACGAAAGGGTCAGGAAATATGGTATCAAACTATAATATGAAATGAAGGCGGTGTGTCATAATTTTGTTTTGAAACACTGTCATATCAAGAAATATTGCTAACATTGCATTCAAGTAAATAAAATAATATACAATTATGACTATCGGAGATAAAATTCCAGAAATCCTTGGTATTGACCAAGAGGGACGAGAAATCAAAGCGAGCGATTACCGTGGCCGCAAAATAGTACTTTACAGTTATCCAAAAGCAAACACAAGCGGGTGCACTGCCGAGGCTTGTTCTTTGCAAGCACATAAGGAAGAGTTGGCTGCTGCCGGCTACGAGATTATCGGTGTGAGCAAGGACAAACAGGCTCTACAGAAGAAATTTGCGGACGCACAAGGTTTACAGTTTCCGCTTATTGCTGATACAGAGACGACACTTCTCCAAGAGTTGGGTTGTTGGGGCGAAAAAGTGGCTTGCGGCCGCAAAACCATCGGCATCCTCCGCACCACTTATCTTGTGAATGAAGAAGGCATCATCGAGAAGATTTTCACTCCAAAGGAAATCAAAACGAAAATCCATGCCGAACAGATATTGGAATACATCAACAAATAGGGTTCATAGAGGAGGCAATGTCAGAATTGCCAATAGCAACATAGCTCTTGGAATCCAGCCCCGTCCATTTACACAAGCAAAATATCTATCTTGTTTATTATTAGCTGTTTGCATTTGTTAATGATGGTACATTTTAAACATACCGTTGTTTTGAAAAAAACATTGGACGTTTTTGAAAAAACATTGGACGTTTTCAAAAATTCTTCGTGACGTTTTTTTCAAAACAACGGTATGTTTTTTCAACGGTTTTGGAGTGTCCAAAACGAACGTTTTAATGGTGTTTAAATGGTGTTTTAATACCTATGTATCCCTCTTGGTCGTATCCCTTCCGTTCTTGGTGGATAAGCTCAATCAGATGCTGGATTTCTTGGCTGTCCGACTTCATATCCTTAAAGCGGTTATATTGCTCATCGTATCGACTCTTTGAACCCGATTTCAAGCGAAGTTCAATATCGTCAGGGATTAGGAACGAGGAGCGGTTTTTTCCTATGTATTGCTGGAACTCCGATAGGAAGATATTTATCCCGGCAAGGTCATAGTCGCCAAAGTGGATATAATGATTGGGAATCGAAGTGAGCCACTTCCTCAAATCCAAAGATTGCGGGTAGCGAGACACAAAGAGGATTTTACCGGACATTCCATGTGCCTTTAGATAATCCTCAAAGAAAGACCTCTGTTGGCGAATCATCCTGAAGTTTTCCATGTTCTCAATGCCCATCACAATCACCTCTTCCGGAATGACAAACGTTTCCCAGTCTGTCACGAAAAGGAAACTACCTTCCTGAGGATTCACCATAAATGGTTTCCCTTGTAGCGAACATTCAATAGGTTCATAGCTGTTGATTGGAAATCCGGGGCATGAACGGACGGAAACAAGTTTGGAATTGCCTGTCTCCGCAGCCATCGAAGCTCGGGAATCCGCAGCATTGGCTCCAAGCATACGAAAGCTCTCATCTTTGTCAATGAGGTATCTTTTCAACGCCTCGATATCGCGCGCTCGATAGGATTTTCTCGAACCACGTGCAATCACCAATAGCAATCCTTCTGCTATCAGTTCACTAAGCAAATTGCCGTTCAGCTTTGAACCTGCGACCTGCTCTCCTGCCATCAATGCCTGTATGGATGCACTTATTGCCATAGCTCATGTTTATTGAATCCGCTTCAACAATCTGTCCACCCTCGTCTTCACTCCTTGCTTGCTTAGCAGATAAGTATAACGATAATCGTAAGGATTATAAGAGGTGGGCGAACTATTAATCAGGTATATATTTCGTGAATTGGCAAACTGTAAAATGCCTTTGATATTATTGGGATGCAAACGGCCGATTTCGTCCATCATGCAATGCACGATAAAGTCGCCATTCTTCCGGGCTGCTTTCTTCTTAAACACATTGATGAGCATGATATTGACCATCGCTTTCACTAAAATATCAGTCCCGTCCGAACCAACATTGTTAATGCGTTCCACCCAATTCGTGTCATTATCATTCTCCTTCACTCGGAACTGAAGGCGGAAAGCATCTCCTAAGGAGACCGAAGGGCGATTGGGCTCGTTCTGCAACTGATGAGAAAGACTCTTCAGATAGTCCACTACCTTATCATTGACCTCGTCACGGTTGTCGCCCGAGAAAAGATTGAGTTCACCGATAGAAAACTCATTCTCTATGGTAAAATCATGGATGGACATGAGCAACTGCATGAGCTTGTCAGACGATTCATTCGCCCGAAGCTCAATGCTCCTGATGACTCCTGCAAAGTTCTTCTCTACAAAGTCATGATTGATATCGAGGATAACACCATCCACATCCGAGCGGCGCTTCATCAATGCACCGATTTCCGTGGAGACACGGCCCAAGATGTCCTTATAATGTTCACTGGTGCGTCTGCGGAACTCTTCGATTTTATTATTATCCATGAATTCCTGCAAGTCAACTGCAATCTGGAGATAATCATTATCGGTGACCGGCATCGTATTGAAATGGAAAGCATTCTGAGGTTTAAAGTTCCGATTGAAGCTAACGACACTATCTTTCAACCCGTCAATCGATTCACGTTTCTGATTGACAGTTCCCCTGAGTTGGCTCAACAACTGCTGGCAATCCTGATGGGTTGCCATCTCCTTGCTATCAGACAAGAAAGCATCAGGCACCAGATGCTCGTTCTCCACCACTTGGTGATAAAGAGCCAAACCTTCCTTCCGATGTGTCAAATCCTTGAGAAGCACTTTCTGCCGGGTCTCCTGATCCTGCCTTCTTTTCTCTATGCGTGCCCGTTTATCCTCATAACGTTGGCGCATCATGGCAATCTGCTGTTCAATCTCCTTGATGGATTTTCTAATCTCCGGCTCCTTGGCAAATAGGTTTTGCTCGGCATCACGATATTTAATCACCTTGGGGCGGTCGGTTGCTATCTTTCCCAACAGCTTGTCAAGATTATCCAAAGACTTCCGATAACGTTCCAAAAGATGCACATCCACGCCTTTTCCTGCCAACTCCGCTTTCTGTTGTTCCTCCAGCTGAGCCTTTTGTGCAGCAAACTCCTGATTCCGGAGCGAGGCTTCCGAATCTTGCGACTCCTTAAATTTACGCAAATTCTCATCAAGAGCCTTTGAAGCCCTATTAAAAGACAAGTCAAGGTCTTTAAGTTCCTTTTTGTTTTTCACCTCCCTCTTCTCCCGGACATCCTTTTCCGACTGCACTTGGAGCAGAGCCTCGTTAAACACACGTTCCCGGACTATCTTCTCCTGGGCGATTAATTCCAGCTCTTCCATCTCCAACTTATGCTGTTGGTTTTGCAGATTCTGCCGTTTAACCGGTATTTGGTTCTCCTTTACCTCAAAAGAGGTCTTTTCCTGACGGAGCGGATTGAGTTGTGATGTGTATTTCTTGCTGAGTTTCGATATCTCCTCCTGAAGAGTAACGGGCAATTGTGTGAGCAAGCGATTGATTTGTTGCAGCCGCTCTTCCAAATCCCTCTTCTCTGCACGATAATCATCCGGAGTCCGATGCACAACGTCTATTCCATCCAAGTTTAGCTTTATACCAAACAGATTGTCAGATGCAGCACTCCGTTCCGGATCAAGCCCTTGAGCATAAAGGATGCGCTCTTCATCCACCACTTTTCCTATCGTCTCCTCCCAGCCTTCCACATTCTCACCCAGCCATTGGTAAAGGGATCCATCCAAATGCGCAAGCAAATCATTGACTTTTTCCATCTGCGCACGGCACTGTTCACGATTCTCCACAAGACGCTCCTGCTCACGCTGGAACGCTTGTTTCAATTCAGCCTCTTTCATTTCATATTCAGTAGTGACTTGTGCAATCCTACTCTTAACGGCAACCAACTGCGCTGCAATCTCTTTCCCGTCTATCTCCAATTGAAGGAGTTGTTCCTTCATCTGCCTGATTTCATCAGCCATCGGATGCCATTGCCTGAGTTCTTTCAGGGCACTGTCCCTCCTGTGCTGCTCAGCCATCAACATCTGAATGCGCTCGTCCGAGTCATGCCTCCAACTACTGAAAGCATCCATAATCTGATTCCTTCCTTTCGTGCGTTCCTCCTCAAGCCGCTTGCGCTCCACTTGTAACAAAGTCTGCTTTTGGAAGAAAGCTTCTTTCTGCGCATTCTCAAATGCCTGTTGCGCATTCTCCAACTTTCCCCTGGCAATATTGTATTTTTCCTCTATTGACATGTGGGTTTTCAGAAGGTCATCCAACAACATTTGCTGGTTAAAAGCCTCCTGTTTGATGGAATCTTCACGAGCGGCAAGTTCAAGTATCGCTTCTATGCCCATTGTCTCAAATTCCTTCCGTGCATAAGCAATCTCACCCAACTTGCTCTTCTTACCACCAAGTTCCTGATTGAGGGAATCCTTCTCCTTATCATATTCGGCAGTAAGCTCTTTCTCCCGGTTGCGTTCTTTCTCAATGCCTGTTTTCACTTCAGCGACCTCTGCTTCCAAAAGAGGAATCTGTTGTTCGCTTTCAGCCACCGCATGGTTCAGCATCCTCCATAAATCAAGCAACTGCTGGTCAAGTGCCACGATCTTCCTGCCTTGCTCAGCAATCTTCAATGCTTGTTGGCGCACAGGATAATTGCCATCACGAGTTTGGCGGAACCAGCAATCTATCTCGTCATATTCCCTCTCAAAGTCGATTACCAATCTCCTGTAAGTCTGCAAATCAATAGGTAACTCTTCATCCGCCATGGATTGTATGATGGTGTTCTTCACGAAATCCGCATCCAACTTTGTGTTCAGAAAGACATTTTGGATGCTTCGGGGAATATTCTGGTAATGCGCACTCTGCGTCAATGCATAGCGGGTGTATTTATGGTCACGCGTATTACCAAAGATGATATCCTTGAACATCACGCCCGAATCAACCCTTGCAGAAACAGCCACATTCTTATCGATGCGTTCCCGTATCTTCACCCAGTCGCTCAGCACCTGATTGTCATCACCAATGAGCCATCCACGCTGATAAGGAGCATCAATGAACCGCCACGAGGCACGACCTTGGTATCTGCTCACCAATATCGTATATGCCCCATTATCTCGCATTACTTCATACAGGATATGGGAATTGGATTGGCGGAAATAGAACTCATCAAACGACTTTTGTCCCTGTTGGATGCCCAAGCGATGCTTGTCGGCATTGTAAAAGAACAAAAGTGCCCTTAACACCGTACTCTTCCCCACTCCCTGTGTCCCGGTGAAATGCACATTGCCATCCACCGAAATCTCCGCATAGGGAATATTGGCACTATTGATAAATATAATCTTATTCAGGTACTTCATCTTCGTTGGCAATTTGAATCATGTTAACCAGTTCCTCGGCATAGCGGAATGCCGAAGTTATCTTAAACGTCTCATCTTGTTCGCTGATGCACTCGGCAAAGCCCATGCCCTGCATCTCCTGAAGCAACTTGTTCACTATTTCAAGATAAGATCCTACACCATACTTCTTGAACAAACGGCCAGCCTTCTCCTTCAGTTCAATATCAAGGCTTATCTGTTCCACCAAATGGCTCTTCCGGAATTGATATCCAGCAGTAAACGACTGGTTATAACACTTCAGGAAATCAAGATAATCCAGCCATTTAGAGAAGCTCTCTAATTTCTGCTCAATTGCTTGCTTTCCCTCTCCTATCCGCGAGAAATAGAAATATCCATTGCCCGATTCCAGTTGGAGACCAATCTCCTTAAAGAAATCAGCATATTCATCAAAGTTCTCCTCTATCTCCTCATAAAGATGGCGAATGGAAGTGTCCGTGCTGTCAACCGAGAGAAACTCTCCCCGGCTCAGTCGTTCATATATTCTCTGAGTGTTATTTCGCATAGATTATTGGATATTCAATGTCTTGATAATTTGCATATTTCCCCGTCATTTTACATTCATCCGGATGAAGGATGACCAATTGGCAGAAGAGAGCGACGTGGTTCTCAATGCCTCGTTGGCTCTTATAATCATATCTCAAGATAAATTCAAACAGATGATAGCTCGATGCCAAGAAAGCATTCCACACCTCTGCCGGATCCACCTCCTTCAATTGCAGGACATGCTCCTGCAACTCCTCCAAAGTGAGTGGATCAGCTTCCGTCCGTGCCGTCTTCCGTATGCCGTTGCGTTCTGCAATCCGCCTCAGCATCTGGACAATCTGGTCATTCTCCCTCAGCATTTCCAAAGAGAGACGAGTTTTGCTATATTGACGAGACTCCATCCACAATGGATTCCTTTCCTCCAGCACTTGCACAAGATTTGTATCTGTCTTGATAAGCAGCTGGTCTTGCAAATATTTCAGTTTGCGAATCTTCTTATAGAGTTTATTCTGCAGGTCAATCTGGTTTATATAGACGATAATCTGCCTGTCTATCTCCATCAACGCATGATAAGCTTCTACAAAGTCGTGCTTCACATCGCTGCAAGTCTTTGCCATGTGCGGGTCGTTCGCCATGATGAAGAAAGCGTGCTCATTATCCATCAGCTTCTCGCATTCACGTATCATGGCACGGATACTATGGCTTTTCTCATCCAAGTTTTGCAGTTTCTTCTTCTTGATGACATAATTGGGCTCTTGCTTGTAAGCATTGTCCATGTTGCGCTTCAAATCCACCACATTTCTCAAAGTCCTGAATCCGGTCTTTTTCAAGAGTTGCCGCACACTGTCCTGATATCCCGCCCTTCGGTTGGCATTCGCCTCTTGCAAGAAATATCCGATATACTCCTTCAAGGTATTGATGCACTCCTGCACACTCAGCACGCTGATTTCCTCATTCACATTCAGCACCTCCTCGAAGAAGTTCAGGTAGTCGCTTTCAATTTCCACCGTATTGCCACTCCTCACCAACACGCCATAATCCAACAATTTCCTCAGCCGAGCCTCATTGCTTCCGACAAGGTCTAAAGCAAGTCCTAACGGAAACTTCATCAGCTTCCGTTTCTCGAACATCTCTCCCAACAGCCTTTGCTCACGGGAAAGAGTCTTCGTCAGCTCTTCGATTGTCCTAAAATGAGTCAGAATATCCATAACGGGAAACAATTACAAATGCTAAAGTACAATCATTTCTCCAACTCTCAAAATTTATTTTTGCTGAATTTGTGGGGTGATGGAAAAAATGTTCCCAATATCCTAATCTGTTATAGTAGGTCGTCAAAAGTTAAAAATGGGGAGGGCTGAGGAGAGACCTTACCCCATATACTTTCCATCCTTCGACTCAAATATCACACTCGGCTCTATCACCTCCACCGTGTGCCACGCACCTTTCGAAACCTGACAGCCATATTGGGCTTGGGCAGGACAAAGGTGAATGCGCTCTATTTCCCGGAAACGACTTCCCGTTAAAGGAGACAACTGGGAATCCACCTCCTCATAAATAACCTCATCCAACTTGCCACATAAACAGATAACAGTCTCTGTCGTGTTTTCATGTCGATGGATAGGCACAACCGTACCAGGAAATAACGCATTCAGCATACGCTGACTCGTATCGGACGAAGAAGTACGCAAGTCTAAGTTTTGGCGTAAACGAGGATTCTCCTTGGCTTGCTCGAAGAGTTGATTCAAAAAGTCTTTATTCATCTCTATCATTGCATCTAAGTTTTACAGGCCTTTGTAGCCAATGTTTCACAAATATCATTTAACAATCGCCTCCTTGATGCTCTCTACAATATAGCGAACATCATCATCTGTCACCCAAGGACCTGCAGGCAGACAAAAACCAACCTTGAAGATTTCTTCTTCAATGCCATTAGTATAAACTGGAGTGCCCTTATACACTGGTTGCTTGTGCATCGGCTTCCAAACCGGACGACACTCCACCTTCTTTCCAAGCATGAACACACGCAAGGCTTCCACATTATCATTCGGCTGACAATCCGTTACCGCAGAATCAACAGCATGGATAACGCCAGCGGCACCACCCACTGCTGTCTTAATCACCTCCTTGTAAGCATTCTCCTGACCTTGAATCTTCACATCCGCATCCAAAGTAGCAGCACAAAGCCAGAAGTTGGCATCATAGCGAGGATCTGCCGGCTGTTTGTGGATATGCACGCCCGGAACCTCCTTCAGCAATTCTTCATACAACGACTGGACATGTTTATGATGGGCAATATGGTCATTCAATACCGTCATCTGACCACGACCAATACCAGCGCACACATTAGACATACGATAGTTATAGCCAATAGCACTGTGTTGATAGTAAGGATAAGCATCACGAGCCTGAGTTGCATACCACATAATTTCATTAGCAAGCTTAGAAGCCTCCTCTAAATCTCTGCAGACCTCCTCTAAATCTCCCCCTAAAGGGAGAGACTTACCATCACCCAAGTCACCCAAGTCCTTCCCTTTAGGGGAGGATTTAGGAGAGGCATCAGGAGAGGCTCCCGCCCCATTACAAATCAGCGCACCTCCACCAGAAGTAGTAATCATCTTGTTGCCATTGAACGACAGCACACCATACTTACCGAATGTACCCAATACTTGTCCATTAAAGCGTGAGCCCATTCCCTCGGCAGCATCCTCTATTACAGGAATGCCATACTTATCAGCTATTGCCATGATTTCATCAATACGGTAAGGCATACCATAAAGAGCCACAGGCACAATCGCTTTAGGATATTTGCCAGTCTTTTCCTTGCGGTCAATAATCGCCTTCTCCAACAAAGCAGGATCCATATTCCAAGTCTCGCCTTCCGAACCAACAAATATAGGCTTGGCTCCAAGGTATGTGATAGGATGTGAAGAAGCACAGAACGTAAAGCTCTGCACCAACACCTCATCACCTGCCTTAACACCACAGCCAATCAAGGCCAAGTGAACAGCTGCTGTTCCTGCAGAGAGACAGACGACTTTGCGAGCCAACTCTAAATCTCCACCAGCCTCCTCTAAATCGCCCCCTAAAGGGAGAGACTGGGCTGCCTGGATGATTTCTTTGATGACATTATCAATATCGCACAACACCTGTTCATTTGTAAAGCGTAATTCTGTATATCCCAACTCTTGAAGACGAGCCGTACGCTCCTCATCTTTCTTCATCTGTTCAGGAACACGATGATAACCACCATCCAATTCAATAGTAAGTTTCTTCTCGTTACAGAAGAAATCAACTATAAAATCCTCGATGATATGCTGTCTGCGAAACTTCAGTCCAACACCTTTAGCCTTCAATGTATTCCACAGTACGCACTCTACCTCAGTAGGATTCTTGCGATTCTCTTCCGCAAATTCCTTAAGCACACCATACAACCTCGGATCCGCCGTATGCACCCCCAAATCGTCCACTCCCTTCCCTTTAGGGGAGGGTTGGGGTGAGGCCACAAACGCCTCCAAATCTTTCTCGAAAGCATTCACATTAGGACCCATCGGCACCACCCAATTCGTGTCAAATGCCTCCTTCACATATTTTTGTTCCCAACCCGCCTCACTCATGTGGGCAAGGCAGAGATAAATCGTTTTTCTTTCTTCTGACATATTCTATATATTATGATTATTTTTTACGTATAACTGCACACCCTTTTCCCTTCAGGAGGGGGCTTCACTGCTTGCCATAATCGTTCTTTTATATTTTAAGAGCAAATCATCCTAACATCTACAGAAGTAATTGAGTGCTTACACACTTCTTACCCGACAAACCTAACCTTGAGTCCAAATTACATCGCAAAAAGTATATATCTTTTCAAAAATAACAACCGTTGTTTTTGAAAAAACATTGGACGTTTTAGAATTTTCTTCGGCATGTATTGGAAAGCTTGTCGTTTCACGGGCGGAATTTCCAAATGAGGCATTTTCCTTGAAAGGATGCGACTGTTAAAACGGTGTTTAAACAGCGTTATAATGGTGTTATAATGGCGTTTTAACACTGTTTATTTGCTGTTCAATACTGATAACAGCAAGATTCGACTGATGCCGACCTCTTTCCAAAAAGGTGGTATGCTTTCCGAGAAAAGGTAGTATGCTTTTTGGGAAAAGATAGTAACCTCTGGTTGAAGTTTCATAAGGCAAAATTTCTTGCAACATATAGGACGTTTACATTCTAACGACTATCCCTTATATTTAATTACCTTTGCTGGAACACCCGTCATTACTGCCTTTGGTTCTACATCACGGATGACAACAGCACCTGCACCAATCAAACACTCTTCTCCTAGTTCGTGTAAACCTGTCATGATGGTTGATGCGATGCCACAATACGCATATTTATGCGCATGTATATTGGCTCCGAAGTTGCAGCCTGTTGAAAGGAACACTCCTTCATCTAGTATATTGTGATGAGCCAAACTTACGTTCATGCTTATCATCACATAGTCTTTAATTACAGTATGAGGCATGATACATGTACCTAATAATATATATACGCCTTCACCTATTGTTACATTTGGAGATATGCATACTGAAGGATGGATATAATTAGGAGTTTTCAGTCCACATGCCTTTGCCTTCTTCAAAAACTTCACTCGAAGTTTATTGTTACCCAGTGGACAATATACAGACTCTACTCCATAAGTCTCTTTAATTATCTCCAACATAGCAATGCCGCCAAGCACTGGAACACCTCTCACATTCGCACCAATAAACTTAGGATCATCATCTAGAAAACCAACTATTTCAACGCCAGCCTCCTGCAGGTAAGCAAGGTAAACCTCACCATAGGTGCCTGCTCCTATAATTACACTTTTCATGCTATTTTACGCAACTTTACCATAGAAGCAGGGAAACGACAATTTACCCCCCCCGTAAATTATTAAACTTATTCATATTCTGACTATTATATTTAATCCTACAAGGATTACCGAAGGCTGTCACTCCATCAGGAATATCTTTAACCACAACACTTCCTGCACCAATCATGCAGTTCTTGCCTATCTTAATGCCTTGGCGAATTACTGTTCCCGCACCAATCCAAGAGCCTTCTCCTATCACAACATTACCTGTAACAGTGGCATGAGGTGCAATATGCACAAAGTCTCCCAACTCCACATCATGATCAACTGAAGCACCTGTATTGATGATATTGTGCTTGCCCACCTTGGCACATGCATTCACTAAAGCACCAGCCATAATGACCGTACCTTCCCCTATATAAGCATGAGGAGATATTATAGCAGATGGATGAATGGCCGTTTCCCATTTCCCTACCTCAAGAGATTCCACTATTTTTTTTCTTATTTGGCAATTTCCTATAGAAACTATAGCGGCATCATAACATCCTTCGTTACGCTTCACCTCATAACCAAGCAATCCCTTTACTTCGTCATTATCATCAACAATCCAGTCTATCTCTTTGCCCAATGCTTCTAAGATGTCCACTATCACCTTAGCATGACCACTTGCACCATATAAAATCATATATTTCTACTTAATTCGTTCCATCAAAAGGATACATTGTTGCCACCGCATCATTGTTGATATCCTCACGGAAGAGCACCTTCTTCACTGTCATGAAGATAATCTTGATGTCCAGCCACAGCGAACAATGATCCACATACCACACATCATACTCAAACTTCTTCGTCCAGCTGATATTGTTACGACCATTCACCTGTGCCCACCCCGTGATACCCGGACGCACATCATGACGTCTGTGTTGTTCCTTGCTATAGAGAGGTAGGTAATAGGTACGAAGCGGACGAGGACCTATCAGTGCCATATCACCTTTCAGGACATTAATGAGTTGTGGCAACTCGTCGAGCGAAGTTGAGCGCACAAATTTACCAACCTTCGTCAATCGATCAGCGTCCGGCAACAACTTTCCATCAAGTCCCTTTTCGTCGGTCATTGACTTAAACTTCATTACTTTAAAGATTTTCTCATCCTTACCCGGACGCTCCTGATAGAAGATAGCTCCTGCGCCTTTGTTGGCAATGGTGAGCCAGATATAGATGACCAAAAGTATCGGACTAATGCACACGAGTGCTACGAGAGCGATGAAGAAATCTATCACCCTCTTGAAAAAATGTTTGTACATATAAAGTTTTGTTTTAATTTACAACATTCGCAAATGCTCGCCTTTGCGAGCATTCCATCAAATCATTTATAATTTTATCTATCAATACATCATCAAAATCTGCATCAGCCTTCAACATATCATATATGCAAGCATATTCATTTGCTATATTTGTAGGGAAAGTGCCTACCTCATCAGAACCAATAACAATGTCGGGAACTTTGCATATATTCTTATATTTCCACTTCAACCAAGTTTTCAGATGATAAGATTTTAGCTCATGGTCATAGCCTATAGACACATTACTCGTTGGACATGCCTCTATAACACAACCTCTATCTGCAATATAAGACCTTTGGCTAATAAAGCCTTATTTATTGACCAATTCCTCTCATCTGAATCAATATCACGATTACCTTCTCTCAAACTATTCTTTACAGCATTGTCAAGCAAAGAAATTATCAGTAAGAATATATGTCCTTTCTCCTCTATCAATGTAGGGTCGATAGTAGGTAAAAGGTAAATATCACCATACTTCAATTTCTCACCAGCGTCCTCTTTGGCTGTTTTCAGATGGTTACGTAGAGACATCAAGAATGAGGTTTTGCCTACTCCACGCTCTCCAAATATTGAAATAGCATTATTGCAGCGGCGAAAATTCTCTTCTTCTATATTATAATTCAAACAAGCATTTTTTTGCTCATCAAGAAGCCTCAATACTTTCTCAAAAGCCTTATGATGAATACGCTCTTCTTCTGCAAATTTATTGGAAGACAGAGAATTTGCTAATTTAATGGTGATTTTTGACATATATTCTTGCTGATTATAATTGTTTATTCCGTTTTTAATTTAATTACCCGCCACATGCTTCATGATAGCCCCATAAGTATTCTCCACCAAGTAGTTAGCCTTCAGAAATTCATATCCTCGTTCGCCCATCACCTTGATGTCCGACCCCAACATTCGTTCCACCGCCGCCGTGAATGCAGTCACCTCATTGCTTGGAGCATACATTCCAAAGCCATTCTCTTCAGCAATGGTTCCCGTGTCACAATTGGGATCGGTGCAGGCAATGACAGGCATCTTATATTCCAGATAAGAAAGCAAACGGCTGGGGAAATTGGGGATGGTGAAACGGTAATCGAGGAATATCAAACCTACTTGGCATGCACGCACCAACTGATCATAATCCTCCTTGGGCAATCCCTTCATCACTGTCACTGCCTTAGGTGCGTATGCCTTGTACCAATCAGCCAATCGTTGATAGTAAGTGCCCGACCCCACCACTACAAAATGGCAATCTTCACGATTCGCATTCGCCTCCAAACATTCTATCAAGAACGGAATCCCCTGCGGAATCCCCAAGTTGCCACCATAGATGAAAATCGGTTTATCAACCGGCAAACCATATTTCATCCGGATAGCAGAAGTCTCTCCCTTTTGAGGAAGGTTTAAGGAAGCCAAATCCACACTATTCGGTGCAATCTCCACCTTATCGGCATGAACCTCGGGATTATGCTCCAACACATAGCGTACATTGGCAGGACTCATGCAACCAATGAAATCCGATATGCGGTAAAGTTCCTTCTCCTTACTGCGGAACATCTTATAAAGCACGCTCTTTACACCCGTTTTGGAAAGCATACCCATGTCCACGGCATTCTGCGGGAAGATATCCTTGAGCAGCAGGTAAGTCATTGCTTTGCCGCCCGAAACCTTCTTGGCATAACAAATCACACTGTTAAAGGTGATAGGAGGCGTACTATAAAGAATCACATCGAATCTCACATTCCCGAAATGCTTCTTCAGCGCACGTTTGAATTGACTCTCCAACAGCAACTGTCCGACACCTTTCTCAATGACATTCGTCTTCGTCACATTCAATGTCCGCACGCCGAGACAATGAATGCCTCCTTCGACCTTCACCTCCGTAGGCTTCCCCGACCTCCGTTCATTCGGATGGATGATATACACCTCATGCCTCTCGTTGCGGAATTTCCGCATCAAGTCTGTATAAATGCCACGTGCCTCGATGTTGGCAAAGCCCGATGACATCGTAAGAAAAAGTATGTTCATTATTATTTAGTCTTTTATCGTTCTGAATCTCTGGAGATAACTCCATGCCCGCAATACTTCACTCGTCTCTTATGTTATATAATACTCATAGTTGGTTTTACTTTTCCAAGCTATCTGCCTATCAGTTGTTCATACAACTTTACATACTCCTCAAAACACTGGTCTTTGTCATATTTCTCAGTTGCGAGATTGATACAAGCTTCAGAGTATGATTTTCCATTAACTCGTATTTTCTGAATAGCCTGATATGCAGCTTTGAAGTCCTTGTTGGGAACCACAAAACCTGTTTCTGGAGTAATCAAGGACGGGGGTGCTGTATTATCATACACTATAGCAGGAGTTCCACAGGCATAACCTTCTACAATTGTAAGTCCAAAAGTCTCTGCAGCAGAAAAACTGCAAACCACATCTGCTCTGGTATAGAGGGCTGCAAGTTCTTTCTGATTATTTGTGCGATGAATACCAATTATATTCTTTGGGAAGTCCCTTGAGATATCATCTGGCACGCCCACCAAAACAATCACCTCATCCTCTCGAAGCATCTTACTCATTGACTTATAATCATCCAATCCTTTGCCTCCACTCTTCCATTGCGACGAAACCGCCATAATAACAAATTTTCCAGCAAACTTCTCCACTCCTTCTACCTTTGTTGGGCAAAAAACCGTAGTATCAACACCATTAGGAATCACCCTGATTTTCTTATCCTTCAAAAACGATTGGCGCACATTCTCACCCACCCATTCAGACACAGGTACAATGGTTAAATGCTTATTAGCACTAAACAGTTGTTTCTTCAAAAGAAAATTCCTACGCGTCTGCTTGACGAGTGGGAGAAATTTTCCTTGGGTATAAGGGCAATCATGACACTCTGTTTGGAATCTATTACATTCCATCTGCACGAAATGCGAACAATGACCTGTGATAGCCCAAAAATCATGGAATGTCCACACAACTTTGATTTCTGTTTGGTTGAGAAACTCAAACAGAATCTTGTAATTTAGCCAATGGTCATGAATATTATGCAAATGCACAATATCTGGTTGGATTTCTACTATCTTAGCAACTAACTGACGTGTTGCTCTCTGTGAAGCAAGACCTTCGTTGTCAAATAGACGATTTTCAAGATAATGTTCATTGACATCCATCTTATTTGACGGGCCTGTTAAGATGACGGAGCCAGAAGGATTACTGTATCTACCAAATGCATAATAGGTCTCCCATCCTCTTGTGCGTGCATATCCGTTGCACTTTTCTGCTATCTTTCCCGTCGAACCCCAATTGGAGGTCACGTTAATTTGTAAAAGAACTGACAT
>OLYC01000975.1_pt1 | contig 21382 bp, 23 predicted proteins | sample 1674271 | NCBI WGS metagenome assembly OLYC01 (sample SAMEA103958154, study PRJEB25191) | human gut metagenome
CACCGCCCCATGTATGACCGCATGGGGCTTTTCTCATGGAAAGGAGAGCCTATGAACAACGACACCAGCAACCGCAGCACCCCCGCAACCGCTTCCCCTCTGACCGTAAAGGAAGCCGCGCCACCTGTAATGATAAAGAAAATCGGAAAGACCACCTACCGCGTCAAAATCCATTTCAGTGAAACGAGCAAAGAAACCATGAGCGACAAAATCAAGCGTCTGATTTTGAATGACAGCGAAAAAAGTTCTTAAACACCCTTGACAAAACGTATCAGAACCAACGTGCTTGTGGTCAACGATTCCGAACAATCCACGTCCGGCGTGATAGAGCTGCTGATGGATCTGCATTTAGACGGGCTTACATATGTTCCGTATACCGCCGGGCATTATGACCCAAGCCTGAAAATAGCCATAACCCCTGGCGAAAGCCGGTACGTTCCAAGCTATATCGAAAACATAATAGACATAGGCAACCGCCATATAGACATTTCCACCGTGCTTGCGCTTTGCAATGTTATGGAGGTGAACATATCCGAAATTGCCGGCCCGCTTATGAATTACTTCAATATGCTGCTCTGCCGCGACGTAATATCCCGCCAATACAGGGATACGCTTTCAAAAAGCATGTATATGAACAGCATTCTTAAACACATGGAGCAGGGCGTTCTGCTTACAGCGCCGGATGGCCGCATAATACTGAGCAACGGCAAAATGAACGAACTGCTGCGCATGCAGGTAACCGAAAACCGCGACTATGTATCCGCCGTGTTTCCGGAAGGAACGGCGGCGCGCATAATACCCCGCCTGTGCTTATCGTGATGCGCTATCTTAACGGCGGCGACTCTCCGCGCATAGGCCTTGTGGGCAAGGGTATAGTGTACGACAGCGGCGGTTACAGCATAAAAACCACGCCCGGCATGAAGAACATGTTTGACGATATGGGCGGCGCAGCCGCGGTGATAGGCGCAATGACCGCCGTTGCGGATCAAAAGCTTAAGGCTAACGTGATAGGCGTTATTGCCGCATGCGAAAACAAGATTGCTGCGGATGCTTACGTCCCCGGGGACATAATAGGCTCCATGAGCGGCAAAACGATAGAGGTCATAAGTGCGGACGCGGAAGGCAGGCTTACCCTTGCGGATGCGGTAACGTATATACAGCGCAAGGAAAGCTGCCTATTCGTCGCCGACATTGCCACCCTTACCGGCAGCGCAAAAACCGCCGTCGGCAAATACAGCGCCGCCGTGCTGACAAATAACGAAGAGCTGTATGCTTCCGCGCGGGAAGCCTCGCGCCTCTCCGCCGAAAAGATATGGCGGCTGGATAACGACCGCGAAATGCTGCCGTGCATAAAAACGCCCGTGGCGGATTTGAAAAACGTCGGCAACGCAACGATTGACGGCGGCGGATGCATGCTGGGCGGAATGTTCGTGGGCGAATTTATAGAAAACAATATCCCCTGGATACATATAGACATGGCCCCCGTAAACTTCCGCACGGAGCCGCCGGCATACTGCGCATACGGTGCAACGGGCTACGGCGCTTCATTGCTGTACCATTTGGTGAAGCAGCTTAAAGGCAACGCATAAGGAGGGCATCAGCATGAAACCGCGTATAGGAATAATGAGCAGGTACCTTGCCAAGGACAACCGTTTTGTTACCAAAGCTGGCTACATTTATGCCATTTCGGCCGTGGGCGGGCTTCCCATCCAAATACCCATAGCCGATATTGCCGACGTTGATGCAATAGTCGGCATGGTGGACGGCATAATAATAACCGGCGGCGCGGACGTAACGCCGCTGGTATACGGCGAGCAGCCCGTGCCTGCAATAGGCCCCACCTGCGGCGCAAACGACAGATTTGAAATAGCCCTTATCCATGCCGCGCTTGCAAAGAAAAAGCCCGTGCTCGGCATATGCCGCGGCATACAGGTTATAAACGTTGCCTTCGGCGGCACGCTTTATCAGGATATCCCCAGCCAGATATCCCGCGATATCTGCCATAATCAGGGCGCCGCCGGAACCGAGCGCACGCACAGCGCGGCCATTGAGCCGGGCAGCTATATGCACGGCATAGCCAAATGCGATACCATGCTTGTCAACAGTTTTCATCATCAGGCGCTCAATACCATAGGCGACGGGCTGAAGGTAAGCGCGCGCGCAATGGACGGCGTTGTCGAGGCCGTTGAAAATGCGGATGGTTCCGTGTTCGCCGTGCAATGGCACCCCGAATTGCTGTATGCCGAAAATCCGGAGCACCGCGCCATATTCGAAGCCTTCGTAAAAAGGTGCGCCGCCAAATAGCGCCGCAATATAAACAGGCATTCACGCTAACACTGTTCGCAGGGCCCGCGCCGCATAGTCAGGTGCGGGCCTTGCGCCTCCGCATAATGCCGAGCAGGAGAGCCTTTTATAGTTCATCCAAAATTTTGAAAATCTTTCTGCCGATCCGCTCTATCTGTCTCTTTTTGCGCAGAAGCTTGCTTGTGCAGCATATATGTGCGGAATGAGTATGCCGTGCGGCAATTTTTTCCAGTTCGGCTTGTACCTTAATATATTGTCTGTATTCGGGTAAGCGCATTATAAACAGCAACTTTTCAGCGGAATATCCTTCAAACGGGTACTGCACGCCAAGCCATACGCTATTTCCCATTGCTAACATCTCCCATAATAGATGCATTTTATATATTATAGCTGATGTATAGCTTTGATAGCAACACCTACAATATAATTACAGGAGGTGCTGCATATGGCAAACGGTGAATACGGCGATATCGGCCTGCGTGTGCGGCAGCGCCGCGAAGAACTTGGCCTCACCCGTGAGAAAATGGCGGAGCGGGCAGGTTTGTCCGTTCAGTTTATGGCTTCCGTTGAACTTGGCAAGCAGAGCATGACCACGGACAGCCTTAAAAAAGTATGCCGTGCGCTGTGCGTAAGCGCCGATTATATCGTGTTCGGTACCCGGCCCGGCTATTCAGAACATGACCTTAACGCCGCCGTGGAGCCGCTCAGCGCGGAACAGCGCGCCTATGCGGAACAAATGCTGCGCACATTTGTTCAGGCCATACAGTCCCAAAGGTAACATATTCCATTCGTTCCAGCATTGCATTTTTTGCCCATTCTGTAAATAAGCCCGCTGTATTCTTGCACAATTCACATAATTAGACTACAATATAGGATGATATTTTATGCCTGAACGGGCAGAAAGAGGAAAAATGGCAAACGATAAGTATTCCGGAAGCTATAACGCAGGCCCCCAGCTTCCGTCATATATGAAAAAGAACACGACTGCCGCCAAGCGCACAGCGGCGCAGGGCACGGCCACGCGAAGCGCGGCACCATCGGCGCGCACTTCCGCCGCGGCAAAGCGCACAACCGCGGCGCACACCACCGCGACCCGCAGCACGGCAAGCCGTTCTTCCGCAAGGAGCAGCACAGCGCACAGCGCCGCAGCCAAGGCGAATACCCGGCACGCGGCGAATCAAGTGCAGCATAAGAAGCGCAAAAGGAAAAAGTCCGGCAGCGGCGCGCTCAAATGGATCGCCCTGGCAGCAGCGGCGCTTATATGCGTAATAATAATAGTGTCCATAGCAAACAGCGGCGGCGCGGACGCCGTTGCGGACATGGATAAGCTGATGCAGACCGGCAAGCGGTTCAAGGCGGGCGTTAAGCTGATAGGCGTGGACGTGAGCGGCATGACGCCGGAGGAGGCGACAGGCCTTGTTAAGAACGCAGCCGAAAAGAAGCTGAAAACCGTTGCCGTCACCATAAGCAGCGGTGAAAACAGCTGGACGCTCGATTCCGACGCGATGGGCATGGGGTACGACATTGCGGACGCTTTGGCGGACGGGCTGAACTTCGGCCGCGGGGAGGACGACAACACCGTTGTTATAACCGACGGGGGCGTTGGCGAGTTCGATGCAAAGTATACATGGGACAGGGGAAAGATAATATCCGCCCTTGCTGCCATGAGCCAAAGCATAAACACGGAAGCTACCGCCGCCTATGCGGAACCCGTTACCGATTGGTCGCAGGAGGAGCGCTTCATTTACCATGCCGGCGAGGAAGGCATTACCCTTAACGAGGAAGCAACGGCCGATGCGATAGAAAAGGCCCTTGAGCAGGGCGAGTTTGTATGCACCGTTGAGGCCACGGTAAACGCCGTGCTGCCCGGCGGCAATATAGACGACCTTAAAGCCGCAACGTCATTCATCGCCAGCTATACCACCAAATTTTCCGCCCGCAGGGACGACGAGGTAAAGCAGAACCGCAAGTTCAATATCCAGAAGGCGGCGGACATAATAAACGGCAACACCATCCAGCCCGGCGAGGAATGGAGCTTCAATACGGTTGTCGGCCCGCGCACATACGAGCTCGGCTGGAAGGGCGCCAACGGCATAAGCGGCGGCAAGGAATACACCATTCAGGCCGGCGGCGGCATATGCCAGGTATCTACAACGCTTTACAACGCGCTACTTTGCGCCAACATGGAAATTGTTGACCGCCGCGCGCATACAATACCTTCGGACTACGTTCCCGTAGGGCTTGACGCAACGGTGGATACCCGCGGCATAGACTTCGTTTGGAAGAACAATACGGATATGCCCGCGTATATATTCGCCAAGGTGGAAAACGTGGAAGGCAGCTCCAGCCGCCATACCATAACCGTTTACGTTTACGGCAAACCGCTCCCCGAGGGCGTAACGTATCAATCAAGGAACGAGATAATAGAGGAACGTTCCCGCCAGGACGAGGCAATATACACAAACGACGCTTCCATACCCACGGGCTATCAGCTTGAGCGCGTGCAGGGGCATAAGTATTACGTTGCCGAGGCGTATCAGGACAAGTATGTGGACGGCAAGCTGGCCGAAAGCAAGCTGCTCTATACCGATAAATATAAGGGCAACCCGCCGGAGGTTTCCATAGGCACCGGCGCGCCGCTCGCATCCGGACAAACGCCCGACCCCGCGTGGCAGCCCTACGGCACGGCGCTCAAGGACGCCAATTGACAAATTTCCGCGGCATTACCTGCCATTTGCTTGACAAAGGGGTGTGCAGCGGGGATAATAAAGCAAACAGAAAATAATATCAGGAGGACAAAATTATGGGCATAATCAAGGCCTTGACCGGCGCAATAGGCGGCGGTTTGGCGGATAGCTGGCTTGAGGTTATCGAGTCCGCTCCCATGGGAGACAATACCGTTTTCACCCGCGGCGTAAAGGTTCGCAAGGGCGACAGCCGCAACCAGAACACCAAGGGCACAGCGGATACCGTGTCCAACGGCTCCATAATCCATGTTTACGATAACCAGTTCATGATGCTGGTTGACGGCGGCAAGGTAGTGGACTATACCGCGGAGCCGGGCTACTTTAAGGTTGATAATTCTTCCATGCCGAGCCTTTTCGGCGGTCAGTTCGGCGATTCTCTGAAGGAGACCTTCAGCCGCATCAAGTACGGCGGAACGCCTTCCTCCAGCCAGAAGGTATTTTTCATAAACCTTCAGGAAATAAAGGGCATTAAGTTCGGCACGCGCACCCCCATCAACTATTTTGACTGCTTCTATAATTCCGAGCTGTTCCTGCGTGCGCACGGAACCTATTCCATAAAGGTCACGGAGCCGCTCAAATTCTATGCCGAAGCCATTCCCCGCAACGCGGAGAGCGTGGACATAAACGACATAAACGAGCAGTATCTTAACGAGTTCCTCGAGGCCCTTCAGGCCGCCATCAACCAGATGAGCGCCGACGGCACGCGCATAAGCTTCGTAACCAGCAAGGCGCGCGAGCTTTCCAAGTATATGGCGAACGTGCTGGACGAGGAATGGAACCAGAACCGCGGCATGCAGGTGCAGTCCGTGGGCATAGGCTCCCTGTCCTATGACGAGGAAAGCCAGAAGCTCATCAATATGCGCAATCAGGGCGCAATGCTGTCCGATCCCAGCGTGCGCGAAGGCTACGTTCAGGGCGCAATGGCGCGCGGCGTGGAAGCCGCCGGCAGCAACACCGCGGGCGCGGGCGCGGCGTTCATGGGCGTTGGCCTGGGCATGAATGCCGCGGGCAACATGGCGGGCGCGTTCTCCGCCTCCAACCAGCAGCAGATGCAGTATCAGCAGCAGCAACAGGTGCAGCAACAGGCCCAGCAGGGCGGCTGGAAATGCTCCTGCGGCGCCACCAACGGCGACAATATGGCCTTCTGCCCCGGCTGCGGCAGCAAGAAGCCCGCCCCCAAGCCCGCCGAGGGCGGCTGGACGTGCTCCTGCGGCGCGACCAACGGCGCGAACATGGCCTTCTGCCCCAACTGCGGCAGCAAAAAGCCCGCCGAAGCGGCCGCCAAGTCCGCCTTCTGCCCCAACTGCGGCGCAAAGCTTGCGGACGGCGCAAAATTCTGCGTGGAATGCGGCACAAAGCTCGGCTAAATCAATCAGCACGCATGGGGACGGCCTCGCGCCGTCCCCTTTTCCGTTTTTCGCAATAAATTTGCATATCCGCAAAAAAACTCTTTACAAACCCGCCCGCATACGCTATAATACATCTTGCGCAATGGAAAGCGCGCCGCATATGGGGCTTTAGCGAAGTTGGCTATCGCGCTACACTGGCAGTGTAGAGATCACCGGTTCGAATCCGGTAAGCTCCACCACAAACCCTCCGAACCGATATGGTGCGGAGGTTTTTTTGTTATATAGCAACGCATCCGTCTCTTCTGTTCCTTGACAAAATTCGACTCTGTTCGTATTATAATTATTGTTGAATAAGCTGCGTTTGGTTAAGGAGAAGCGCACGCCGCAAATATGTGATTCGGTCAATGAATATTTTTCAATGATATTATAAGGAAGATTCATTTGTGAAAATAAACTACTTTGTGCATACGGAAATAGGCGACCGGCCCTGCAACGAGGACCGCTATGCCGTGAGCAAATGCCCGGCGGGGCTTTGCTTTGCGCTGGCGGATGGGCTTGGCGGGCTTGACCGCGGCGAAGTCGCGGCGGAGCTTGCCTGCAACGCCGTGGCAGAATATGCCCAGGCGCAGGCCGTTTTTTCCAACGCCGCCGTGGAGCAGGCCTTCCTTCGGGCGCAGCAGGCGGTATTGGCGCGGCAAAAGGCAGAGCATAACGAAACGCAGATGAAAACCACGCTGAATATTGTTATGCTGGATAAGCAAAACATGTATTGGGGCCACGTTGGGGATTCGCGCACATATTACGCCGAAAACGGTGTATTAAAGCAGCGCACGCTTGACCACAGCGTTACCCAGATGCTTTCCGCCATAGGGCAGGTGGAGGAGCGGGACATTCGTTTTCACGAGGACCGCAGCAGACTGCTGCGCGTGCTGGGCACGCCGTGGGAAAAGCCGCAGGCGGAAACGGAGCAGCCCGTGGCGCTGCGCGGGAACATGCAGATATTGCTCTGCACGGACGGCTTTTGGGAATACATTACGGAAGAGCAGATACAGATTTGCCTTGAAGAATCCGACAATGCCCAAATATGGATGGAGAACATGCTGGAACTTATAAGCCGTAACGATCAGCATAGCGAGCGCGACAACCGCACGGCAATAACAATATGGATAGACGATGGGGAAGGGGATATAACGCAATGAGCGCAACCATGCTTTACACCGCCGGTGAAGCCAAACCGGCGCGCCTGTTTGTATGCGACGCCGGGCGCACGATGCGCACGGTGGATATAGGTCAGGGCATCACGCTCGGCCGCGCGGGCACGGGCATAGACGTAGACCTGCCGCTGAACAGCGGCATAGTATCAAAGCGCCACGGAAGGATAACTAAGCTTGACACGGGCTATTGCTACAGCGATACGGACAGCCTGAACGGCACGCATATAAACGGAATTCTCTACGGAAAAGACGGCGAAAGCAGCAGCTGTATACTCAACGACGGGGACATACTGCGCATAGACCGCAAAAATTTGGACCGCCCGCATCACGAGGCCGTCGTAATGATATTTTCAACATCCTGGCAGGATGCCGAGTGGCAATCGGTCGAGCTGCGCGAGGATACCGGCAACATAAGCATAGGCCGCACCACCGTTGCCCAGGAGGGCATAAAGATAGCCGATCCTGCGGTATCAAAAAAGCATGCAACGTTCATTCACGGCGTGCGCGGATGGTCAATAGTTGACCACGGCAGCACAAACGGCGTGTTCGTTAACGGCGAACGCATCGACCAGCCGCGTCCGCTTCATGCAATGGATGTTGTGCGCATAGTCAACACGCTGTTCATATTCCTTGGCGACATGCTGCTTTATAACGCACCCGCCGTGCAGAAAAACCAACTTGCCATACATATTGAGGAGCGCAGCGTGCGCAACCTTTTCAAAAAACGCATACTGCTTGAAAATATAGATCTCAGCATTGACCCCGGGGACATGGTGCTTGTGCTTGGCGGCTCGGGCGCTGGCAAAACGACCTTCTTCAACGCCGTGATGGGCTACGAAAAGGCCCGCGGCAAAATAGTTCATGACGGGCGCGATATATATAAAGAATACGCGCAGATGAAGTATGAAATAGGCTTCGTGCCGCAGCAGGATCTTCTGCGCGATGATGACACCGTGTATCATACCCTTGACAACGCAGCGCAGATGAAAATGCCTGCCGATACCGCAAATGATGCCCGCCAGGCGCGCATAGATCAGGTGCTTGAAATGCTGGGCCTTCAGCGGGAGCGCGATTCGCTCGTTAAAAAGCTGAGCGGCGGGCAGAAAAAGCGGCTTAACATAGCGGTGGAGTTCATTGCGGACCCAAGCCTTTTCTTCCTGGACGAGCCTGATTCCGGCCTTGACGGCATAATGGCGGCGGGACTTATGGAAAACCTGCGCGTTATAGCGGACGAAGGCAAAATAGTAATGGTCATAACCCATGCGCCGGACCGCGTTGCCCATCTGTTCGATAAGGTGATAGTGCTTGCCAAAAGCACAAAGACAAACAGCGGACATCTGGCCTTCTACGGCTCCATTGACGCGGCGAAGGAGTTCTTCGATGCCGATTCGCTGGAAGGCATTGTTAAGCGCATAAACCGCCCCGATGAAAACGGGGACGGATTATCCGATTTCTATATTGAAAAATATGAAAAGTATATAGGAGAGTCCATATGAGCAATACTCAGGTGTCCCGCATAACGCAGATAGGCATATACCTTGGCAAGCATTGGCGCTTGTTCATAAACGAGCGCGGCTGGAAGGTGCTTATATTCGGCGCGGTCATTTCCGCACTTGTATCAATAGTGCTTGGCAGCGGCATGTTCGTATACACGATGGATACGTTTTCCGGCGGGTTTGCGCTGATATCGGCCTGCATTTGGGTGGGCATATTCAATTCGATACAGAACATATGCAAGGAGCGCGCCATAATAAAGCGCGAACACCGCGCCGGGCTGCATATATCAAGCTATATCGCCTCCCACCTTATATTTCAGGCCGGCATATGCCTGCTGCAGGCGGCAATACTGCTCGGCATCAGCAGCGCGTTTTTGACCTATCCTGGCTGCGCTCCGCTTTTCGGCGGGGTATGGCTTGAATACTTCATAACGTATTTCCTCTGCATCTATGCGGCGGACGTATTGGGCCTTGCAATATCGGCGATAGTAAAATCGCCCACAACGGCGATGACCGTTATGCCCTTTATACTTATAATTCAGATGATACTTTCCGGCATGCTGTTCCCCCTGCGCGGGCCTATGAGCTTTTTCGGCAACCTTACAATAAGCAAATGGGGACTTAATGCAACGGCTATTTCCGCGGATTACAACAACCTTGAAAATACTCAGAAAATTCAGCTGAGCTACACGCTCAAGGGCATTGTTAAGCAAAAGTCCCTGCCCATTACGGATGAGCAGGTGGACGCGATGGTGGACGAAAACTATTCCACAGGCATTGTAGAGGACTATGTGCACGATTCCGGCAAGCTTTGGCGCAACTGGGGCATGCTGGCGCTGCATACGGCGGTATATGCCATAATAGCCGTTGCGGCATTGGAATTTGTGGACAGGGATAAACGATAGCAGCAATAACTTACAGGGAGATATAACTTATGCATAATGTACAATTCTGCCCGGGCTGTTTGCGGGATACGGAATTTGAAAACGGCGTATGCGCAAAGTGCGGCTTTGACATGAACGGCTATACCGTAATGCCGCACCATCTTGTGCCGGGCACGCTTGTGAAGCAGCGCTACAAAATAGGCCGCGTGCTTGGCGAAGGCGGCTTCGGCATAACCTATATAGGCATAGACACGGTGCTGAATTTGAAGGTAGCCATAAAGGAATTCTATATGTCCGGCTACGTCAATCGCAACCACGACGCATCGCCCAACGTATTTGCAACGCTTGGCACCCACAGGGACACATTTGAAAAGAACAGGGAAAAGTTTTTGAACGAAGCCCGCGTACTGGCGCAGTTTTACGGGGAAGCCGGCATAGTGGGCGTGCGCGATTTCTGCGAAGAAAACGGCACGGCATATATAATAATGGACTTTCTGAACGGCGTTGACCTGAAAACCTATCTTGAGCAAAAGGGCCGTCTTGCACCGGAGGAGGCCGTTAAGCTGCTTATGCCCGTTATGACGTCCTTGCAGCACGTTCATGCAGAAGGGATAATACACCGCGACATAAGCCCGGACAACATAATGGTAATGGAGGACGGCAGCACAAAGCTGCTGGACTTCGGCGCGGCAAGGGAAATTTCGCAAACGGATATAAAGAGCCTTTCCGTAATATTAAAGCCGGGCTATGCGCCGGAAGAGCAATACCGCAGCAAGGGCCGCCAGGGCCCGTGGACGGACGTATACGCGCTTGCAGCAACGCTTTATAAGTGCATAGTTGGCGCAACACCGGACGATGCCATGGAGCGCATGTATCGCGACAGGCTGCCTTCCCCCGCCGCTGCCGATGCGGCCTGCCCCATAGCCATAAGCAACGTTATAATAAAGGGCCTTGCCGTGCGGCAGGCGGACCGCTATCAGGACGTGGCAACATTCCTTGCCGATCTGAAAACGGCGATGGAAGATCCAGACAATGCGGAGCTTGCGCCGGACACGCGCGAGATCGCACCCGCGCAGGAACGCGGCGTAATTGCGGACGACCAAACCGTGCTTGCGGACACAACAACCATATATACGCCCAACGCCGCAAAGGAGCATAAAGCGCCCAAGCCCACGGCGCAGCCGAGCGCGCCCGCCGCAAAAACAAAGCTGAAAACCGCCAAGCCCGAACCCGCCGAAAGCGCGGAAAAGCCCGCGGCTAAAAAGAAGCCCGAAGGCAAACCCGTTTCAAAGAAGCCTGCCAACAAAAAGGGCATTATAATAATCGCGGCCGTTGCGGCGGCAGTAATAATAGCCGCCGTGGCAATAGCGGCGCTCGGCAATGCGAACACAAATGTATCCGCCGGTATGATGTCCGCAAGCTTGGAGGAAACCGCCTCCCTGCGCACGTTCACGCTCAACGGCGTAACGCTTGAGCTGCCCGCGCCCGTGCAAGCGCTGCTTGACAAAGGCTGGGTGTTTGAGGATGCTCAGTACGATACAGCCACGATAGAAGCCGGCGGCAGCAAATCAAGCGTTATGCTCATGAACGAATACGGCAAGATAGAGCTGAGGCTTTCCAACACCACGCTTAACGAGCAGCCCGTTTCCGCCTGCACCATAACGGCGGTTTCCGCCGATGAGCATATACTCAACGACAACTATCTTGGCGCAAACGGCAACGAATTCAAAACGGCAAATGGCATAACCCTTGGCGCATCCTCCGCAGCGGACGTCAAAACAGCTTACCCCTCCGCCAAAAAGGACGGCAGCTACCTGAAGCTTGAAACGCCGTATGCGGACATCAGGTTCTATAATCAGGATAATAACCCCGTTTTCGGAATATATATACGGCTGGACATGACCAAGGACTGCTGGGACGATACTTCTAACGTGCCCTCCGCCGCCCCCGCGGAATACGACGACGCGGAATTCATCAGCGCATACACCATGCCGGACTTTGCCGTGGAATCGGACGAAATCACCGCAAAGCTTTCAATGACCGTGCAGGATATGCTGGACGCGGGCTGGACAATAGAACGCCAGCCGGACTATATCCCCGCCAATTCATATGCCGAAATATATCTTCGCCTTGACGTGCGCACAACGGCTGTCGTTGAAGCGGTGAATTACACCCGCAACGCAATACTGCCGCAGTATGGCATAGTTCGCGCATCGTTCAACAACACCGGTATGTCCGGCAGTATCCGTGCGGACGGGCTGAAGCTGCTTTATAACGGCAATGTTTTGGCGCAGATGGACGAATCATATTCGGATGTTATAGCTGCGCTGAATGCCGCGGAGCTTGAGTATACCGAGGACGATAACACTATTACCGTTGCGCCATACGGCGATGAACGCCAAATAAGCTTACTTTTTAGCAAATCCGACAACGCGCTGTACAGCGTTTATGTTGCAAGGTACGTCGGCTCAATAAGCAAATTTTACTATGAACAGGAGACTGCAAACCAATGAAAACCGTAAAAATCATTGCCGCCCTGCTGGCGGCGCTGCTGCTGACAGGATGCAGCGTTAAAGTAACCGTGGGTACGCAGGACGAGAACCAGCCTGCCGAAACCGCCAAGCAGGTTGTTACTGTTGAGGATATAGGCGCGCTTGTGAGCGAGCTGCAAAACGGCCACGTTTGGATGGCATGCGCCGAAAGCGAGCTGTACAGCCTGCGCATAGACGGCAGCGGCCTTACCATAACCGCCTACGCAAAGCAGGATGGCAGCACGGAAAAGCAGACGCTCAGCGGCACGTTCACGGCCGATGCGGACGGCGTGCATATAACCGACGGCAATGGCAATACGGTGCTTGAGCTCACATGGCAGCTTATTGCGGAAGAAGGCGAAAACGCGCTGCAGCGGCTGGAGATGATTACCAAAACCGAGGGCGGCATACTGCCCAAGGACGTTACGCTTGAATTCTATTCAACGCAGGCGACCGACGAAGCCGGTGAAGAGGAAATGGCGGCAGCTTATCTTGAAAACCTGCAAACGCCGGACCCCGCGAAGGATGATTTGACCACGCTGCTTGCGGGATACAGCGGGGATTCAATAGTTGATGCCTGCGTGATGCACGGCATCGATCCCTCGCTTAAAAACCGCGCCACCTATGCCGAAGCCTTCGGCATAGAGGATTACAAGGGAACATCACAGCAGAACCTTACCCTGCTCGAAAAAATGGGCGCAGACGTGGTGATAGGACAAGAATAAAGCGTTTACACCAAAGGATACAGCCGAAACCGGGCTGTATCTTTTTTGTATTCGTTATAAGGAAGGCAATCCTCCTTATAACCGCAAATTCAGTTTCTACTACCAACACGTTACTAACGCAACAAGAAAAAAGCTCCCGAATTGGGAGCTTCTTTGGTACCCGGTAGGGGAGTCGAACCCCTGTTCCCGCCGTGAGAGGGCGGTGTCCTAGGCCACTAGACGAACCGAGCACATAAATCTCACGGCAAGGGTTATTATACACAATGGTGCATATTTGTGTCAACAGTTTTTTTGCCGAATGCACAAAAACTTATGCGTGCGTTCGGCATGGGCGCGGCTTACAGCGCGGCTTTCAGCTTTTCGGCAAGGTCAAGCTGCTCCCACGGCATGGCAGGATCGCCAAAGTGGCCGTAGGACGCGGTGCGGCGGTATATCGGCCGGCGGAGATCAAGCGCGCGGATTATGGCCTCCGGCCTAAGGTCAAAGCTGCGGCGCACGGCGGCAAGCAGCTTATCCTCGTCCACCGCACCCGTGCCGAACGTGTCTATAAATACGGATACGGGCTCCGCCACGCCTATCGCGTAAGCCAGCTGCAATTCGCAGCGCTTGGCAAGGCCCGCGGCAACTATATTCTTGGCAATGTAGCGCGCGGCATAGGCTGCGCTGCGGTCAACCTTTGTGGGGTCCTTGCCGCTGAAGGCTCCGCCGCCGTGGCGCGCAAAGCCGCCGTAGGTATCAACTATTATCTTGCGTCCGGTCAGGCCGCTGTCCCCGTGCGGGCCGCCTATTACGAAGCGTCCTGTCGGGTTGACCAGAATGCGCGCGTCGCTCGCAAGCAGAGCCTTGGGGATAACGGGTTTTATAACCTCGCTATAAATGGCGTCCTTCAGCATGGCCTGCGTTGCATCCGCGCTGTGCTGCGTGGAAACGAGCACGGTGTCCACGCTCACTGGCGTGCCGTTTTCGTATAATACGCTCACCTGCGCCTTGCCGTCCGGCTTTATGAAATCCGCGCCGCCCTTGCGGTACGCCGCCAGCCTGCGGGTAAGCGCATGGGCCAGATATATTGGCAGGGGCATATATTCTTCCGTTTCATCGGTGGCATAGCCGAACATCATGCCCTGATCCCCCGCGCCTGTGGCCATATCCTCCGCGCCGCTTTCCTTCGCCTCAAGCGATTTATCCACGCCCATGGCAATATCGCCCGACTGCTTATCCAGCGATACCAGCACCGCGCAGCTGTCGCCCGAAAAGCCGGTGGAATTATCCGTATAGCCTATTTCGTTCACGGTGGAGCGCACAAGGGACGCTATGTCCACCTGCGCCTTGGACGTTATTTCGCCCATCACCAGCACCAGGCCGGTCGTTGCCGCGCATTCGCACGCCACGCGGGAATACGGGTCAACGGCAAGATGCGCATCGAGCACGCTGTCGCTTAGAATATCGCAAACCTTATCGGGATGTCCCTCGGTCACCGATTCAGACGTAAAAAGCTTTTTCATAAAAAATGAACCTCCGTTTCATATAGTCTGCCCATCAAAACGCAGCTGCTCCGCAGGATGCGCCCGTTTTGCTTTTCATAGCAAAACAAAACGCCCCGCGAAAAACGAGACGAAGATTCCATCGCTCATCTTTCGGCTAATGCCGCGGGAATTGGCACCTTGCGCGCACGCAGGTTGCCGGGTTTCATAGGGCCCGTCCCTCAACCACTCTTGATAAGGCATATATTCTTTTGTTAGGCATATGATAGCATCAGCGCACATTTCTGTCAAGCCCCATAAAGTTGCGGCAAAAGCCTAATTTATGTGATATAATACAAATATCAACTTATATGGGGGAGCTATATGGATATAAATACCGTAAACGAAGAAATATCCCTTGCGGAGGCGCTGCAGCTTCGCGCGGATATAAAAACGCGGATAGCGCAGCTGCATTCCCGCCTGAACGACAACGCAAAGGTGCAGGAGGGTGAAACGCCCGCGGAGGATCCGCTCAGGCTTATTGAGCTGCTCAATGCCGAATGCAGCGCATATGAGGAGCTTATACGCCGCATAAACCTGACCAACGCGGCGACCGTGCTTGACGGGCAGACGCTTACGGCGCTGCTTGCCCGGCGGGACACGCTTTCGCTGGAGCTTAGCATATTCAGGGACTTTTTGCAGCAGGCCAGCCAGCGCATAGACCGCTACTCCAAAACGGAGATAAAGATTCTTCCCACCGTGGACGTTACGGCGATGCAGAAAACGGTGGATGCGAAGTCGAAGGAGCTCAGGCAGCTTGACGCGGCGATACAGAAGCTGAACTGGAACACAATGCTTATATAGGCGCAAATAATTTACAATAATCGGTTTTTCCGCCACGCGGGGCGGGCGCTATCTCTGCCGGCTGAGAATGAGCCGGCGCTGATACATAGCGGGTCGGGGCGCAACGCTTACCCTTTACAGAAACGCCCGTAACAGCGCACAATATACCCCGCACAAATGCACCCGGCATCACCGGGCGCCGACCGCGCGGCGGAAAGGGTGGGTATGGGGAGAAATGGCTTAAAGGCGGGACTTTTCTATTGAAAGCCCCGCCTTTTCATGCTAAAATAATCGTAGAATGAGGACGGGAGATGAGTTAAAGGACGGAATAAAGGAACAGGAGGATCGAATATGAAAAAAATTGTAATTGCGGCGCTGATGCTTGCGCTGTGCATGGCCGTTGCCGTACCCGCCCTTGCGGAAGGCGTGCGCGATGCCAACGCCGCATATAACGAGCTGCTTGCGGGGTTCAACGGCAAATATCCCGACGAATACGCGGGCGCATACGTTGATACCTCGGACGGCGATAAGCTGTGCATACTGCTTACGGAGCGCCATGCGGACACCGACGCAAAGCTCGGCGCGGCGCGGGACAAAATGCTTGCGCACATAAGCGCGGCCTACCGCGACGACGTAAAATTCAAAACGGCGAAGTATTCCTATAATGAGCTGCTTGCGGCGCACGATACCGCGTCCGCACTGCTGAAGGAGAAGGGCTACGGGCTTTCCTACGTTGGAATAAACGATATGAATAATGCCGTGGATGTAGGCATAATCCCCGCCGACCATGCAGCCGCCGCAGCCTTTGTTCAAGCCGACGCCGTGCTCAGTGGGCTTCCCCTGTGCGTTACGGCTGCCGAAAGGCTATCCCAATTGGGCGGCGAATCGCCCGCTGCCATGCCGCAGGCCGGAGGCGGCGCAATAATTCCGCTTGCGGCGGCATTGCTCATATGCGGCGCAATGCTCGGCGCGGCTGCATTGAAGCGGAAACGTTAAATACGAAGAAATCGAAAGGAGGCATATGCCGTGAAAAAACGTAACCGTATTTCTTGGTTGGTTCCGGCAATGTTGTCTTTTGCAACCGCCATGCTCGCTTTCATTTCAGGCGCTGTAAACCAAGCTCCTATTCTCTATCTTTCCGGGCTGCTAAGTTTTGCCGGCGGCATCCGCTGCGTTTGCTTGTATACAAAGGAAAAGAATCAGCAGGAGGAAGAATAGCATCCGCCGACCGCGCGGCGGAAAGGGTGGGTATGGGGAGAAAGATATGAACGAACGCAAAAGAACAAATCTCAAAGCACTATTCATCATATTGGCCGCGGCGCTGATTTTGGCGTTTGTGTACCTTGCCTTGCCGAAGGAGCGCAGCATAGAGCGCCGCGTTGACGCAACGCTTGTGCAAAACGGCAGCCCTGCCGAACGCAGGCAGACCGCGCTCACCATAAGCGGCACATATAAAAGCAGCCTTTTCGGCGGGGATTCGTTCGCGGGGAAGGTTGAAATAGACTGCCTGCCGGTAACGGCGGGGGAGCTGCTGAACGTTGCTTTCAGCGCGGAGGATAAGGGCTACGGCGCGCTGACGTACAGGAGCGGCGAAAGCCTTGAGTTCGTGGGCTACATGCGCATGAGCAAAACCGCTGATGAAGTAATAATCTGCCTGTTCGAGGACATGGGGGACGGGCGCAAGGGCTGGAGCGCGGACACGGGCGCGGTGATATCGTATCCCGATAGTATAGAAAACATAAGCGATAAGCTGTATTGAATTTTCGCCGTACAGTAAGCAGCACCTTCACGCCTGACGGTGCCGACTTCCCCTGCACAACATATTGTGCCGCGGGGCGCGGCATGGGCGCAAGAGCCGAGAATATCTGAATAAATTGCGCATTAAAAGCGTTTTTTGAGTTGACAAGCGCCTAAAGGTGTGGTACATTAACTAAGCAACCCCCGACCGGGGGGTTTATTTAGGTTCGGTATCGGCCGAACAAACGGATTTTATTGGCCTTATCCCGCGTTGGGACAGGGCATAAATTGAGAGGAGCTAATAACCACTATGCGCGTAAAAGTCACCTTGGCCTGCACCGAATGCAAGCAGCGTAACTACAACACTTTTAAGAACAAGAAGAACGACCCCGACAGGATCGAGTTTTCCAAGTACTGCCGTTTCTGCCGCAAGCACACCATTCACAGGGAAGCTAAGTAAGCCCGAAAGGACAGGAACATAAAAATGGCAAACGATGTAAAAACCGCCAAAAAGGAGAAGAAGCCCAACCTGTTCGCGCGTATCGGCCGTTATTTTAAGGACGTTGTGGGCGAACTGAAAAAGCTTACGTGGCCTACCGGCAAAGACCTTGCCAAGTACACCGCAACCGTGCTTGCGTTCATAGTGCTTTTCGCCGTTGTTATAGGCGTGCTTGATTTTCTGTTCGGTCAGGGCTTCACGCTTCTTGGTAGCCTGGCAGGCAAAAGCAGCGATGCTTCCGCCCTTGCGGACGCGCTGCTGGGCCTGATGTAATTTAGGGAGCAAGTATCATGGCCGAAGAAGCCAAGTGGTACGTTGCCCATACCTATTCGGGCTACGAGAACAAGGTCAAGGAGGACCTGGAGAAAACGGTTGAAAACCGCGGCCTTCAGGACATGATTTTAGAGATAAGCTACCCCACCGAAGAGGTAGTTGAAATGAAGGACGGCAAGCGCAAGGTGGTAACCCGCAAGATGCTGCCCGGCTACGTTATGATCAAGATGATCATGAACGACAAAACCTGGTACGTTGTGCGCAACACCCGCGGCGTTACGGGCTTCGTAGGCCCGGGATCAAAGCCCGTGCCCCTTACCGATGAAGAGGTTACAAAGCTTGGCGTGGAGTATATCCCCATCGAGCTGGACCTTTCCGTTGGCGAGAGCGTGCGCGTGGTAAGCGGTCCGCTTGAAAACTTCATAGGCACGGTGGAAGCGCTGGATCCGGAACGGCAGAAGGTAAAGCTGACCGTATCCATATTCAACCGCGACACACCGGTGGAACTGGATTATATCCAGGTGCAGAAGCTCTGATAAAGGGCAAAATAAAAGCGCAGGGGCAACTCTGCGCCTAAGGCATGATTTATGCGCCTTCTTATAAGGGGAGGCTGTCATAAAGTGGGAGGCCGCCCGAAAAAGCGGGAGAGGCCGCTCGCACCACATTATTTTTAGGAGGAAATTCAAATGGCAAAGAAGATCACAGGCTTTGTGAAGCTTCAGATCCCCGCCGGCAAAGCAACGCCCGCACCGCCCGTAGGCCCCGCCCTCGGTCAGCATCAGCTGAACATAATGGGCTTCTGTAAGGAGTTCAACGAGCGCACCGCCAAGGACGCCGGCATGATTATCCCTGTCGTCATCACGGTGTACCAGGATCGTTCCTACACCTTTGTGACCAAGACTCCCCCCGCGGCCGTTCTTATCAAGAAGGCTTGCGGCCTGCAGTCCGCTTCCGGCCGCCCCAACACCCAGAAGGTTGCCAAGCTGACCAAGGATCAGGTAAGGGAGATCGCCACCATCAAGATGCCCGACCTTAACGCCGCCAGCGTGGAAGCCGCCATGAGCATGGTAGCCGGCACCGCCCGCAGCATGGGTATCACGGTTGAGGACTGAACAAGCCTAAAGGAGATGTGGGAGGCATAAGCCGTTATTACCACAGGAAGGAATATAGAATATGAAGCATGGCAAGAAGTATCAAGACAGCATAAAGCTGATCGAAAAGCAGAAGCTTTACGATCCCCGCGAAGGCATTGAGACGGTGCTCTCCACCGCCAAGGCCAAGTTTGACGAGACCGTCGAAGCCTCTATCCGTCTGGGCGTAGATCCCCGCCACGCCGACCAGCAGGTCCGCGGCGCCGTGGTTCTGCCTCACGGTACCGGCAAGACCGTCCGCGTGTTGGTTTTCGCCAAGGGCGACAAGGCTAAGGAAGCCGAGGCCGCCGGCGCCGATTTCGTGGGCGACGATGATCTGGTAAAGAAGATCCAGACCGAGAACTGGTTTGGATTCGATGTTTGTGTAGCTACTCCGGACATGATGGGCACCATCGGCCGTATAGCTCGTATACTGGGACCCAAGGGCTTGATGCCTAACCCCAAGAGCGGCACCGTTACCATGGACGTGACCAAGGCCATAAACGATATCAAAGCCGGTAAGGTTGAATATCGCGTAGACAAGACCTCCATCGTTCACGTTCCCGTGGGCAAGGTTTCCTTCGGCGCCGACAAGCTGCAGGAGAACCTGAACACCCTGATGGATGCCGTTATCAAGGCCAAGCCGGCCGCCGCTAAGGGCACCTACATCAAGAGCCTGGTGCTTTCCACCACCATGGGCCCCGGCGTCAAGTTCAACAGCATGAAGTTCTAAAAATGCTTACGCATTTCGCAGTGAGTGCTGCTCGCACTCGCTGCGAGAAACAGTCTTCCCTCTCGCGCCATTGGCGCTCCCGGGCGGGAAGACTGATAAGTAAGAGTTCCTAACGGAACTCATCCGTTCAGGCGAATGAATCGCCTGAGCCGGAATGAAGCCTTCTATAAAAATATAGAAGAAATCTCAAAAAATCCGTTGACAACCGCGGGGCGGTATAGTATACTGCCCCGTGGAAATCAAAATACAGGCCGAAGACAGCAGGCGTCCCATGCGGACTTAATTTCCTGCCGAGGTGAATGCAAGCTTATTAAGCAAGCTCTCATCCTTTGTCTTAGGCAAAGGATTTTCATTTTGTAAGGAGGTGAAACCAATGGCAAACCCCGCAAATATCGAGGTAAAAGCGAAACAGGTCGAAGAGATCCGCGAAAAGCTCGAAAAGGCGCAGTCTGTTGTAGTGTTCGACTATCGCGGACTGACCGTTGAGGAGGTAACCAACCTGCGCAGCGAAATGCGCAAGGCCGGCGTTGAATATGTCGTTCTGAAGAACCACATCGTCAACCGCGCAGCCCAGGCAAACGGAGTGGACGAAAGCTTCCACAACTATCTGAAGGGACCCTCTGCTTTCGCGTTCGGTTATGACGATGCAGTAGCGCCCGCGCGTATACTGAAGGACACCGTCAAGAAGCTGAAGAAGTGCGAGATAAAGGGCGGTATCATAAACGGCGTAGTCACCGACGCAGCCGGCATGAACACCCTGGCAGATCTGCCCAGCAGAGAGCAGCTTATCGCAAGGCTGCTTGGCAGCATGATGAGCCCCATTTCCAAGCTGGCTATCGTTCTTGGCCAGATTCAGGAGCAGAAGGGCGGCTCCGATGCAGCACCCGCTGAAGCAGCGGAATAATTTATCCCAAGTTAGAACAAAGAATAACACAGGAGGAACAAGATAATGAATAAAGAGCAGCTTATTGCTGATATCAAAGCTATGACCGTTCTTGAGCTGGCCGACCTGGTAAAGGCTCTTGAAGAGGAATTTGGCGTATCCGCCACCGCCGCCGTCGCCGTTGCCGGCCCCGCCGCCGGTCCCGCCGCCGAAGTTGAAGAAAAGACCGAGTTCGACTGCATACTGAAGGACGTCGGTTCCGAGAAGATCAAGGTCATCAAGACCGTCCGCGAGCTGACCGGTCTGGGCCTGAAGGAAGCCAAGGACCTGGTAGACAACGCTCCCAAGCCCATCAAGGAAGGCCTGCCCAAGGAAGAGTGCGAGAAGATCGTCGCCATGTTCAAGGAAGTCGGCGCCACCATCGAAGTCAAATAAGTTATTCACTTATTGTGATGCTAAAAGAGACTGCTTCGGCAGTCTCTTTCTTGTATCCAGAAAACCCCGCCATAGTGGCGGGGTTCAAGAGAACTTAAGCGGTGAACAATATAGCCTAATGCACTAAACTGCGGCGAAA
>OLYC01000983.1_pt1 | contig 21269 bp, 14 predicted proteins | sample 1674271 | NCBI WGS metagenome assembly OLYC01 (sample SAMEA103958154, study PRJEB25191) | human gut metagenome
TTGACCGCCAGGCCGCGAATGACAAAGATTTCTCGCTTCGCTCGAAATGACGATATGTGGGTCTGACATCTCATGTCTCTTAGTCTCCTAGTCTTCTAGTCTTCTAGTCTCCTAGTCACTAGTCACTAGTCACCCCGCCCTCACTCATTGTATAATGAGACAACACATTTCCTTTTATAAAGAGGAAGGGGGCGCTCGCATGAGAGATGAGGAGCTATTGGTACGCAAGAAGGAACTCGCTGCGCTTTTGGTGCATCGGATGAATCGCCATTTTTATCCGCTGGCGTGCAGGAGTTTTTCTCACGAGGCGCTGTCCATCGATCAGGCCTTTGCCGGGGTCGCCGCGGGGCTCTCTGCCCGGGATCGGTCCATGGTGGTGAGAATGTATGTGCATTTCCGTCTGGCTCTGGCTGAGATGTTTCTGGAGACGGAGGCGGAGGGTTCTTCGTTTCTTTCCCTTACGCTGGCAGGGAGGCTGTCTTTGGATGTGACGGGGCAATTTTCCAAGGCCTTTCCTCATGTCCGTGACAGGCTCTCGTATTTCTTTTCTTCGACTGGGAAGCCGGAGGCCGGGATCTTGCCACTCGTGTCACTTCTCTCTCTCGAAACGGGGCTCTCGCTTTTGCCCTATGTGGATTTCTTCCGGAAAGAAACGCTCTCTTATATAGATAGGATGCAGCGCGATGGGACGGATTTCCTGGCAGCGCTGTCTTTCTGTGATCCGGAGTATCACGCCGGGGATACGCATCTCCCTGCCTTTCTCTGTCTGGCATTGGGCGAGGCAGAGGGGCGTGCCTTGGCAGCGCAAGTCTTTGAAAGTGCTCAGATGCTGGGGACACTGGAGCAGTGTCTCTCTCCGTTGTATCCGCTGAAGGATGCAGCGCGTGCGCGCTTTCTCTATGCTTATGTGCGGTTTCGCGCACATGTTTTCTCCTTCTTCGTGTCGTATCTTAGGCAGGAGCGTACCATGCGGCCGGCGATCCTAAGAGGGGCGCTGACTTCGCCTTGCTTTGCACGCTGGGTGCATCGGATGCAGATGCAGGGATTTCTTTCGGACAGGGATCAAGAGGAGTCGCAGCGTTTTTATCTCAAGGTGAATATGTTCCTTCGCCAGTGGGCGATCTTCGATCCGAAGCAGCCGCAGTATTATTATCATTATTTTCCCGATTTCACGCACTCGATCACGGCTCGGACGGAAGCGGAGGATTTTGATGCACGGGTCACGGTGCTGCTGCAAGAGATCCTTCGCATCACCGGTGCGGATCCGCTTCCGCCGGACGCCATGGGATTCCTCGTACGGGAAACGAAAACGTACTTGGTGAATATGGCGCACACGGTCTATTTTTCTTATTCGCTGGGCCTGCGCCGTCCGGAGGATTTCGTGGCGGCGAGGTACCGAAGGAATGAAGGCTCGTCGCTCCTGCATCAGATCAAGAGGGCGCTGGGGCTGAAGGGGTAAGGGTTCAGGGTTCTAAGGGTTCAGAAGGTTCTAAGGGTTCTAAGGGGGTGGTGCGGCGCATAGTCATATGAAAGCGCCGCGGAGTTTTGAATATACGTTATCCTTGAAAAATAAGAAACCCGTTGAACTATTCTATTTTCTCTCATTCTTGCCCGCCCGGCCCGACTTCCTATATAATGAAGACAAAGAGCAAGGCGCTCAGAATTCGTGATAAAGGAGGAAGGAAGATGAAGTACGCAAAGAAGCCGATGGCCCTCATTCTGTCGCTCGTCCTGTGCATGGGCCTTTCTGACTGCGGAAACGATCCGCCGAAGCCGCCGCCCGATTCGTTTGAAGGCATGGTGAAAGAGTCGAAGATCTCCGAAGAGAGCAGCCGCTATCTGGGAAGCTGGCAGGGCGAAGAAGAGAACCGTCTTGAGATCGAGAAGAGCGGTGAGACAGAAGAAGTGCGCGTCGCACTCTATGATGCCAAAGGAGAAATCTATGCCAGCGGCTACCTGTAGCCTGTCAAGAAATATGGAGCAGACTATTTCTACAATGAACACGACGGCATGGCGCACCGCACTTGGATCGACAGCGAGAACAGTGATGTCCTCCGTATGGACGCCTTCGGTATCTTCACGAGAGCGCCAGAAGGTGCGGAGGAAGAGAGCTTTGATTTCCAGCCGCTGGAAGGCACTTGGGCGATGGATGGAGCGAAAAATCCCAAGAGTGTGCTGGATATCGATGACGAAGGCGGCTGGCACCTGCGCGAACGGCCAGGGAAGAAAGGCAAATTCAAAGAAGTGGACAGCGGCACCCTGCGCGCGAAAGGCGAAGGCCGCTTCGAAGCCGTCTCTGACGATCACGAAGGCGTCGTGTACGACATGACCGTCGTCGATAAAAAGACACTCTACTGGGGCGGAGAAAACGATCATTATCAGAAGATGAAATAGCAAAAAGCCATGGGCGGGCATGCCCATGGCTTTTATGGTGGTTTTTGAAAATCCGTGCAAAGAGGTGTAAGGCTTGAATACCACTTTGGGGCATCACCATTTACCAAAATCGGCGCAAAGCGCCGCACTTGAGACGCTTTTTCCCACTCTCTTTCATGCCGCCGGTGCCCTATCCGCCCCTTCGGGGCACCTTCCCCTCGAGGGGAAGGCTGACGATACGAGAATACCGTCATCTAACATGCGGCAAAGCCGCCACCTGAACCCTGAACCCGCCAACAAAAAAGCGAACCCCTTTCGAGGTTCGCTTTTTTCATACTGCTGTTCGTTTATTTTTCATCTCTATGCTTGATGGCTGCTTCGATGAGGCCGCGGAAGAGCGGGTGCGGACGGTTCGGGCGGCTCTTGAATTCCGGATGAGCCTGGGTGGCTTCAAAGTACGGATGATCCTTGAGCTCGATCGTTTCGACAAGGCGTCCGTCCGGGCTGGTGCCGCAGATGACGAGGCCTGCTTTTTCAAGCTCCGGACGAAGGGCATTGGAGACTTCGTATCTATGGCGATGACGTTCGTAGACGATCTCCTGACCGCCGTAGAGTTCTCTGGCTTTGCTGCCTTCTTTGAGCTTGCACGGATAGATACCAAGGCGCATGGTGCCGCCTTTTTCGGTGACGTCTTCCTGATCTGGCATGAGGTCGATGACCGGGTACTGGGTGTCCGGGATGAATTCAGAGGAGTTGGCGCCGGTCATGCCGCATACATTTCTGGCAAATTCAATGACGGCGCACTGCATACCGAGGCAGAGACCGAGGAACGGGATCTTATTGACGCGCGCATACTTGATGGTGTCGATCTTGCCTTCGACGCCGCGGTAGCCGAAGCCGCCGGGGACGACGATGCCGTCGATACCCTGGAAGACTTCGCGAAGATCCGGTTTCTCTTCTTCGAGGACTTCGGAATTGATCCAGTGGACCTTGACCTTGTTGCCAAAGGCGTAGCCGGCATGGGACAGGGATTCGACGACGGAGAGATAGGCGTCATGGAGTTCGACATATTTCCCGACGAGGGCGATGTTGACCTCTTTTTCGGAGGAAACGATGCGGTCCACCATGGCTTTCCAGTCTTCCATGTCGCACTTGGTATCTTCCATGCCGAGTTTCTGGAGGACGATGTGGTCGAGGCCTTCTTCCTGCAGAAGGAGCGGTACTTCATAGATGCTCTTAGCCGTGAGGTTATTGATGACAGCTTCGGGTTCTACGTCGCAGAACATGCCGATCTTTCTCTTCATCTCCGGAGAGAGTGCCTTCACGGTACGGCAGACGATGACATCCGGCTGGATGCCGATGGAGCGCAGCTCCTTGACGGAGTGCTGGGTCGGCTTTGTCTTGAGTTCGTCAGCGGCTTCGATGTATGGTACGAGTGTGACGTGAATATAGATGACGTCATTTCGATTCGGTACGTCTTTCTTGACCTGACGGATGGCTTCGAGGAATGGCAGGGACTCGATATCACCGACGGTGCCGCCGATCTCCGTGATGACGATGTCTGCATTGTCATTTCTGCCGACACGAAGCACGCGGTCTTTGATCTCGTTCGTGATATGCGGGATGACCTGAATGGTGGAGCCTAAGTATTCGCCCTTTCTTTCTTTGTTGATGACAGCCTGATAGACCTTGCCTGTGGTGACGTTGGATGCCTTGGACAGATTTTCATCGATGAATCTTTCGTAATGACCGAGATCCAGATCGGTTTCCGCGCCGTCATCGGTGACGAAGACCTCGCCGTGCTGGTACGGGCTCATGGTGCCCGGGTCGATATTGATGTAAGGGTCGAATTTCTGAATGGTGACTTTGTAGCCTCTGTTCTTCAGCAGTCTGCCCAGGGATGCAGCGGTAATGCCTTTGCCCAGGGATGAAACGACGCCGCCTGTTACGAAGATGTATTTTGTCATGGGACCTCCTTTGAGATAGGGTGGATGGGAAGAGTGACTGGTCGCTGGTGACCAGGAAATGAGCTGTGATAGGTTCAGCAGGTGTGGTGCGGCGCATCCTATGACGCCGCGAAGCATTTGAACCTGTGAGGCCTATCCTTTCCTTACATTTTTTCCGGAGCGGTAATGCCTAAGATGGTGAGGGCGTGAACCAGGACGTACTGGACGGCGGTGATGAGACCGAGGCGCGCCTGCGTGACTTCGCTGTCTACACCAAGGATACGGCATTCTCTATAGAAATGATGGAAGAGGGCTGCCAGCTCATACGCATATTTGGCGATACGCTGCGGAGCTCTTTCTTTCGCGGCTCCATCGATGAGCTGGTGATAGTTTTCCATCTTTTTGATCAGATCCATTTCACATTCTTCTTTGAGGCAGGTGAAATCGACGCCGGTGAACTGGGGATCCCAGGTGACCTTGGCTTCCTTCGCCTGACGGAAGAGGCTGTGAATGCGGGCATTCGCATACTGGATGTAATAGACCGGGTTATCGCTGGACTGTTTCTTGGCCAGGTCGATATCGAAGTCCATCTGGGAGTCCAGTGTGCGGGCGCAGAAGAAATAGCGCGCTGCATCGGTGCCGACTTCTTCCATCAGCTCGCGCAGCGATACGGCCTGTCCGGTACGCTTGGACATTTTGACCGGCTGTCCGTCGCGGAGAAGTGTCACCATCTGGAGCAGCATGATCTCGAAATCATCCGGGTTGTAGCCCAAAAATTTCATGGCTGTCTTCAGACGGATGATGTAGCCATGGTGATCCGCTCCCCAGATATCGATGAGCTTGTTGTAGCCGCGGCGGATCTTATTTCCTACATAGGCGATATCGGAGCAGAAATAGGTCGGCACGCCATTCGTGCGGATGACCACGCGGTCCTTGTCATCGCCGTTCTTTGTGGTGCGGAGCCAGAGAGCGCCGTCCTTCTCGTACATATTGTCTTCGTCCTTCAGGACTTTGAGCGCTTCATTCACCTGATCCGGATAGAGAGATCTTTCGGAGAACCAGTTGTCGAAGTCGACGTGGAATTCCTGCAGATCCTTCTTGAGGTCTGCGAGCTTTTCCTGAAGGCCGAGCTCTTTGAAGATCTCCAGACGTTCTTTCTCATCCATATCAAGGTACTTCTTGCCATCCTTGGCCAGGATATTCTTCACTGTATCGATGATATCCTGTCCATGGTAGCCGTCTTCCGGGATCTCAGCGTCGAGACCGCAGAGCTGGAGATAGCGTGCATTAATGGATTCCGCCAGATGATCGATCTGGTTGCCGGCATCATTCACATAGTATTCCGACAGTACATCATAGCCGGCTGCGCGCAGCAGATTCACCATCGCCGAGCCATAGGCAGCGCCTCTGGCGTGTCCGATGTGAAGAAGGCCGGTCGGATTTGCCGAGACATACTCGACAAGGATGCGGTCTTTTTTATTTTTCGGCAGATCCCCGTAGGAAGGGCCGGCCTTCAGGATCTGCTTCAGCTCGCTGTACACCGTATCTGCGGCAAGGTAGAAATTGATGAAGCCGGCACCCGCGATCTCCGTCCGAGTGACCAGCGGTGTGTCCAGATGCTTCACGATGGATTCTGCGATCATGCGCGGTGCTTTGTGCGCTGTTCTCGCCCACTGCATAGCCGCATTGGTGGAATAATCACCAAATTCCTTGGATTTCGGCACTTCCAGACGCTGTACAGCCGCGTAATCGCCCTCCGGCAGTTCACCGGCAGCGATAGCTGCCTCTTTCGCTTTCTCAATGATTTCTTTCAGTTCTTCTCTGACTTCCATGAATCCTCCGGATCCTCCCGAACTTCTACAATAATTTCATTCAAATGGTTAAACAGGCCTTTCAACTCCACATCATAGGAAAGGCGCATACGTCCCTTCCCCGCCTCGATCGAGTCTTCGATCTCGCGCGTCACGACGTAGATATCCATCGTGCCCATCGGGGTCTCGTACAGGGAGTGGTTCTTCTCTCCGATGCGGTAGACCTGCTCCTGCAGGAAGCTGCCGTCTCGGATGAGGCGCACGTGGTCTTTGTGGATCTCCAGCGTGGTCGTCGTCCCTTCCATGCCAGCCAGCTTGGTCTCCTCATAGGAAACGTACTTCATGCCGTCCTTCTCGCCATAGATGCCCGGCGTTTCCAGGGTGATTTTCTCATCCTTTCCCGCCTCATTCCGCTGCAGAGAAGTGACATTGATGATGACCTTTTTTTCCAAGACTGACCGCCCCCTTTGTTCTATTTATAATCCTATTTATTATATCATAGAAAGCCGCCTTTTCTAAGAGCTTCTACGAATTTCCATGACTACTTATTGTAGCGTAGTTTTGGGCGGCGGTCAAGGAGGGAGGGTTCGGGGTTCAGGGTTCGGGGTTCAGGGTTCAGGGTTCAGGGTTCAGGGTTGTGGTGGCGGCTTCGCCGCAAGTATAAATAGGGCAATGCCCTAAGATGGTGGGTGATGCGGTATCCCCGCATCGTCATTCCGAGCGAAGCGAGAAATCTTTGTCATTTGCGGTCAGGCGGTCGATATCAGGGAATCCCAAACGAGAAACCTGCTTATCCGCAGACCTTCGGGCATCGCCATTATTTATACTCTGCGGCGCTTCTATATTCTGATGCGCCGCACCGCCATTTCGCATTTCTCATTTCTAATTTTTCATTCAAGCAAAGCTTTCATCCCCAGTCAAGGGGGCAGCACGCCCCACAGGCTAGCCCTGAACCTTGAACCCTGAACCCTTGCCCCACCAATACAAAATCCCGCCGGAGTAACTCCGACGGGATCTTTCCCCCATTATACTTCTGCCTTTTTCCCGATGCGGCGTTCCTTATACGCCGCGAGTCTGGCATCGCGGATCTCAAGATGTCCGAAGTATTTCTTCGTCTCAGAAACGATGACGCCCGAAAGCCCGAGAAGGGCGATGAGGTTTGGAATGGCCATGAGGCCGTTTACGATATCAGCCAGCGCCCAGATGGCTTCCAGCTTCAGGAAGACTGCGGAAGCCAGCACGGCGATGTAGCACACGCGGTACACAGGGATGGTCTTCGTGCCGAAGAGGTATTCCCAGCAGCGTTCCCCATAGTAGTTCCAGCCAATGATGGTGGTGAAAGCAAAGAGCGTTAAGGAGATCGTCAGAAGGAAGGGAGCGAAAGCGCCGTAGGTGGACGCAAAAGCCGCCTGCGTGAGCTCGGCGCCATTGAGCTCTCCCAGCCACTGGCCGGACACGATGATGGTGAGACCGGTCATGGTGCAGATGATGATGGTATCGATGAAGGTGCCTGTCATGGAGATCAGTCCCTGCTCGGCCGGCCACTTGGTCTTTGCTGCCGCCGCTACGATCGGCGCAGAGCCGAGACCGGACTCATTCGAGTACAGTCCGCGGGCGATACCGCTTCGAAGGACGAGCATGACGCCGGCGCCTGCGAAGCCGCCGGCCGCTGCGGTACCATTGAAGGCTCCGTCGATGACGAGCGCAATCGCATGCGGCAGTTCACCCGCATTGAGACCGAGGAAGATCACAGTGACGATGAAATAAACGACTGCCATCGCCGGAACGATCTTGGAGGCTGTCTTGGAGATCGATTTCAAGCCGCCAAAGGTGATGATCGCGACAAGGACCGTGATGACGGCGCAGGTGATGTAGGTGGAGACCCCGAATCCTGCCTGCACGGAAGCCGTGATCGCATTCATCTGCGTGGTCGTACCACTGCCGAGCATGGCCGTCATGATGCCGAAGATGGCGAAAGCGACAGCGAGAGGCTTCCATTTCTTGCCAAGACCCATTTCGATATAGTACATCGGGCCGCCGGAAATATTGCCCTGGTCATCCACCCCTCTGTACTTGACCGCAAGGCACCCTTCCGCATACTTGGTCGCCATGCCGAAGAAAGCGGCAAGCCACATCCAGAAGAGCGCGCCCGGGCCGCCGAGCTTGATCGCCGTCGCTACGCCGACGATATTTCCCGTGCCGACCGTCGCAGCGAGTGCCGTGCAGAGCGCCTTGAAGCTGTCGATGTCGCCATCGCCCTTGTTTCTCGCAAAGAAGATCAGCTTCAGCGCGCGCGGCAGTTTCAATACCTGCAGGAGCGAGAGCCGGCAGGTCAGAAGTACCCCGGTGCCAACGAGAAGCACCAGAAGCCATGGCCCCCACACGAGCCCGTCGATCTGGTTCAAAATATCTGTCATCTTGTTTCCTCCTATTTTCCCTTTCTCTGAAAAGAGTGAGCGCCCCAAGGGTCGCCTGTGAACCTAAGGAAACGCTGATTAAATCGCAGAGTCAGATTTCATAAGAATTTTTATACACTGCTTCGTCATTATTCTCCTTAAATAGCGCGCTATTCGCGTCGAATCATTCCTTGCATTTTATAAAAATTCAAGAATGAAATCTGGCAACGATTTAATCAGTGTTTCCCTAAAAAGCCGGTTCTGTATAAAATAAAAACAGAACCGGCTTCATGAGCTTTCCTCATGAAATCGGCTCTGTCCTTTGGCCTGAGAGATTACAGCGTTTCCGCCTATGCCCCTTCGGCTCTCATTGAAGAGATCTCCAGAGATCTGTCCCCATGAAGTTTCGTGTTCACTGAACGCCTGATAGTGTTACTCCTTCGGCAGCCTCGGGCATTACCCTCGGTCTTTTTCCCCATGGATCATCCAAGTCAGTATAGAGTTGTTATGTTTGTTATTTGAAAATATGGAGCGTTTTACCATAAGGTCTGCGGATGAGATGCATCATTTCAGATCCATTCCGCACTTGCCGGCTTATTCCAGTTCCGCATCCTTCTCTGTCGCATTGACAGCCACAGCGACCGCTGCGTCGCCGGTGATATTGAGGCAGGTACGGAACATGTCAAGCACACGATCGATGCCAGCTACCAGTGCCAGCCCTTCGAGCGGCAAACCGACAGACTGCAGGACCATCGCCAGCATGATGAGGCCGGCGCCCGGTACGCCTGCGGTACCGATGGAAGCCAGTGTCCCGGTCAGGACGATCATGATCATCTGATCAAAGGTCAGCGGGATACCGAAGACATTCGCGATGAAAAGGGAACAAACGCCCATGTAAAGAGCCGTCCCGTCCATATTGATGGTCGCGCCCAGCGGAAGGACGAAAGAAGCGATATCTCTCTTGACCCCCAGCTTCGTCTGGACATTTCTCATATTGACAGGAAGCGTACCGGCAGAAGAGCAGGTGGTGAAGCCGATCGCCATAGCTTCCGACATGCCGCGGAAGAATGTGAGCGGGCTCATGTGTGCAGAGACACCGGCAAGCGTCGAGTATACGCCGACAGCATGGATGCAGCAGCCGATCGCCATACAGAGGATAACCGATAAGAGCGGAAGCAGCACCTTCGGGCCATTCATGACGACGACCGGAAGCAGCAGGCAGAAGACGCCGATCGGTGCAAGACGCATAATCATGGCGATGATCTTGTAGCATACCTCAGCCATCGCATCGAAGAAGGAGATCAGGATCTCCGCACGCTTTCCGCCGACGGAAATGATACCCGCCCCGATGAAGAGCGCAAAGATAATGATCGGAAGGATGTCCGCCTTCGCCATGGAAGCGATCGGATTCGACGGGATCATTGCGACAAAGACCTGCATGATCGACGGCGCTTCCTTCACCTTCGGTGCTTCTGCCGTCGGCAGAGCCATGCCGATGCCCGGCTCGATCGCCATAGCGACAGCAAAGCCGATCACGATCGCGATCGCTGTCGTCACCATGTAAATGACGAGTGTCTTCACTCCGATGCGCCCCAGCTTCTTCATATCCCCCATGGATGTCATGCCCACGATGAGAGAACAGAAGACCACCGGAACGATCATCATTTTGATGAGATTGATAAACATGGTGCCGATCGGCGCGATCCACATCTTGACCGGAGCCGCCGCACCCTCTCCCAGCATCAGTCCTACCACCACAGATAAGACCAATGACAGAAAAATTTGAATAGACAGATTCATTTCTTCCCTCCTGCACCAGAGCGGCTGCCCCATGGACGCCATTGCCCTGACCTATTAAAATCAATGACTATATTATAGGCGCACCCATACTGAATAACCAATAGATTTGTGAAATCATCTATACATTTTCATATAATTTGCAATCCGATGTTTAGTAAATTATATGATTTCGTTCTCTTATGTTTTATATTATATAATTTTTGCTATTTTTCTATATTTTTCATTTTTTATAATCATTTGTTTATTGATGTATACGCTCGCAATAGTTGGTGTGTACGCTTGTCTCGCCTCAGGGGGAGAGTGACTGGGACCGGCATGCCTCCATCCCCCTCGCCAGAGAAGCACCGAGAAGCCGCTTCCCGAGCTCACGCTTTCTTTATCCAAGGCTCCTCATCCTCTTCCTGCAACCCCTGATCCGCTCCTTGGGAAGGGCTCCATCAAAAAGGAGCAGCCACCTGACGGTAGCTGCTCGCTCATTCCTAAGGGATTTCACTATATTTATTTTATACCTTATATATAGGCATCAGATCTTCTGTGCTTCTTCTGCTTCCGCAAGAGCTTCCTTGCGAGCCGCTGCCTTTTCCTTTTCGATCACAGCCTGGAAGGAGAAGACTTCTTCCTTGATGACCGGAGCCAGGACGAGGATGGAGATCAGGTTCGGGATCGCCATGAGGGCATTCGCGATATCGGAGAGGTTCCAAACCAGATCGAGGGTCTGGGTCGCACCGACATAAACGACCAGAGAGAAGACAACGCGGTAAATGATGTTGTACTTATGGGTACCGAAGAGATATTCCCAAGCCTTTTCACCATTGTATTCCCAACCGAGGATGGTGGAGTAAGCAAAGAGGATGATACCGATGGAAACGATGTAAGAACCAATGACGCCGATATTGGAAGAAAATGCTGCCATGGTGAGCGCTACGCCGGTGAGCGGCTTGCCATCCGCGCCGACCATGCCGAGCACGCCGGAGGAGGCGATGGTAAGGCCGGTGATGGTGCAGACTACGATGGTATCGATGAAGGTACCGGTCATGGAGATGTAGCCCTGTCTTGCCGGGTGATCCGTGGTAGAAGCTGCGGCGGAAATCGCTGCCGAGCCAAGGCCGGCTTCATTGGAGAAGCAGCCACGCGCTACGCCATAGCGCATCGCATTCATGACGGAAACGGTGATGGTACCAACGACGCCGCCTTCGACAGCCGTAGGATCGAAAGCCATCATCACGATGAGGTAGAGACCATGCGGAATGTTTTCGATGTTAAGAATGATGCAGGAAAGGCCAGCCAGGATGTAGAAGACGGCCATGCCGGGAACGACAACGGAAGAGACCTTGGAGATCGAAGTGATACCGCCGACGATGACAGCGAGGGTCATGACAGTCAGGACTGCGCCCACGATCTCATTCGATACACCGAAGGTGGTGTTGATCGCGGTGGAGATCGAATTCGCCTGCGTCATGTTGCCGATACCGAAGGAAGCAAGGACAGCGAAGAGAGCGAAAGCAGTACCCAGGAAGAGGCCGGCTTTTTTGTTTTTGAAGCCGTTCTTCATGGTGAACATCGGGCCGCCCTTCATTTCACCCTTGGCATTCACTTCACGGAACTTGAAGCCGAGCATACATTCAGAGAACTTGGTCGTAAGGCCGAAGCATGCGGATATCCACATCCAGACCAGAGCGCCAGGGCCGCCGGCGAACATCGCAGTCGCGACACCGACGATATTACCTGTACCGATGGTCGCAGCAAGCGCCGTCATCAGCGCAGAGAAAGGAGAAACGTCACCGCTCCCGACCTTGGTCGTGCGAGACTTCTTCGAAAAGATCGTTTTTAATGCGTATGGCAGATTTCTCCAAGTCAGGAAACGCAGCTTCAGTGTCATGTAGACACCCGTACCGACCAGAAGACACAGCATGACAGGCCCCCATACGAAGCTGTCAAGCTCACCGACAAGTTGATTGATTTGCACCATATCCATTGTAAAATCCCCCTTGTTCCCGTAACTGTTCTTATTATGATAAGAAACAAAAAATCGCCGCACTCAGTCTTATGTTCGAAGAAGACTGAAGCTGGCGAATTCATGGTTCATGAAAACAAGGGAGTTACCCAAGTGCCAGCCCTGTCCTTTTGCCTGAGAGATTCAGGATTTCTACGGGTGAAATCCTTTAACACCTTCGGCCCTCGCATCTTTTCAGCGAGCTTCTCCAGAGTCGTGTCCGTACACAGTTTCGTGTTCTTACTGAACGCCTGATAGTGTTACTCCTTCGGCAGAAGATCGTAAAGACCTTCATTTTTCAGTGTACATCATCCACCTATATGGTATGCGGCAACATACATTTTTCGCTTGGACTTTCCAGATACTGACTTCCGAAGCCTCAAGTGATTTACCTAGATTATACACGATGAAAATCAAAATGCAATATACGAATTTTTCTCACTTTTTATATTGTAAACCTTTTGCTATACTAAAGTTTCTTTCTTGTGCTTTTGACGAATATTTTCTGCACACTTACGATACAGATATGATTTATATCTTTTTTGTAGCTACTATAATTTCATCAAATTTCAATAGGAAAAGTATATCAATTTTGGTATCATGATGGGTCTTGCAAATGATAAATGAATGCTCATGACAGCAAGATCAGGGTCTGGGCGCGGGATACCGGCAGCCAATTCACCGCAAATGTTAGATGTCGATTCCTATGTATCGCAAGCCTTCCCCATCAGAAAATGCCCGAAGGCCACGTAAAAAGGTGCAAAGCGCCCCATTACAGAATGACAGTGAAGCTGGCGTGCCATGTCTCATCTCTCCTATGCACAGTGCCTGCATCCCTTGACCTCCCTTATGTCTGCCAATAAAAAATCCCCTATCCTGTTGGAATTCAGAGGAACAGGATAGGGGGATGTCCCACTTCCTAAGGAAGTGAGGGGGGACAACGATATGGATACGGGAGATGCTTTCGCACTCCTTCGATACAGTGACCGTTGACCAAGCACCGGTCACCCGTGATCAGCGATCATATCTTCGCATGTTCACCAGCGGTGACGCCGGCTTTCTTTTCTGCCTTTTCTTTTTCAAGGACGATCTGGAAGCGTTCTACTTCTTCCTTGATGACAGGCGAGAGGATGAGCAGGGAAATCAGGTTCGGGATCGCCATGAGAGCATTGGCGATATCGGAAAGGTTCCACACCAGATCGAGGGTCTGGGTAGCGCCTACATAAACGACCAGGGAGAAGATCACGCGGTAGACCATGTTGTATTTATGAGTACCAAAGAGATATTCCCAAGCCTTTTCACCGTGATATTCCCAGCCGAGGATGGTAGAGAAGGCGAAGAGGATGATACCGATAGCGACGATCAGAGCGCCGATCTCACCGATATTGGTGGAGAAGGCAGCCATGGTGAGTTCTACGCCTTTCAGAGGCTTGCCGTCAGCGCCGGTCATGCCGAGGACGCCGGAAGCTGCGATGGTGATGCCGGTGATGGAGCAGACAACGATGGTATCCCAGAAGGTACCGGTCATATTGATATAGCCCTGACGGACCGGATCATCGGTGGTAGCTGCTGCTGCGGTGATAGCGGCAGAGCCCATGCCGGCTTCATTGGAGAAGCAGCCGCGAGCGACACCGAAACGGACTGCATTCATGACAGAAGCGGTGATGCCGCCGAGGACGCCGCCGCCGACTGCCTGTGGATCGAAGGCCATCATGAAGATCAGATAAAGACCATGAGGAATGTTCTGGATATTGAGGATGATGCAGAGGAGACCAGCGATGACATAGAAGAAAGCCATAGCCGGAACAACAACCGAGGAGACCTTGGAAATGGTCTTGATACCGCCGACGATGATGATGAGAGAAAGAATGGTCAGGATGACACCGCAGACTTCAGGAGACATGCCGAAGGTGGTATGTACAGCACCGGAGATGGAGTTTGCCTGGGTCATGTTGCCGATGCCGAAGGAAGCGATGACAGCGAAGAGTGCGAAGAGAAAGCCCATGACGGAGCCAAGCATTTTATTCTTGAAGCCGTTCTTCATGGTGAACATCGGGCCGCCTTTCATTTCGCCCTTCGCATTGACTTCGCGGTACTTGATAGCCAGCATACATTCAGAGAATTTCGAAGTGAGGCCGAAGCAGGCGGAGATCCACATCCAGACCAGAGCGCCAGGGCCGCCGGCGAACATCGCCGTCGCTACGCCGACGATATTGCCGGTACCGATGGTCGCAGCGAGTGCGGTCATCAGTGCGGAGAATGGCGATACATCGCCCGTGCCGCGTTTCTTGGTGCGGGCTTCTTTGGAAAGGACACTGCCGATCGCATACGGCAGGTTCCGCCATGTTCTGAATTTCAATAAGCAGGTGAGGTACACGCCGGTACCAACCAGCAGGGTAAGCATAATAGGGCCCCATACGAGGCTGTCAATTTCATTAACGACTGAGTTGATTGCAGCCATGTCCATAATAAATATCCCCCTTTAATCGATTTGCCCGTTTCCTTTTAAAAACAAAACCGCCGAGCCCAGGTAAGAGATCTACGGGCTGGCGGTCGATAAATGTATGTATGCATCCACGCATAAGGGTGTTACCCCATTGCCAGCCCTGTCCTTTTGCCTGAGAGATTCGGGATCCACGGGTGAGATCCCTTTACACCTTCGGCGCCCGCCTCCTTTCCGCGGGACTCTCCAGAGTTGTGTCCGTACACAGTTTCGTATTCTAATGAACGCCTGATAGTGTTACTCCTTCGGCAGGCTGGAAGTTTATCACTTCTTTCAGGTCCTGATCTCTTATAAGAAGAAATCTTCGCCCGTGGTCGCCTTTTTTCAGTGTACTTCATCCACGCACTATGAAATTTTCATGCACTTTTGGTTTTCTTTCGAGAAACAAGCTTCTGAATTCCCTCTACTGGAAAATCTGCCGGGCATGTCGGCCTATATTCAAAGGTCATGAGCCTTCGACTATACGATGTGAGTGACTGGTGACTAGGGATTAGGGTTAGCCCGTGGGGCATACCGCCCTTTGATTACGTGCAAAAGAGGTTCAGCGGGTTCTGTGGGTTCTACGGGTTCAAAGGGGTCGGTGCGGCGCATTTCGTCATCCTGAGCGGAGAAAAACGTCGTATATGAGAGAATGGCTTATCTAAAGCATGAGAACTGAGTCGAAGGATCAGAAGCGCCGCGGAGTTTTAAAATATGCGGTATTCACGAAAGATGGGAAACCTGTGAACCTTTTGAACCTTCAGAACCTGTTTCCCCTATGAGACTTCGTAAGTAGAGAATAAGAGTAGTCTCTTTCAAACTTGTGGTGGCGGCTTCTCCGCTTTTTTAGAAAAGGCATCCCCGTATCGTCATTTCGAGCGCAGCCGAGAAATCTTTCTTGCAGACCGTCAAACGTCGCTTGCTTGAAAGCCTTAAAGCGATGCATCGAGTCATCGTTTCCATAGAGGCTTATAAGAGCTGATTCCATTCTGCCATGGAGATCCCTCGACTTCGCTCGGGATGACAGCCCGGGGAAACCGCCAGTCCCCTTTCTAGTCCCTAATCCCTTCTCTCTAAAACTTGCGGCGCTTCCATCTTTTTCGCGCCGCTACCACCATTTCTCATTTCTAACTAAAATACAAAAGCCCGCAGGAGATCAGATCTCCTTAGCGGGCTTCCTTGCTCAAGATATGCATTTCGCCATTTATAAAGAGGTAGGGCCTCCGCGGCGGGGAAGACTTTCTGGGGATCTTCCCCGCCGCCCGGCAGACTCCTTGGATCAGTTTAGGAGGGCTTATCCGAAGGAGTGCCCTTTGCCGGATGGGGTGTCATATTATGCCGCCGGGAAGGAAAATGGGAAAACCTTCAGGGAGGAAATAATATGTTATATCAGGACCTGATGCTAGTCCTCGAGACTGTCTTGAGCCTTGGACATGGTGACCTTGCTGGGATCTAAATCTTCGTATTCTTCGTATGCTTTACCAGTTTTGAGATGGTCGAAATATTTAGCTGTCTCTCTTACGACGACGCCGGAAAGAGCCAGAAGGGCGATCAGGTTTGGAATAGCCATGAGACCATTGACGATATCCGCCAGGACCCAGATGGCTTCAAGTTTCAGGAATGCGCCGCTTGCGACGAGGATGATGAAGATGACGCGATAGGGAAGGACGCCCTTCGTGCCGCAGAGATAGATCATGCAGCGTTCCCCATAGTAGTTCCATCCGAGGATGGTGGTGAAAGCGAAGAGGATCAGCCCGATCATCAGCATATAGCCGCCGAATACGGGGAATGCATCTTTGAAAGCGGCATTCGTGAGTGCTGCACCGTTGAGACCATTCATCCATTCGCCGGAAACGACGATGGAAAGACCGGTCAGCGTGCAGATGATGATGGTATCGATGAAGGTACCGGTCATAGAGATCAGACCCTGTTCTGCAGGCCATTTGGTCTTAGCGGCAGCAGCTACGATAGGAGCAGAGCCGAGGCCGGATTCATTGGAGAATACGCCTCTGGCGATACCATTTCTCATCGCGAGCATCACTGTCGCACCCAAGAAACCGCCGGCTGCTGCACTTCCGGAAAAGGCACTGTACACGATGGTCTGAATGGCTGCAGGCACCTTGTCTGCGAAATACACAAGTACACCGATCGTAGAAATAAAGTAAATCACTGCCATAGCCGGAACGATCTTCGCAGCGGCCGATGCGATAGACTGCAGCCCGCCCAAGGTGATCGCTGCGACCAGAATGGTCAGGATGAGAGCGGTCCACATAGGATCGAGACCGATCGTCATTTTGGTGATATCGACGATGGAATTCACCTGAGCGAAGGTACCGATACCGAAGTAAGCGACCAATATGCCAAAGATGGCAAAGAGCGATCCCAGCCATTTGAACTTAGGACCCATACCATTCTTGATGTAGAACATCGGGCCGCCGGCGATCTCGCCTTTGGAGTCCACTTCACGATATTTCACCGCCAGAAGACCTTCGGCATACTTGGTGGCCATTCCGAAGAATGCGGCCATCCACATCCAGAAAATAGCGCCCGGGCCGCCGGCAGCGATCGCTGTCGCGACACCTACGATATTCCCTGTGCCTACCGTAGCAGAAAGTGCTGTGCAGAGAGCTTTGAAGGAGTCGATATCCCCGTTTCCCTTATTCTGTGCTTTGAAGATCAGTCCCAGTGCCTTCGGCAGCCGGAAGATCTGCAGGAACTTCAGACGAAGCGTCAGGAGGATACCCGTCCCTACCAGCAGTACCAAGAGCGGCGGTCCCCATACAAAACTATCGATCGCATTCAGCAATTCAAGATTCAAATCCATTTCTTTGTCTCCCTCCAGGAAAGTAAGATAAATAAAAAAGCCGGCGTTTCCAATAAAAAATAACTCTGGAAGCCGGCATTGTCTACCTTAACGATCACAGGAAGTGTGACGTTTTTTCTCTGTCCTTTTGCCTGAGAGATTGGGATCTTGCGACCCTTACACCTTCGGCGCTCTTATTATGAGACTCTCCAGAGTGTGTCCACATGCGGTACTACCTCTTTCGAGATACCTGAGAGTGTTACTCCTTCGGTAAGCCTTACGGCTTTCTCCCACATGTTTCATCCACCAATATGAATTTGATGTTTGCATTATAAGTCCCTTGCTTTCATTTTGCAAGAGGAAACTTTCAATTTTATTCTTTTTTAATAATTGACTATGGGTATAGTTTTTGGAGGCTAGGAGTGGCTGATGACTGGTAGCTAGGGATTAGTGACTAGGGATTAGGAGTGACTAGGGACTGGTGACTAAATACAACCTTCGGGTATCATCATGATTTATGCTTCGCGGCGCATTTCGTCATCCTGAGCGGAGTGAAATGTCGGATGTTCGATCATGTAAAGGCAAAGCAGTGAGAACTGAGTCGAAGGATCTGGCGCCGCACCACCATTTCTCATTTCTAATTTCTAATTTCTCATTCACTCGAGGCTTTCAAACGCAATCAAGGAACGCTCTGCTTCATCACCTTTCCTTGTGATCTCTTTCCTTCTCCTCGTACATGCGCCGATCGGCCAAGATGCGGATATATGCGGTGTCGCCAGACTCCTTCGGATATGCGGCAAAGCCTATGCTGCATCCCACTTGCAGTGTGTGGTCATCGATCTGGAAGGGCTTCTCCAGCATCTCCTTCAGCCGTTTCTTGATCTCTCCTATCATATGCTCATCGAAATCCATACTGAAGAGGATCGTGAATTCATCGCCGCCGATGCGAAATACATAGTCATTTTTACGAATGCACAGCAAGAGGCGCTTCGCCGTTTCCTGCAAGAGCTTATCCCCCATCGTATGCCCGTAGGTATCATTGATGGGCTTGAACCGATCCAGATCCAGATACACCAGCACGAAAGGCAGCTTCTTTTTCTCTTTGTCCTGCAGCATCATCGTGAAATAGCGCTCATTGAAAAGTCCGGTCAGCCCATCGGTATTCGCTAAGGTTTCCAGTTCATGCTTCTCCCCGATATCCTGACTGATGCACATCACTTTTTCCAGCATGCCCTTTTTGTCCCAAGAGATCGGCACCACCGTCATAAGCCGGAAGACCTGTTTCTGGCGGCCGCAGTACTCAAAGCGCATGAGATCATCCTTCTCTCTCAAAACGCTGACGAGATATTCTTTGGACAGCAGCTGGCTGAGCTTCATATGCTCCGCGTCCCCCGTCGCGACATATGTCCGGGAGACTTCTTCCACGAGCTTTGAAAGAGGACCCGTCTCCGGATACAGAGATTTCTTCAGCAGATTCTCCACATAATGATACTGATCCGTCTTCAGATCGGCCACGACGAAGCGATCCGCCACGCGCCCCATCCCGCCAAAGAGCTCTCGCATCATCTCTTTCTGGCTGGTGAGTATCTTCTTTTCCTGCTCTTTCTCATGCAGTTTATGTCTGGCCTCCTTGTTGGTCACACCGATCATGAAAAAAGCCAGCAGGGAAAAGACAGCCGCCAGTGCAACGATCGTCGCATTCCGCACGCGCACAAGCCCTTCATCCACCACGCGGTCACGGACGATCCCCACCAATGACAGATGACCGATACCGAGCGGGCGATAGACGGTATAGTACTTCCTTCCCGCCAGAGAGAGCAGAAGACTTCCTCCCTGCTCCTCACGAATGCCTTTCGCCATCCATTCCAGGCTCCCCTTCTCTTCCGCTGCATCATGCGCCTTGAAATAGGAAAGGATATTATCTACATGCTCCGGGATCTCACTCTTCGGTGCCAGGGACAGCACCACATTGCCCGTCGCATCGACGACATAGCAGTCACTTTCTCCACCGTAAATATTGCCCGTGATGAGACGCTCCACCAACTCATTGTCATAGGTAACGGCTATCCCCATGTAATCGGTCCCATCGATCGTTACAGGTTCTTTGAAAGGCACGGCAAAGACGACCCGACGCACGCCACTCGTCGACACATAACTCGAGATGATCGGCTTCCCTGCCTCGTAAACATTTTTGACGGCCGCTTGGAAGCTGTCCGTCTGCCCCCTGATGCCACGATCCGTCACATAATTGCCTGCCTGATCGAAAAGATAGAAATCTCTGTACATCCACTGGCTTCGCTCCCCGAGAAGCACCTTCCATTGCTCATCCGTCCTGTATTCCGCCTGTAACAGCTGGATATTTTTTTCATAGACCGAGAGAATATTCCAATTGCGCTGTGTGAACAGACGAAACGAAGTTCCCACTTGGGTATAGGTCGCACGCAGACTGTCGGTACTTTCCTGATAGATCATGTCCTGGATATAGCGATAATAGGAATGTATACCGCCCCATCCCAACAAAGTAATGATCGCCAGAACGGCCGCCTTTTTGTACGCCTGATGCATGAGATCTTCCCCTTACACATAATAGACCGCAAATAACGATAAAATTTCCATAAAATTATACAAAAAATAATCATTTTCGTAAAGAAGCACACCTGTGATTCTTATCATTTTATCACAAAAAAAGACGGCTGCCCCTGTCATAAGTGACAGGGTAGCCGTATACCTGATTCTTATTTTCTTATCTGCTAAACACACTCTCATCCCAGTGCGACATCCAGAGCCATCATTATCATGAATCCAATGGCAAAAGAGATGACCCCTACATCCGAGTGTTCACCTGCTGACATTTCAGGGATCAGCTCCTCCACCACGACATACATCATCGCCCCGGCCGCAAAAGAAAGGAGATAGGGCATCATCGGCACCACCATTGCTGTCAGAAGAATGGTGGCTATAGCGCCGATAGGCTCCACTATGCCGGAGAGCACCCCGCCGGCGAAGGATCGCCAGCGCCCCATCCCTGCGGACTTGAGCGGCATGGAAATGATCGCGCCTTCCGGAAAATTCTGAATCGCGATCCCCAGCGAGAGTGCCATGGCCGACGCTGCCGTGATGCTCTCATGCCCGGATAAGAATCCCGCATAGACCACGCCGACAGCCATCCCTTCCGGAATGTTGTGCAGTGTCACCGCGAGCACCAGCATCGTCGTCCGCGCCAGATGACTCTTCGGCCCTTCTGCTTCCCTGGCATTCATGTGCAGATGCGGGATCGCATGGTCAAGCAGCAGCAAAAACGCCATCCCGATCCCAAAGCCGATGACCGGCGGCAGAAACGCCCAGCGGCCCATCGCTTCGCACTCATCCAGCGCAGGGATCAAAAGGCTCCAGATCGAAGCCGCCACCATGACCCCGGAGGCAAATCCCGTGAGACCTCTCTCTACGCCGCGGTTCATCTTCCCCTGCATGAAAAAGACACACGCTGCGCCAAGCGACGTTCCTAGAAATGGGATCAATAATCCCCAAAATGTATCTATCATAGTTCCTCCTTATTGAAAACTATTTTCAACATCTTTATAGCGCGTCCAGAGAGCTTTGTCAAGGGGACTGGGTAATGCTATTAAGTTAAGCGGCAGAACGTTCTTGGCTCCCCATCGGGGGAG
>OLYC01000986.1_pt1 | contig 21226 bp, 18 predicted proteins | sample 1674271 | NCBI WGS metagenome assembly OLYC01 (sample SAMEA103958154, study PRJEB25191) | human gut metagenome
CTCTCCTCCGTGTAATAGGATATCTGAAAAGGTAGACCTTTTCGGCGTTACCAACAGGCAGACAATCGGGATATGATTTTGTGTCCGAAAAAGTTATTTTGTAATTTTGGGATATGTCCGAAAAAGGCATGAGCTTTTGAAACGGAAAAGGAGATGAAAACAAGGTGAAAAAGACATACGGCTATGCCCGTGTATCCACGAGAGAACAACATCTGGATCGGCAACTCAAAGCCCTCATGGATGCCGGTGTAGAGGAGCGGGATATCATTACGGACAAGGTAAGCGGCAAGGATTTGGAGCGTGAGGGGTACCGGTCGCTGAAGAATCACTTTCTCCGCGACGGAGATACCCTGATTGTTAAATCGCTGGATCGACTCAGTCGGAGAAAGATTGACATCAAGAAAGAGCTGGAATACTTCCGGAAGCACCACATTCGGATCAAAATTCTTGACATCCCGACTACCATGGTGGAGCTTCCTGAGGAGCAGGACTGGATTTTTGAGATGATAAACAACATTCTGATTGAAGTGCTTGCGAGTATTGCTGAACAGGAGCGTATCACAACAAAGCGGCGACAGTCTGAAGGGATCGCCATTGCAAAAGAGGCGGGGAAGCATTTGGGGCGCCCAATGATAGACTTTCCGCCAAACTGGAATCAATTCTATTCAGACTGGAAGGCCGGTACGATTACGGCAGTTGCTGCAATGCGCCAGCTCGGCCTAAAGAGGAGCACATTTTACCGATTAGTGAAGCAGCAGGAGGAAAAACATGAAACTGAAAAATAAACTGTTATTAGGCGGCCTCACAGCCGTTCTTCTCGCAGTCATGTCGTTTTCTGCATGGAAGATATGGGTGATTAGATCCGAGTATCACACCGGTGAAGCTGCTTACGAGGATCTCAGTCACATGATTTCGCTTCCCCAGAAAACTGCCGAACCACAGCCACCTGTTATCAACAAACCAGCCGGGGCAGAAACACTTCCTGATGAGGACGACACGGTTTGGCCTGAGGTGGATTTTGCTGCACTGCGTGAGATCAACCCTGATATCGTTGCATGGATCTACATTGAAGGAACGAAGATCAACTATCCGATTGTACAGGGAGAGGAAAACAGCTATTATTTGAAGCACCTGTTCAGCGGCGAGTGGAATGGGTCCGGCTGTATATTCCTGGATTTCCGAAACGACGCAAGTTTTGCCGACCGGCACTCCATAATTTATGGACATCATATGAAGAACGGCACAATGTTTACAGACCTTGATAAATATAAAAAGCAGGAGTTCTTTGATGAGCATCCGGTCGCGCTACTGATAACACCGGACAAAAACTATAAAGTAGTGTTCTTCGCGGGGTATGTTGCCGCACCACAGGACGATGCGTGGGAAATTGGTTTTACGGAAGCGGAATTTGAAGTCTGGCTTCAGAATGCGGCTGACCGTTCCTGCTTCACCAGCGAGATTGCACCGAATATCTCTGATCACATTCTAACGCTCTCTACCTGTAGCTATGAGTTTGATGATGCCCGTTTTGTGCTGGCAGGGGTGCTTCGATGAAAAACGCTTGTGCCGGAGAAGACACCACTGTCTGGCAGAGCAACATCTGAGAAAAAACATCGAAGCAATCAGCTCAAGCCGTAATAAACTCAAAAACCTCTTGAAAATGTGCCATCTTTTTCATATAATAAAACTGTCTCTTCTGTTGGGAGAGGAAGAAATGCGCGTTTTAAAAGCGTATCCACACAGCGTCTGACTTAAAACTGCCGTGTAGAAGCAGCCGCGGAAAATGCGGAGAAACAAGATCAAACGTGGAGGCGGTTCCAGATGGAGAGGCGCTTACGTATCTCAGCACATATTCCATTGCAACCCCTGTCAAGAATCTCCGCGGCGAAAGAGAAGAGTTGCGCAAAAGGGCTTTTTGACGAAAAGTATAACAATAATCCAAAGCATTCGTTGATAGAAGGGAGGCTGCTGCCATGTTTATCATTTATCTTATCCGGTTTAGCTTTGTGCGAATGCAATATTGGTGTAGCCTCCTCAGTAGGAGTTGTCAAAACCAAATTAGGATTAGCGGCGCATAAGCTAGACCGAGCGGTCTGCTTGTGCGATTTTCTTTTTTAGGGCATGAAGTGAATTGGGGAATTTGGATCTTTCGTCATAACGGAAAAACACGAACCTTTTTACGATGGTTCTTTGTTTACCAATTGATATCAGGCAGTGCGAAGGAGGCAGGAGATGTAGGCGGTATCATAACATGAGATGCCTATAGAAAAGACGGCGGTGTTCAGGGTGCTTATCCTTGTTCATTTATTGTTTTCAGAAAACAATAACGACAGGCGCATAGGACGGCACTTTAGAGAATCTCCTCTGTATCAATAAAGAAGGCGGCAAGAGCCCTCCTGCTCCGTTCAAGCCTGTGATTTCTCGCTCCTTTGAGATAATGAGAATGTGCGGCCGTACAGGATAGAGCAAGGAGGGTTTTTAATGAAAATTGCTATCGGAATGATTGTGCGGAATCTTATATCTGCGCATCCGCTGACAGACTTTCTGGATAATGCCGAGAAGTATGACCACCCGATTGAACGCGTGATTGTCGTATACTCTCATGAGGCTGATCCGGAGGCGATTCAAGAATTGCAGCGCAGGACGAAGGTTTCTCTGATCCGGCTTCAAAGCTACGAAAGGGCGCATATGATTTTGAAGCAGCTCGGCGTTCGCTTCTCATCCATTCAGCAGCTCTTGTTCTGCCCGTTGATTGATACGCACGGACTGATTCCTTATGGCTTTAATCGGAACCATGTGTTGATGGAAGCGCTGTTCACAGGCGTGGACTATCTGATTTTTGTGGACTCGGATGTGCAGCCTAGCGTGTTGCATCGAACACCTGACGGAGAGGTTGGGTTTGAGGAGGTAGACTTTATCGGAGCGCATCTATACGGGATGTCTCTGGGGGCGACCATCACCAGCAGTGATTACAGCGGATACAACATCCTGCCTCCGGCTTCCTTTGAGGGAATGACAGCCCTGCTATGGGGCCTCCACAAGGAGGATATGGCGGAGTTTTGGCAGAGCAGCGAGGTTCACGGCGGGCTTATTGTACAGGAAGCAGGGACACCTGAGCTGCAGCCCACCACAAAGGTTCTAGGTGGAAACATGGGAATCCGCATGAGCGCATTGACAACACTGCCGCCGTTTTTCTCGCCTTACTATTTTTACAATAAGACTCCGCTCCTCGCCAGAGGTGAGGATACGCTCATGGGTCTGGCGGCATCCCGAAGTCAGATCAAATGTCTGGATATCCAAACGCCTATCTTCCATGATACTTATGGGGATTACCCCAAGATTCCGAATCTCAAAAATGACAGCAGTGTTCGGAACAGGCTCTACTATGCCTGTACGGGCTGGATCGGCCGCAATGTGTTTCTCCGCTGGAAGACGGGACATGCGCCCACGGAGTTTTTCGAGAGAGGCCGGAGGCTGTCGGATGGAGCGAAAGCACTGTACCGCTATACAAACGACAGGCGCTTCTTATATCTTCCGGATATCCAGTCCGCAGCGGAAGCGTGGCTGCCGGATATGGTGAAACAGCATCAAAAGACGAAGGAGGCATGGACCGAGTTAACAGAAAGGTGGTTTAGACGATGAAAGTATTGCTAATCAATCATTTCCCGCTGGAAGGATCGGGTAGCGGCACCTACACCAAAAATATTGCGCTGCATCTGCGCAAGCGCGGGCATGAGGTTGCGGTCATTTTTCCTGAAAACCAGCCGTTCCCTATGCTGCCCGGGATCCAAATGCACCCGGTGATGTTTTCAAAGGATAAAGTGCAGAGAGATGAGATCCCCTTTAATTTTCCTTGCTTCACCACACATCCCCAAAGCCGGACTACATTTGCGGACTTAGGTGTCGGGAAGCTTACACGGTATCTTACAGCATTCTCTGCTGCCTTGAGACAGGCATTGCAAGAGTTTCACCCAGATATCATTCATGCACAGCACGCATGGTGTCTCTCCTGGCTGGCTTCTCTGTGTAACCTTCCTCTGGTCATAACCATACATGGAACGGAGCTGATGGGCTGCAAAAAGTGGCCTGCCTTTCAGAGCTTTGCTGAGGAGGCTGTCGCGGGAAGCGCGAAAGTGCTTGCCATCTCCGCAGACAATCGGGACCTTGCTATTGAGCAGCTTCCTATGGCGACGGATAAGCTTCTGCTGCTGCCCAACGGCTACAATGAGGATGTTTTCTATCGGGAAGATGTGGACAGGGAAGCGCTTTTCGATTCACTCGGCCTTTCTTATCGCGGAGAGTATGTCATTCTATTTGTTGGAAAGCTTGCAGCATTTAAGGGTGTGGACACGTTGTTGCGTACGGCGCGCCGCTATGAGCGGCTGGCGGATCGGGAGTTCATCACACTGATTGCCGGTGATGGCGAGGAGCGGGAGAGCTTGTCAGAGCTGCACAAGCAGCTCGGTCTGAGGAACACCTTCTTCCTTGGCAACCAGAAGCAGGACGAGCTGCGGCGGCTCTACAATGCGGCGGATGTTTTTGTAATGCCCTCCCGCCGTGAGCCATTCGGACTCGTCGCCTTGGAGGCGATGGCCTGCGGACTGCCTGTTGTCGGCTCCAATGAAGGCGGTCTGCCGGAGTTTATCAACAGTCAAGTGGGAACATTGGTCTCTCCGGAGGACGAGGAATCTTTCTGCGCTGCGATTTTGAATGAACTGACGAGACATCATACAGAGCCGGAGCGGCGTGACATCATCGCACACTATGCCAGCAGCAATTTTGCGCAGGCACAGTTCGTGGCAAAGCTGGAGCAGGTCTACCAACGCGCTGTAAGAGATTTTTCGAGCTAAGGAGGGCGAGCCGTATGAGGAAAACCATGATAATCCCCACCTACTGGTGCCGCAAAACAGGCGACCCTTGGCAGGAGGGCGATGCCGTCTATGACCATCCCACTCCGGTGGATCAGGAGGGAACGCTGGAGCGCACCTTAGTCAGCATGAAGCAGTTCCATGAAAAAGACTTCAAGCTGGTGATTCTGATTTGTCCGACCACCCCGGAGGTAGAGACGGCGGCCTATGAGCAGGTGCTCCGTATCGTGGTCCGGGCGCAGCTGAATGCGGAGACATACCTGTTCACTGCGGGAGATTTGCGTGAGATAACTGAAATCTTGAGAAAAGCCGGACTGAACGATCGGGGAGTCCAGCTCCTGTCCATGTTCGGATACTCAAACGTGCGCAATATATGCCTATTGGCCGCCTCTACCCTGACGGCGGACGCTGCTTTGCTCATCGACGATGACGAGGTCTTCGAGCTGCCGGACTTTGTGCCGCGCTCTCTGGAGTTTCTGGGCAGAAGAGTTTACGGAGACATCGTGCATGGCGTTGCCGGCTACTACCTAAACAGCAAGGGCCAATACTACGATGATGTGAGTCCGGAGCCGTGGATGACCTATTGGGACCGCTTCGGCTGCAAGGCGCGAGCCTTTGACCAGATCATCGGCAGCGGGCCGCGGCTCAAGCGCACACCCTTTGCCTTCGGCGGCGCCATGATCCTGCACAGAGAGCTTTTCGAGTGTGTACCCTTTGATCCCCTTGTGACCCGGGGTGAGGATGTGGATTATCTTATAAACAGCCGGATCTTCGGCTTCAGCTTCTTTCTGGATAATACCCTGTCCATCAAGCATCTGCCACAGCCCAAGTCCCACCCCCAGTGGAAGCGTCTGCGGGAGGATATTTACCGTTTTGTATATCAGCGCGCCAAAATGCAGTCTCAGCACAAAACAGGGAATCTTGTCCATGTCAGTCCGGAGGACTTTGACCCCTATCCCGGGGAATTTCTCAAGCCGGATCTGGACGAGAAGATCTATCGAAGCAGCATGATGCTCTCATCGCAGTACCTTGCAAATAACGATCCTGATGCCGCTATGGAAGCCATGCGGAACATCTATATTGCCAAGCACAATGCCCCGCCCTCCTTTGATGCCTTCCGTGCCTATCTGGACACCCAAACACAATGGGAGAGCCTCATCCGCCTTGTACGGCAGGAGCGATACGCCGTCCGCGCCGTGCTGGAGAGGCACAATATTTCCGCACCGGAGATTCATCTCGACAAGGAGCATCGCCGAAGACTCACCCGGGAGGAGCTTCTGGCTGTATTGGCGAAGCTTCCGATATTTTCTGTTTTTACTGAGCAAGAGCATGCGGTTTTCTTTGATTACTGCCATGTAAAAACCTACTATGAGCATGAAACCGTATTCACCAGCGGCGACTACAATGAGGAGGTCTGCCTTGTTCTCAAGGGCAAGCTGCGGCTTGTTGCCAACCGGGAAGCAAACAGCCGCTCCGCGCCGCTGGAGATCGCGTATCTCACACCGGGCAGTTTCCTGGGAGAAAATTGCCTTTCCCACAGTGTGTTCCGCCTCAGCGGGACGGCAGCGGAGTTCACTGAGCTGCTGTGCATCTCCAGAGGGCGGCTGAAGGCTCTGCTGGAGGAGCATCCCGCCATCGGCGTCAAGCTGCTCCAGTGCTTCCTCGCCAGCCTGTCCGAGAAGATCATGCGCTCCAACGAGCTGCGGAAGGAAGCGGCTGCGTATGACCATAATGCGGTCAACGGGATTTTGGAGGAATGAGCACGGGGGCTTCTGCCAGTAAATGAAACGCCGGAGCGCTGGGCGCGCCGCACTTGATCGGTGCAGTGGGTGCAGGAAAGCTCATTACTATAATACAACAAAGAGCTAAAACAAGGATATCTGGACATTGATGTGTATGATGCGGCACAGCAGCGTTTTTGCTTTCTGTTCCGTGAATTTGAAAGAAATCAGGATGATTGATGAGGTTCAAGGAGAGGAGGCAAAAGCATGCAATCCAATTGGAGTTCTAAACGGGATTGGCTTCTGTTCCGAAACAAGCTTGCCGGATGGCAGGAGGCTTATATCGGGAGGCTGAACAAGGAATATATCGAATTGTTGAGTGGAGACGGCCCCGAAGCTGATAAGTTTTGGGAGTTATGCAAGCGCATCCGTGAGGATAGACGCTGTGCCGGCGTGCAGATATCCATGAGAGGATCGGATCCTCTTCCGATTATCTGCCGTATGATCAATGAGGGAGTTATCACACTCGGCGATCTCGACGAGTTCAGTGAGGAACTGCGGGAGGTGGTGGCGACAATTACGGAGCCACATAAGGACATATAAAAGGGAAATTTGATACATAAATCATCGACCCGTAGGCGCGATTGACACCGCAAAGCCCACAGGCCATATACACAGGGCAGTGGCTTTGCGCAGCAAGGTCGCTGCCCTGCCGCCATTTTATAAACCATGTTGAACAGGAGGCTTGTTTATGACCTATCTGCTCTATATGAAACGCTCATTCACGCGCAGCCCCCGCCGTCATGCGGTGCTGTTTGCGGTACTGACCTGCGCGTTTCTGCTGCCGCTGCTGATCTCCATTTATCGGGACAGCAATGCATGGGGCACGCGGCAATATCTCCTTGCCCGTTCCGCGGGTGAAACCTATCACATTGGGAACGCAACGGAAGTGGACATGCCATATTTTGAGGGTATCCGCGGACTGTCCGCGCCCGTTTATCGTGACGGCACCATCTATCTGCATATTCTGTCGGACGAGGAATGGAGAAATTCGGAGAGCGTGACCGTTTTTGAGAACGAGATCCGCAAGCGCATGGAAGCATCTGGAAACGAAGCCCTGCTCCCGACTGCGTTCAGCTATGAATACGCCCACGGGATATCCACCGATCCGTCCCATCTTTCGGGGCAGCGAAGCCTTCTGCTCGTCAATATGCTGGTCATTCTGCTCTCGGTATCGGTGGTGCGTTCCGCTTACCGAAGTCACCTGAAGCGCTTTTCCTCTGACATTGGGACACTCCGCGCCTGCGGAGCCAGCCGCCGTCAGATCAGCGCCCTGTTTGCCGCGGAGCTTGCGGTGGTGTTCCTACTTGCGGCAGCCTGCGCCGTGGTTCTTTCCGTCGTATCGCTGAAAGCGCTGTTCACGGCGTTTCTTGAGATCCGTCACGATAGCCTCGCGTGGCTGATCTTTCATGTGGAGCCGACGAATATTTTGCTCCATCTGGCGGTTTTCTTCGTTACACTGGGACTGTCGCTGGGCATGACCCTGCACCGATACAGCCGCGAGCCTGCGCGGGCGCTTCTGAACGATGCGGAAAATGCGCCAAAGGTCAAGCGTGGACGAAAGCCCATCAGACGGCGTTTCACCCCGGTGGCAACCCTCTGCGGCCTGTGGCGCAGCCGCACGAACCGTAGCCTCCGTTCCTGTCTTGCCGTTTCTGTTCCCGTCATGGCAGTTTTTCTGCTTCTATTCAACATCCTTACTGTTGCCTTGCAGGTCACGGGCGCGGAGGAGGAATGGGGGTTGAAGGTTTCCCGTTCCTCTCATGACGGAGAAGGCCTTTCTGCGGAGGATGTATCGTATATTTCCGCTCTGGAGGGCGTGAAGCAGACGCGCCCCGTATATGAGCCGGACGGTTATATCCTGCTGCCGGAGTCCCCGGAGGAGGTGGAGACGCCGCTGCGCATTCGACCGTACAGCGGTCTTGGCGCGGCGGCTCAGACGCTTTCCAAGTATGAGATCGCCGTCAGCCGCAAGGCGGAACGCGGCGTCGGGGATGTACTGCGGCTTTGCCGGTCAGAAGCGTATTACGATGGAAACGGGGGGATCAAGCAGCCCGCACCGGAGGATGTGACCGTGCTGACGGTGGCTGCGCTGGCGGACACGAAGCCGTCCGGATGGGCGCTGGATATCTATGTGAGCGATGAGCTGTATGCGGACATCATCGCCTCAGAGCCGGCAACCGGCATCGAGATCGCCCTGACCGATCCTGCCATGAACGCGCAGGTGGAGACCGCCCTGCGGGCGCACTTTGCAGGCGCGGAGTATGCTGTCACCAACCGTCAGTCGGGGTCGGATTTCCTGCGGGAGATGTCCTCCGGCGTGTATCTGCTGCTGGGGTACATCTTTGCAGCACTGTTCCTGCTCATCCTGCTGATCCTCTATGTCCGGCTCTGTGACTACATCGAGGGCAGCCGCCCGCTGATCCGCTCCCTTCACAGGCTGGGCGCGTCAAAGCGGACGCTGTACCGCTCCTATATCCGGCAGGACGGGATCTCCGCCGCCGCTGCCGTTGCCGCGCCGTTTCTGATCAGCCTTCCGCTGACGGCGCTGCTGTGCGCATGGCAGAAAGCCCCGCTGCACCTTGACGGCGGGATGCTCGCAGCATACGCGGCTCTGGCGGCGCTGCTGCTGTTTACCTACTGGTATCCCGTACACCGCTCGCTCAAGCGCGTATTACGTCCGCTATGACCATGCTGAAAGGAGATTTTCCGATGAATGCAGTTACAGTAAAAAATCTGACCAAGGTGTTCCGGCAGGGCGATGAGGATATCTACGCTGTGGACCATGTCAGCTTCACCGTTGCGCCGGGTGAAATGGTCGCCATTGTGGGGCAATCCGGCTCCGGCAAGACCACCCTTCTGAACCTGATCGGCGGTATTGAGCATCCCACCTCCGGCAGCGTGGAGGTAGGCGGTGTGGACATCTGCTCATCCGATGACGAGACGCTTTCCGGAATACGCAGACGGAAGCTCGGCTATATCTTTCAGGACTTCAACCTGATCCCCATTCTGACGGCGGAGGAGAATATCATCATGCCGCTGCTGCTGGACGGCAAAAAGCCGGATAAGGCAAAGCTGCGGGAGCTGGCGGGCTTTTTGGGCATTGAGAACCGCCTAAAGCATCTGCCGAGTGGGCTGTCCGGCGGACAGAGACAGCGCGTGGCCATCGCCCGCGCCCTGATCAACGACCCGGTGATTCTCTTTGCTGACGAGCCCACCGGGAACCTCGACAAAAAGGCGGCGGATGAGATCATGGAGCTGCTGCTCGCCGTCAACCGCCGTGGAAACACCGTGCTGCTGGTGACGCATGAGCAGCGGTACGCCGATCTGTGCGGAAGAAAGATCGAAATCAGAGATGGGAAGATTTGAACTTTCACCCCGATCAGAGCCGAGAAATCGGGCGAATAAATTTCACAAATGAAATGAAAAGAGGTGCTTAGAATGAAAAAACAATGGATTGCCATATTCCTTTGCCTGTCGTTGTTAGCAACGGGGCTGCTGAGGCTGACCGGCTGCGCCGCAAAGGTGCAGGCGGATGACCTGATGAAGGGCATCACGCCGGAGAAGACTTCCGGAAGGGCGGCGGATGACGCCTTCAAAAACGGAGCGGCAGACTTCGCCGTCCGCCTGTTCCAGACCACGTGGAAGGAAGGGAAAAACAGCCTGATTTCGCCGCTGTCGGTCATGCTGGCGCTTTCCATGACCGCAAACGGTGCCAAGGGCGAGACCCTTGCTCAGATGGAAGCCCTGCTGGGCGGGGACATCCCAATCGGTGAACTCAACGAATATCTCCATGCCTATGTCGGCAGTCTGCCATCCAGTGAAAAGGCAAAGCTGACGCTGGCCAATTCCATCTGGTTCAAGGACAGCGGCTTTACGGTGGAAGAGGATTTCCTGCAAAGAAACGCTGACTACTACGGTGCCGCGGCCTATAAGTCTGCCTTTGATGAAAAAACGCTGAGGGATATCAATAACTGGGTCAAGGAGAATACCGATGGTGTGATTGATAAGATCGTTGACCAGATGGATCCCTATGCCGCTATGTATCTTGTCAATACCGTGCTGTTCGATGCGGAGTGGCAGAATATCTACCGCAAGCATGAGGTGAGAGACGGAACCTTTACTGCTATCGATGGCGCAAAGAGAACCGTCTCCATGATGTACTCGAATGAGAGCCTTTATCTGGACGATGGGAAAGCGACCGGATTTCTCAAGCCCTATAAGAACGGCTACAGCTTCGCCGCGCTCCTCCCGAATGAGGAGGGTGCGCTGGATGATTACATCGCTTCCCTGACCGGTGAGGGCTTTCTCACCACAGTAAAAAATGCGAAGGAAGGTCCTGTGGAGGCAGCCATGCCGAAGTTCTCTTATGACTACGGCATCGAAATGAGCGATGCGCTGAAAGCCCTCGGCATGACCGTACCGTTTGACGCGGAGCTTGCGGATTTTTCCGGCCTCGGACACTCGTCCGACGGAAACATTTATATCAGCTGTGTGCTCCACAAGGCATATATCGCCGTGGATGAAAAGGGCACAAAGGCGGGCGCGGCAACCGCGATTGAGGCGCCTGCCGCAGGGAATTGGGAAGATAGGCGCCGTGTTATCCTCGACCGGCCGTTCGTCTATGCCATCATCGACGATGCCGCCGGGCTGCCCATATTCATCGGCGCAGTCACGGACATTCAGAAGTAGTTTAGACTCAAGCGGCAGTCTGTAAGCAAGGAGGCGATGCATGTGAAAAAGAAAATAACTGCGGGAGTTCTATTGATCCTGCTGCTGGCAGAAATTTGTATACAACCCGCCTATGCCAATTCCGCCCAGCGGCACTGGCGCGGCACGGACGGCACGGGTGCGGTCGTGACGGGAGAGGATTGCCCCATTGTGGTGGACAAAGAGCTTTTGACTTTCGATGTGCGGGAATTCCCGGAACAGTATTATCCGGATACGGACAGTTTCCTCGCCTATACCGGGAACGTCACGGCAGAATATATCTTCCGCAATCCCGCCAACTATGCGGTCACGGCCACGCTGGTTTTCCCGTTCGGCACACCTCCCGATTATGGTCACATCCGAAACAATGGGGCAGATGGAGCACTGCATAACCACGATACAGAGAAGTATGGGCTTTCCGTTAACGGCGAAGCCATTGATTGCAAGATTCGCCATACCCTGAGCCCATGGGGTAGTCAGTTCGATTTGGATAAGGATATGTCAAAACTCCACGATGGGTTTCTGGAGGACCCATTCTATACGCCGGATGTAGATGTGGAAATCTTTATTTACTGCCCCAGCGATGTAAATACAGAAGCCTATCCCGCAGCAACCGCCGCATTCATCCTTTCTGTGGATCCGGCAAAGACCAAGGTATATATGGAAAACCAAAGCGGTGGCAGGCTGCTGGAAAATGCCGTCCAGATGCAAGGCTGGGTGAATCCGAATGAGCCGTTCACGATTTATGTTATTGGTGAGCCCTTGAAAGAACAACCGAAATGGAAGTTCTATGAAAACGGAGCCTGCGAGAAAGAGATTGGCGGTACTATGATACCCGCTAATATGGCGCCCGCAGAGCCGCTCACACTGAAGGATTTCCTGCTGCAGGAATATGACCCTGATTCCGGCATTTTGGATTACGACTGGTATAATGCCATGGTCACTGCTTTGAACTTCTTTGAATGGGAATATGGAGCAATCCACAGCGAGGAGATCGACTTTAATATTTCAGACCGCTTGATGCGATGGTATGAGTACACCCTCACACTGGAGCCGGGGCAGACATTGAAAAACGCGGTGACAGCGCCGTTGTATCCCGCCATTGATGCGGGCTATACACCGAACCTCTATTCGTATACCTATCTGCTTTCCCCGGCAAAAACCTGGGCGCAGTTCGGAGAATTGGAAGTTGTGGTAAAAACGCCCTATTACATGACGGAAAGCGGTATTGACGGCTTTACAAAGACGGACGGTGGGTATGCGCTGACCCTGCCGGGTCTGCCGGAAAGCGAACTGACCTTTACGCTTTCCGAATCGGAGACCCCTCAGCCCCCGAAGTGGTCGAGCTTGTACATTATGCCGACAGAGTTTATCATTGTAATGGCGGCAGTGCTTGCCGCCGTTGGCGTAGCCGTGTTTCTGCTAAGCCGCAGGAAAAAGAGAACAAAAAGATAGAAAGGAAGGTGCACCATGATGAAACGAAAGGTTTCCGCGATATGGGTGGTCGTTCTTGCGCTGATTGCCATTGCCGCATGTGCGTTTGCGGCGGTGACATATTATCGCTGCAGGAAGCAGCCGGAGCCACAATTTCCGCAGAACGAGCTGCTTCGCATTCTTGACGCGGGAAGCGATGCCGAGGGAGTAGGCTTTGAGGTCATGCGCATTGGCGGCGGAAGCGTGAATCTCCGGCTCGACCTGCGCTGGAAAAACGATTCCGGCAAGACGATTGCCTACGGGCAGGCATTTGAGCTGTATCAAATGAAGGACGGTGTATGGCAAAAGGTCACGCCCGAACGGCAGGTTGATTATCAAGCCATCCAGTACAGCCTTCCCAGCGGCAGGGATTATGAACTCTCCTATGACCTGACGGCTCCATATAACCTGATAGCCGGGGAACGATACCGCTTGCAGACGGAGTTCCGGTACGAGGAAGGCACGGAGTATTCCGAGCCGATGGCAAACTGGGTAGAGTTTGAAGTAAAAATGCATCTGCCGTATAAGGAGGCACAGCCCTCCGACCCAATCACCATACCGGAGCTTCAGGTGAATGCCATGTCTGGGGCAATGGGTGAAACAGATGAAATCACGGCTTCCCCCTGCGCCTACTACTGGCAGGCCCCGGAACCGAATGAGGATGGAACCATGAGCTCCATCATTGGATGCGGGCCTGCGATCGGCGAAGAGACTTCTCTGCCGGAGATCACAGCAGCCAGTGCGAGCCTGGTCTCCCACCGGAGGTCCAATGAAGCCCGGTTATTTTTCGAGGTGCAGCCGGATACAGTGCGGATACAATGCGTCCCCCAAAACGGCGGCGAGGTTGAGACAATCACAGGCATTCTTCCGTATGACGGAGGATATGCGTTCGATCTGAAAAGCGGCAGCTTTGTTTACCGTGTGATTGCAGAATGGGACGATGGCAACCGTGTGGAATATGGCTTCATCGGGAAGTGGTTGTAATTCCGCGGCAATCAGAATAAAGGACTGACTATGATAAAGATACTATTGGTAGAAGACGATAAAATTATCGTTGCGAGCTTGAGCGAATATCTGAACAGTGAAGGGTATCTTGTGCGAAGTGTATCCGGGCAGACGGCGGCCATGAAGCTGCTTGCGGAGGAAAAGGTGGATCTTGTGCTGTTAGATGTGTCTCTGGCGGAGGGCAATGGCTTCGCGGCGTGCAGAGCGATCAAATCGGAATTTGACTTGCCCGTTATTTTCCTTACCGCGTCCGGCGACGAGTTCAGCACCGTTACGGGCTTCGATCTGGGCGCCGACGATTACATTCCAAAGCCGTTTCGCCCGCGAGAGCTTATCTCCCGCATCCGAAATGTGCTCCGACTCACCGGCAGCATGGGCAAAACGGTGAAGCTCGGTGATGTGGTGGTGGACACCGAAAAGGGCTCGGCGATGAAGAACAGCAGGGACCTGTTCCTCTCAGCACTGGAATACCGCCTTCTGCTGTTTTTCATCAACAATCGGGGAATCGTGCTTACCCGTGAGAGGCTTCTTGACGCCATCTGGGATGTTGCCGGCGAGTATGTCAATGACAATACGCTGACGGTGTACATCAAGCGGCTGCGGGAGAAGATTGAGGATGACCCTGCCGACCCGAAGATCATTCTGACGGTTCGTGGGACAGGATATAAGGTGGACGCATGATCAAGCTGCTGAAAAACAAAGAGGTGCGAAAGGCACTGCTGTGGCAGCTGCTGCTCTCCGCAGCCGCCTGCGCCGTCTGCTTTTTCTTCGACATTCGCGCCGGGCTGACAGCCGCAGGGCTTTCTCTGCTCCTCACGCTGGTCTTCTGCATCAGCACTTATAAGAGGTATCAGAGGATTTCTTCCCTTGCGGATGATATCAATCAGGTTCTGCACGGCGACAGTTCGATCGATTTTGACAGCTATTCAGAGGGTGAGCTGAGCATCCTCCACAGTGAGATCTATAAGATGACCATACGCCTGCGTGAGCAGCAGCAAACGCTGACAAGGGAAAAGGCATATCTTGCCGATTCCATCGCGGACATCTCTCACCAGATCCGCACGCCCCTGACCTCTATCAATCTGCTGATTGGACTGCTGTCGGAGCCGAAGCTGACCGACGCGCGCAGGCAGCAGCTTATCCATGAGCTCTACGAGCTGCTCTCCCGCATCGACTGGCTGATCACCACACTTCTGAAGATCTCACGGCTGGACGCCGGCACGGTGCAGTTCAAGCAGGAGCAGGTCAGTCTGGAGGAGCTGCTCAAAAAGTCCTGTGTGACCCTGCTCATTCCCATGGAGCTGCGCGGGCAGGCGCTGCTCATCCATGCGGACGGCGCTTTCCGGGGAGATTTTTCGTGGAGTTGCGAAGCCATCGGCAATATTGTGAAGAACTGCATGGAGCACACCCCCGAGGGCGGCAGGATTGAGATCGAGGCAACCGAAAACGCCCTGTTTTCCGAAATTATAATTAAAGACAACGGCACGGGCATTTCTCCGGAGGATCTGCCCCACATCTTTGAACGCTTCTATAAGGGCAAGGATTCCGACGGCAAAAGCTTTGGGATCGGGCTTGCGCTGTCGCGCATGATCATAACCGGTCAGGGTGGAACTGTAAAGGCAGAGAACCGCAAGCCCGTAGGAGCCATGTTCACCATCCGCTTTTATAAGGGAACCGTCTGAAGGTGCCTCCCGATATCCTAGCCACGGCATTGGACTAAACATGTAGTTCATGACACCAGCACTCTTAAATAGAGCTTTTTGTAGGGTTTTTCATGTATATGTGGAGGTACATATATGAGCAAAATCAGCAAATCCATTGTTATATCCGAGTTCTTATGGCTTCTATTTTTTGCCGTAGTTTTTTTAAAATTTGATTATACGCGGACAACATTAGCCGTAGTTAATGCAATAGTTTGGCTTTGCATCGTACTAGTTTTTTCAATAATTATACTACAATTTCTAACCAGACAAGCATTTACGAAGGTACGGGGCATACTACTAGTGCTGATTTTCTTAATCATAGATCAGGTTATAAAAGCGCTACTATATTTTGCTCCGTCCGAAATCCCCATTCCTGTTATTCCCAATATTCTATCGATCCTCGTAATTCTGAACAAGTACCAGACCTTAGTACTTCAAGCAGCAGATAAATTCGCATCGCCTTATATTGTTGCGTGTGCAAAACTATTGCTGCTTCCCTTCTTTTTGCTATTGCTCTATCTGCTCTCAAAGAGTAAAAATCGTTTTAATTTCAAGACGCCTATCGGCTATGCTGGTGTAACCCTAATTTCCTCGGCAATTTTATCGACGGTCCTAGACAGTTTAATTTATAAGGGAACACCAGACTATTTTTACTTAATTCCCTTGTATTCATCTGTGGATTTGAAGGATGTATTTGCCTTTTTAGGAGCAGGTTGCATTTTGTCAATCATATCAACAAACGAGAAAAATATGCAGAAGAAAACAACGAACATGGAGGCAAAATGATTTATCAGCAAGACTGGCTCATGCGTCAAATTGAAGCTATGATCCAAGCAATTTTGGCTGTTGCACTTGGGATATCAGCCAACGAACAGACTGCAACTCAAATTGAAGATTCTAGTTATGGAAAAATGCTTGAAAAAATGATTGGCGATGGGGACATTTGTGCAGCAGAAGATTTGCTGTTCAATGACTTGGATCAGTCGGATTTATCATGGCTTCAGATAGCCCTTGATTTCTATTCAAAGCTAAATAACTGCTCTGATGATTATTTAGCAATGCATGATTTTTCTCGTGAAGAAATTGATCAAGGACTTCGATACATCTGCACGTTGTTTGGTTATGATTTTTTGGTAAGTAATTAGTCCATTATCGATTATTTCGTCAGCTATTCTTTTGTTTTCGAAAGGCACTTTTTCTCCACTTTCGATGATCATTTCGTTAAAAGAGTTTACAAAATATCCGCTGTCACTATTTAACGATGGAATAGTTGTTTTGTTGACCTGGATCATTCCAATTGCTATTACCAGTTACTATCCTACACTATTGTTTTTGGGGGATTATTCAATTATAGGGTATTCTGCCAGCACTTCTGCATTTTTTCGTGTCAGGACTAATTCTGTTTCGTGAAGGACTTAAAAGGTTAGATGGAATGTCTTCTTAACAATTAGTGAAACTGAAAGGCTTTGGAAGTTGGCAAGCAAGGTCTTTTGGAGCCAAAAGACAGCAGGCGGAGACTCTGACGAGTCCCCGCCTTTTGCTTGATGGGACGTTCCCCATACCCCCTGTAACACAGATTTCATGGTCCCTGCCTTTGAAAACATTGATTTTACTGACTTTCTTATGTTTTCTTATTAGGAGGCGAGGGACCGGCGGCTCCCTTTTTTACTAAGTGACGGATCCGTCACCTGAAAGTCACCGCTGTGTCACCTTGACAAAATAGAATGGGGGTGTAAAAAGCGAAAGGAGTATCCCGATATGGAGATTTTGAGAGTGGAAAACCTGACAAAGATTTATGGCAAGGGCGAGAACGAGGTGCGGGCGCTGGACGGCGTTTCCTTTTCGGTGGAGAAGGGAGCGTTTGTCGCCGTGATCGGCCCCTCCGGCTCGGGCAAATCCACACTGCTTCACATCCTCGGCGGCGTAGACCGGCCTACAGGCGGCAAGGTATTTATGGACGGCAAGGATGTGTACGCGCAGAACGAGGAACATCTTGCCATCTTCCGCCGCCGTCAGGTGGGACTGATCTATCAGTTTTACAATCTCATTCCGGTGCTCAATGTCACGGAAAACATCACGCTCCCCGTACTTATGGACGGGCAGAAGGTCAATCAAAATCGACTGGCTGAGCTGATGACCACTCTGAAGCTTACCGGCCGGGAGAACCACCTGCCGAACCAACTCTCCGGCGGCCAGCAGCAGCGGGTGTCCATCGGCCGGGCTCTGATGAATGCGCCTGCGGTGGTGCTTGCCGATGAGCCCACCGGAAATCTTGACTCCAAAAGCAGCCGGGAGATCGTGGAACTGCTGAAGGTTTCCAACGAAAAATACGGGCAGACCCTCCTTGTCATCACCCACGACGAGAGCATCGCACTGCAGGCGGATCGAATCCTTTCCATTGAGGACGGGAAAATCACCAGAGACGAGGTGATCCGCAGATGAATGTTTTCAACAAGGTAACCTTAGAGAGCCTGAAGAAAAACAGGACGAGAACCATCGTCACGATCATCGGCATTATGCTCTCGGCGGCGATGATCTGCGCGTCCACGACCCTTGTCTCCAGTATGCAGAATTTCGTGCTGCGTTGTGCGATCCACATCGACGGGGACTGGTACGGAGCGGTTTATGACGCCGCATATAAGGACTATGAGGACATCCGCGATTCCGACAGGGTTTCCTCCGCAGCCTACGCGCAGGTTCTGGGTTACGCGAAGATCGACAGCGCCAACGAGCGCAAGCCCTATCTGTATGTGCTTGGCGGCGATGCGGCGTCCGGCTATTTTAAGACAATGCCGGTGCATCTCATTTTAGGTACGCTGCCGAAGGACTCCACGGAAATTATTCTGCCGGAGCACCTGACATCAAACGGCAAGGTGAATTATAAGCTCGGCGACACCGTCACGCTTGACGTGGGGGACAGGACACTTGACGGCCGGAGGCTGGGACAGGACACGCCCGTATACACCTATGACAGCGAAACGCAGGTGGAGATTATGAGCGGCGAAAGGCTCGAAAACACCGAACCGAGAACCTATACGGTGGTCGGTATCTATGAAAGGCCTACCTTTGAGGACTATTCCGCGCCCGGGTACACAGCACTTACGGCAGCGGACACCAAATCCGCCGATCAGTCTCTGATCCATTGTTATTTCAAACTGCACAAGCCCGCCGGGGTGTATGACTTCATGAAGGAAATGGGCTATACGCAAGAGTATCGCTATGCCTACAATACAAAGGTCCTGCTGTATTCCGGCACGGCTCCGTTCGATTCCTTCCTTACCGCGTTTTACAGTCTTGCCGCCATCATCATCGCGCTGATCGTGTTCGGCTCTGTATCGCTCATCTATAACGCATTCTCCATTTCTGTTTCGGAGCGGACAAGGCAATTCGGCCTGCTGTCCTCGGTGGGCGCCACCAGAAAGCAGCTTCGAAGAATGGTGCTGTTTGAGGCGCTGGCGGTCAGCATTGTCGGCATCCCACTGGGCATTCTGGTGGGTATCGGCGGTATCGGCATAACTCTCCTCCTGATCGGAGATAAATTTTTCTCCATTGTCCGTGTGGACATTCCCATGCGGCTCTGTGTTTCGTGGCAGGCTGTCGTCATTGCTGCGGTCATTGCACTTGTCACGGTTCTGATCTCGGCATGGATTCCCTCAAAAAGGGCAACCAGAGTTTCCGCCGTGGAGGCGATCCGCCAGAGCATGGACATCAAGGTAAGCGGCAGACCCGTCCGAACCTCGAAGCTTGCCTACAAGCTGTTCGGACTCCCCGGCGTCCTTGCCGGCAAGCACTATAAGCGCAACCGGAAAAAATACAGAACCACCGTCGTCAGCCTCTTTATGAGCATCGTCCTCTTTGTTTCTGCGGCGGCCTTCACCGACTACATGACGGAATCCGCCGAGGGAGGGCTGGCCTCCGATCAGTTCGACCTGATCTATGCGGCAGAGTCAGACGCTTCCTCCGCCATGAGGCCAGATGCGCTTCTGGAACTGCTTTTCTCCGAGCAGAATGTCACCGGCGGTACCTATACCAAGAAGCAGTTTTTGCAGGGCGACATCTCCCGCGAATATGTCACGGCAATGTATGCCGACCGTTTTGCCGACTTCGGCATGGAGCGTGAGGACGCAGCGCCGAAGGAGCTTGGCATCTCCGGTTATCTGTACTTCGTTGCGGACGCCGAGTTCAACAGGTTACTGGAAAAGTACAACCTGAAGGAAGCGGATTACTATGACCGGGACAAGCCCCTGGGCATTGCCCTGGATCGCAACATTGAGCTTGACCGCCGGCTTGAAAAGTATGTCACGCTGGACACGCTCAAGGGCGATGGGTGCGTGATCGAAGGTCTTTACTATGTAGAGATCGACGGATATTACAGAAAAGACAGCCGGATCGATGAGAACGGCAACAAGGTCGCCCTCTATCAAAACAGAGACAATGAGAACGACATCATCGAGCTGCCCTACGAGGAATCCTTTGCAAAATACACGCTGCGGTCCGAAAAAACCATTGAGGAAGCTCCGTTCTTTGTCAGCCGCAGCACGCCGGTGGCCATCAATATGATCTATCCGTACAGCATGCTGGAGAGCGTGATTCCCGAGGCGGCGCTGAATCAATTCCGCAATACAGAGTATTTCCTCACCTCGAGCAATCACACCGCGAGCTTTGAAAATCTGGCGACCGTGCTGACGGAAAACGGTCTCAGCAGTCGGCAGCTTTTCGACTACGCCGCAAACGCCGAGACAAACCGGAATGTTGTGACCATTATCCGAGTATTTGCCTACGGCTTTATCGTGCTGATCTCCCTGATTGCCGCGGCCAATGTGTTCAATACGATCTCCACGAATATCAGCCTGCGCCGTCGGGAGTTTGCCATGCTGAAATCGGTGGGCATGACGCAGAAGGGCTTTCGCAGGATGATGAATTACGAGTGCCTGCTGTACGGCTCCAAGGCACTGCTTCTCGGTTTGCCGGTGTCCTGCGGCATTACATATCTCATCTACCGCGCAGTCACAACGGCCTATGAAACCTCCTTCCATCTACCGTGGGCAGCCATCGGCATCGCCGTACTGAGCGTGTTTCTGGTCGTATTCGCCACCATGATGTATTCAATGAGCAAAGTAAAAAAGGACAATCCCATCGACGCTTTGAAAAATGAGAATCTGTAAGGAGGAAAAGAAAATGTATAACCATGAAGCACCCGCACATAGGAAACTCATCTTGAGATCCCTGCTGATCTGCTGGCTTATCATTCTCGGCGGATACCTTTTGATTCGGATGGCCTTTCTTGTATGTGGGCTGCAGCTGCACCTGACCGCGCAGGGCATCTGCCTTGCGCTGCTGCCGTACTGCTTCGGGGCGCTGTATCTATGGAGGTGCTGCAAGAATCGGGAACCGCTGTTTTACGCGCTTGGCATTCTGCTCCCGGCTATTGTCGAGAAGCTGACGCTGTATTTCCTCGGAGCGTATCTGTGCGGGGTCAGTCCCTTCCATGTCACGGCAGTCATGGAGGCAATTGGAACGGTCGAACCGTATGCGGTACTCTTTACACGGATTCCCATGCGGTACGCAATCAACCTGCTGTTCTTTAACTGGGCATACATTCTTTGCGGCATCGCCTTCTCTGCACTCTGCTTTTTGGGCTTGTCCCTCCTGCAAAAGCGGACGGAGGATGAATTATAAGCAAGAT